>Ga0078972_1013187_pt1 | contig 13781 bp, 16 predicted proteins | sample YelNatPaOPGAMG01_FD_67568 | JGI IMG/M metagenome (GOLD analysis project Ga0078972, IMG submission 67568) | Hot spring thermophilic microbial communities from Obsidian Pool, Yellowstone National Park, USA - OP-RAMG-01 (SPADES assembly) (version 2) | ecosystem: Environmental > Aquatic > Thermal...
TTTGCTCTGCCTTTTGAGAAGAACCCAAGGGAAAAGAACCCCCCTCCCTGCTCGCAAAGAAACCCTGATGTCGCAAAGACTCTCCACAAAGGGCCCTGGTAAGGGCACCCAAGGGGGCTCGTAGCCTGCCTGCCGGCAGGCGGCACCCCCTTGACAAGACCTCTGGGGCGTCCTCTCCGGGGCTCCTTCATGAAGCTGGCGGCGAAAGAGACCCTCTTTTCGATCTCTTTGACGAGGGGAGTGCAACAATTTCCGTTTGGGATGACAAAAAACGGTCATCTCCTGGGGTTGCAGCAGGCCATCCTTCCTTTTAATACCTTCAAATTACCAGCACTTACAGCCAGTTGACACCTTTGGCACGAAACTTGATAGGAGGATATATCGAGTAGCCAGATGGGCTAATAGCTACGTCGTTCAGGGTTTGGAAAGATCAAGCCGGACGGGAAAGGATTGCATCGATGGCGGAGACCATGACCAAACGGACCGACCCCTTTGAACTCGAACGAGACCTTTTCGACGAAAAGGAGAGCGAGGGCCGTCTCGTTTCGCCTTCGACGGAAACGGGAAGTGAGGGTTTTGCTCCTCGGGAGAAAAGGCTATCGGGCGAAGAGGTCTCCCCGTTTCTCTCCTCCTTTCTCATTGAGTTCATTCAGTATCTAAAAGGTGCTCTGGGCTCGATCAAGACCTTCGCCCATTTGTCGATCGACAAGCTGGATGATGTGGAGTTCAGGAAGTATTTTTACAAGGTGCTGACCGAGGACGTAAAAAAGATCGATTCTGTACTGAACGGGCTCTTGAATTACATCAACATCAACACCCCCATCAAGAAGGCCAACACGATTCATTATCTCCTCGAAGGCATCCTCGAGGAGTACGAGAAACAACTGGAAGAGAGAAAGATCAAGGTGTTTAAGAAACTTGAAAAGGATCTTCCGGAGACGATCATCCATGACGAACAAATGAAATATATCTTGAGCTCCATCCTTCAGTACGCAATCTTTTCCACCCCTCCCAAAGGGGCCATTGGTTTCTTGACCAAGTCCTTTCAGATACCCAAGGGCCCAAGGGAAGAGGCCAAGACGCCGTGGCAGAGGGACGGCCGCTACGTTGAAATCCTCGTTGTGTTCACGGGCTACCAGAAGGGGATCGAGGAGTTGATGAATCCTTCCCTCACTTCGGCCTTGGGAAAAGAGGAAGCCCTCAACCTCCTCCTTCTCCTCGTTCGTGAGCTGGTTCAAAAGAATCAGGGCGTGATGAAATGTAAAGTCAGTGAAAAGAAGCCAAGAACGGTGATCTCCCTCACCTTCCCTGCCGAAAGACGGAAACTTGTTTACTACCCCCCCATCAGTACATGAGCGGGTAACCCACCTACGCCTCTTCGTACACTTGATTGGACAAAGGCGTCTGTTAAAAGGTGTTGTCGGATTCGACTCGTGGGGTGGAACCACGCCCATCGAGCCAAATGTTCTCGCTTGTATCAATCTCTCCCATTTTCGTCGTCGCCGATTGCCTCGCTCCTTTTCTCGGTCTTGCAAGGTGACGTACCGTGCTCAGGGAAGTGTATCCTTTCCCACCTGTTGGACTGACATATTACCCCCTCGCCAGAAAAATTTTCTTGTTAAAAAGGGAGAATTCTGGTATGTTATACGTGCAGCCCGAGAAATCTCTCTCGATTGAGGGAGGGGGGCTTGAAGGGTCGGACGTTTTCCTCGAGGAGGTGGCCGTATGATTACGATTCCCGCTCAACGGATCAGGCAATTTGGAGTCGATTTTTATCTAACCGCCTTTAGCTCCGTGGATGTTCAAAAACTCGTCAAGTTCGAGGTCTTGAGTTACACCACCGGTGAAGAAAAGGAGCGACGTCGCAAAAAAGGGGTGCCCTCGGCCATCAATTGGGAGATGCTGGAGCGGCGGATCGGCCGAAGCGAGGCAGCCTTTCAGAGGCCCGTGATCCGCAAGAAGATCCAGGAACTTGTTCAATACTATTCGAATTGCCAAGAAAGCCAGAATTTGCCTGCCATTCCCGGAGCGGTCATCATGATCACGGAGAGACGGCTCAGCTTCCTGCCTGCAGGCCAGAACCCCAGCCTCGGGATGCTTCAGATACCCGAAGAACCTGGGATTTTGCGATGCCTGGATGGCCAGCATCGGCTTCTTGCGTTGAGCGCGAAAGGGGAGACCGTTCCGATGATCGATGTTCCGGCCGTTCTCTTCGATTCCCTCGATGCCCGGCAGACCGTGGAGCTTTTCGTCACGATCAATGCCAAGCACACCAAGCTCAACCCTTCTCATCTGATCTCTCTCGCGGGACGAAAACTTTATACGAATCCTTATGAAGCCCTTGCCCACGATATCATACGAAAGCTCAACGAAGAAGAGGGCTCTCCCCTCCAAGGCGAAATCAAAATCCTGGGCGTTGGGAAAGGCCGGGTATCCCAGGCCTCGTTGGCCGATGAAATGGTGGATCTCTTCTCCAATATCGAGAAGATCGGAGGATCGGCCCGCTTCAGAGAATTCGAGGCGGAGGGGAAGCGATTTTTCCTCAATTACTTCAAGGCGATTCAAAATGTCTTCCCGAAGGCTTGGGAAGGGCGGAAATACAGCATCAAGACAGGGGCTGCCCTCCGGGCTTTCATCCGGGTAAGCCCGGATGTGATGGCAGGAGCCGAAGCGATCAAGGGCGATCGCTTCGATGCTTACGGGATTCGCGAGACGGTGAAACCCTGGGCGGAGAGGATTGGCGATGCCCGATTCGAAACGGAAGGGGAATGGCGAAGAAAACTGGCCGGAGGGACGAAAGGAACGGTTGATCTGCTCAGCCGGGAACTGCGCGACGCCTTGAAACCTTTTTAGAGGTCGGGTCTGATTCTCCCCGAGCTCGGAGCCGAAGTGGGCCGGCCCGATCGCCGAAGCTCCAACAAAAAATCCACCGGACGGGGTCTTTCCGGTGGATTCTTTGGGTTAGAGGAGGAAAGAGATTATCTTCTATTCGCCTATAGCATACAACACTTAAATTAGAAGAAGATTAAAATACGGTTAGAATTTTCTAATCGGAGAAGAGCATCCTAAACAGTGAAGGGAGAAGGGTGATGGAAGAAGAGCGAAGACTCACAGAGGAAGAATTTGTGGTTCAGGCGATCAGACGTTTGCGAAAGGAGCCCTATCGAGGCATTCACAGCGTCTACAGCGGCTTTAACGAGGCATTCAGAAGGTATTTCGGCACCAATCCCGCCGAGATCACAACCAAGCTGGCAGCAGAGGGAAAGATTGTGACGCGGCCGGTCAAAGGAGGCGTCATGCTCTTCTTGCCTGGCGAAGCGCCCCAGAGGCCTTCGGTCCAGGAGATCCTCGAAACGATCCGGGGGCCTCATCCGAGAAGCCTTCCCGAGGAGCAATTTGTGGTGGAAAGTATTACGAGGCTGCGAAAAGAACCGTACCGAGGAATCCATAGTGTCTTTAGTGGCTTCAACGAAGCATTTAGGAGGGAGTACGATCGGGACCCCATCGAGTTCACCAACAAGATGGCCCAGGAGGGAAAGCTTGAAATCGTTCCCCTGAAAGGGGGAGCCATGCTTTATCTCCCTGGAGAAGGGCCACGAAGCCGGAAGACCGACGAAGCTCTCAAGAAGATTTTGGAGTGAACCCGTTTGGCCCCTGATCTTCCGTAACAAAGGAATGGAACGGGATCGAGGATCGAGACAGGGGCCTCTTGTGCAAGGATTCTTGCGATATTCGGGTTCATCGAAACAAGGGGTTCAATTCCCGAAGGGCCTCTTCATAAGCCGCCAAGGTTGCGGAGTCGAAGAGGACAAAACGGACCCGCTCGATTTCAGGATGATCTTTCAAGTAGTCGATGACCGTCTTGAGGGCGATGCGTGAGGCCTCGCGAACAGGATATCCATAGATTCCCGTGCTGATCGATGGAAAGGCGATTGAGCGGATCCTATGTTCAGTGCAAAGCTCTAAGCTCTTCCGATAAGCGCTTGCAAGGAGTTCGGCGTCCCGGGGTGCTCCTGAGTATCTCGGTCCCACCGCATGGATCACGTACTTGGCCTTGAGATTTCCCCCTCCGGTGATGACCGCGGATCCGGTAGGGCATCCCTTATAGCGGGCTCGAAGCTCAGCCATGATCTTCGGCCCCCCAGCCCTGTGGATAGCTCCGTCAACTCCACCTCCTCCGGCGAGGGCCGAATTGGCGGCGTTGCCGATGGCTTCGGTTTCTTCGTGCGTGATATCTCCTTGAACGACTTCCAAGACGGATTGGCCGATCTTGATTTGACTCGCCATCGTTCATGCACCTCCTTGCCTCCAACCATTCTGCTCGACCGTCTCGTCCTGAAAAAGACGAAGCCATGTTTTCTACAAAAACCACACGATCAATAAAACCAGAAAATCCGCCTTTTGTCAAGGGTGAAGCCCACGATAATAGCCGTACAGATGTCAGGAAGACCCCCTTGACAAGGCCCCGAGGGCGTCCTCTTCGGGGCTCCGCAACGAAACGGGCGGGGTGAGTCCTTACTCCAACGAGCTCAGCACCATGGAAGCATACGGCGGGCTATGGTATAGTAGCGTGGCGTACTGGTTCGGGTCTACTGGGTCACCCTGAGCAAGCTTGTTTGAGCGGAGCGGATCATGCCTCGTAAGTGGGACTATGGCTGGGTAATCGTTGCGGTTGGCGTTTTGGTCAAGATGGCCGCCCTCGGATTTGGCCGCTTCACCTACCCCATGCTCATTCCCAGCATGAAGTTGTCCCTCGGCCTTCAGTATGGGGAGATGGGACTTCTTGGTGGAAGCATCCTTTTGGGATACCTTCTTTTCTCTTTCATCGGCGGCGCCCTCGCCACTCGGTTTGGATCGAAAAGGGTGGTGGTGATCGCCCTTCTCTGTAGTGTAGGTTCCATGTTTGGCGTGAGCCAGTCGTCCCGGTTTGGATTGCTGCTTCTTTTCACGTTCGGGCTGGGGGCTGGAGCAGCGGGGGCACACATCGCCATGACCACCCTTCCCATGGCTTGGTTCGATCGTCGCTCCCTTGGGAGGGCCCTTGGAATCGTCACCGGTGGCACGGGGCTGGGCGTGATTGCAGCAGGCCTTTTTGTGCCCCCTTTTCTTCTCGACTCAAGGGGGGAAGGATGGAGGACTTGTTGGCGTCTCTTGGGTTTGGCGACTTTTGGGGTCGCAATGGCCGCCGCCCTTTTGCTCAAGGAGGGGCCGGGGAATAAGGATCGAGACCGTGTCTCCGAGCGAGAAGAGAAAGAGCTCCCAGCACCAAAGCCCAAAGACGGTAAGCTCTCCTTTCGAGTGATCATTCCTGCTTATTTTGTCTTCGGGATCGCTTACCACATCTATGCGACTTATTTTGTGGCCTTCATGGTTGAAGATCTTCGGGTGGCGGAGAAAACGGCTGGTTTGATCTGGTCTCTTTTCGGCTGGACGAGCATCGCAAGTGGGTTGATTTGGGGGTTTCTCTCGGACCGAGCTGGACGGAGAAATGCCCTTCTTTTCAACATCGCCTTGATATCACTCGCGGTCCTTCTGCCCCTTTGCCATCACGCCCTCTTCACTTTGGGGCTCTCGTCCGTCCTTTTCGGGCTGACTTTTCTCGGGACCGTGACGATCGTCGCCGCAGCCGTAGGCGATCAAGCGACGGGAAAAGAGGCGACGATCTACGGACTCGTCACCCTGGTCCACGGCCTGGGTCAATTTCTTGGGACCATCCTGGGGGGATATCTGAAAGATCTCACGGGGTCTTTTACCTTGACACTCCTGGTCTCGGAGGCAGGGTTTCTTTTTTGCCTCTTCCTCTTCTCCCTTGGTCCCAACCTCTCGTCGCTTTGGGATAGAGGGAAAAAGAAGGAGGGGGGCTGATCTCTTCCGACCACCGGTGAAGAATCAGGCCCCCAGGACGCCTTTACCGTGGCGATGGATCATCGCCAAAGGACGGAAGGCCTCCCCCTCGTTCTCTCAGTAAACACCGGGAAGGCCGCAGGTGATCAGGTCTTTCGTCGGGAACCGATAGAAAACTTCAAATCCCTTATCGGTAATCACACCGCAGTGCTCGATCTTCACACCGTCTTTTGCCCAGCGGTCTCCCAGCCACGTAAAGCAAGCGGCTTCAACGGCAAACGTCATGTTCTTCTCGAGGCGCTCGCCGGGGAAATCCCCCATGAACACGCCGCTTGCGCCTGAAATGGTAGGTCCAGGATCGCCTGAGCGCAGTCCGATCACGTGGGCGGTGGTGCCGTAAAAGTAGCGACCCGGTTCGGGCCATTTCGGGATTCGACCCCAGAGGCCGGGAGCATCTCCTTTCTTAAGCCAGTTCTCTTGAGCCTCGGTGGTGGTGATACCGGGCTTGATCGATTCCGTGAGGGCCATGAGACACTCGTAGGCGATGTGATAGACCTCTTTCTGAAATTCTGTTGGCTTATCACCGATGCAGTAGGTGCGGTAGAAACAGGTGCGATACCCCTGGAAACTCACACCGTTGATATCGATGATGCATAGATCGCCGGGCCTCACGATTCGATCGGTCGGCATGTTGGGTACGCCGTAGCCGGACCGTTCGCCCGTGCAGACGACGAAGCTTGGTCCTTCCAATTCCTCTGCTCCGAGCTTGTAGAGGGCGTTCGCCGCGATGCCAGCAATCTGCCATTCGGTGATGCCCGGCCTCAGGGCCTTGCAGACCTCCCAGTGAGCGCTCTCGGCAATCACCCCTGCCATCCGAAGGCAATGGATCTCGTCTTCCGTCTTCACTCGGATGGCATCGGCCATGCACGTGTTGCCGTCGACGATCTTAATGCCCGCGCGCTTGCAGGCATCGAGCATGTTGGGACTGGCGATGTCGATGCCACAGGGCATATCTAAAACATCGTGCTTTTTCAGGAGGGCCTTGATTTCCTGCGCGGTCTCGTCAAAATAACCCGGCATGAACTCGGGATGATCGGGCAACCCTTGGATCAATTGGTAAGCTTTCGAAGTCTTCAGGACCATCTTTCCTTCGAACCAAGGCATGCGCGGCCGCTCCCACTGGCCGTTGAGATGATCGATGGGAACGTAGGGAAACCCCTGCCCTTGAATAAGGAGAACGAAGGTTCCCAGCCGCCTTCTTGCATACTGGTGGAATGAGTAGTAGCCGAGATAGCGGTGGTAATCGTAGTCATAAAGGATCATGGCGCCCAGGCCGTGCTTCTTGAGGGCTGCCTGAGCCCTGGCCACCCGCTCGTTGCGCATACGCTCCGGGTTGTAGGGCCGATACTCGTAATCCACTGCATAGGGTCCGTACTGCATAAGATCAACCTCCTTCCGTGATTTATTAAAGGATTCTTAGCACTTCTCTTTCCCCGATGTCAACAGCGCGGTAATTTTCGAATCACCCTCGCCGACAGCAGAATCCTTCGATTTAGGTTATAATAACCTCGTCCATTTCTGGGCACCATGAGCTCAAGACTGAGCAATCCCCTTTGAGGGGGGAAAGGAGGTCTTATGAAGACGACGCTATCGGTGATCAAGGCGGATATCGGAAGCATTGGCGGGCACATCCGTCCAAGCGAACGGTTGCTCAAGGCCGTTCAGGGTTACATCTCTGAAAAAGGCCGGGACATCATCCAGGATTTTCATGCGAGCTTCACCGGCGATGACATTGCCCTCCTTTTTTCACACAGTCTTGGCAAAGGGAACCCCAAGGTCCACCAACTGGCTTGGGATGCCTTTGTGGCGGGAACACAGGTGGCAAGGGAGCAGGGGCTTTACGGAGCTGGACAAGACCTTTTGAAGGATTCCTTTTCGGGAAACGTCAAGGGCATGGGTCCGGCGGTGGCAGAAATGGAATTTGAAGAAAGGCCTAACGAGCCCTTCCTCTTTTTCGCGGCGGACAAGACGGATCCGGGAGCCTACAATCTTCCCCTTTATCTGGCCTTTGCGGACCCGATGTACAATTCAGGGTTGATTCTGAGCCCGTCTATGAACAAGGGGTTTCGGTTCGTCATCATGGACGTGAGCTATACCGAGGGCGACCGGGTCATCGAGCTGAACGCTCCTGAGGACCTCTACGATATCGCCGCCCTCTTGCGGGATAATCAACGGTTCGTCGTCGAAGCGATTTATTCTCGAAACACGGGAGAGATTGCGGTCTCGGTGAGCACGACTCGCCTCCACAACATCGCCGGCAAGTATACGGGCAAAGACGATCCCGTGATGCTTGTGAGGGTCCAGGGCGCTTTTCCAGCCACCGGAGAGGTGTTGGCCCCGTACAACATCGGCCATTATGTGGCGGGGTTCATGCGGGGAAGCCATTATGGGCCCTTGATGCCCGTACGGATGAATTCGAGCATCTCCTATTTCGATGGCCCTCCCGTCGTCTGTTGCCAGGCCTTCTGCGTTCACCAAGGTAAGTTCACTGAACCAGCAGATGCTTTCGATCATCCCTATTGGGATTGGGTGAGAAACAAAGTGGCCCAAAAGGCCACCGACATCCGACAACAGGGGTTTTCGGGCGCAGCGATGCTTCCCTATAGCGAGCTCGAATACGGCGGCATTGTCGATAAGATGAAGAGGCTCGATCAGGCCTTTCGGGTGAGAGGGTAAAAATCGTCCCGAGAAAAGATCCAAATTCCGATTTACAAACCGAAGGCCTTTTCCCTTTCGGTCAGGGGAGCCACTGCCCGGTGCGCGGCCATTTCGCAGCAAAAAGGCGAGATGGCCGCGGTTCCCTCGCAATGACAATTCTAAAATCGGAATTTGGGAAAGATCGGGGGCTTGCATCTTTCCCATGGGCTTTGAGCTGGTTGTGGGGCTCAGATCGGACTTTCGATTCCAGGAAAGCAGATCGGTTTGAAGAGACTTGTCAAGGAAGCCTTCAAGTGTTAAATAGAAAAAGCTTGTGGGAGTGAAATGATCGCCTTCGACCTGATCTGTTCCAACGGACACCAATTTGAGTGCTGGTTTCGTGATGCGGCCTCTTTCGACGTTCAGAAAGAGAGCCGCATGATCAACTGTCCAGTCTGCAACGATGACCAGATCGAAAAAGTACTTTCGCCGTTTGCGATTCGTAAGGGTGGGGGAAACAGAGAGGGCCAGAAGATCGATCCCCGAGAGGCCATAAAAATGATCCACGACTATCTCGATAAACACTTCGAGGACGTGGGGACGGATTTTGCAAAAGAGGCCTTGAAAATCCACTACGGTCAGTCGGAGGAACGAAACATCAAGGGAACGGCCACTCCGGAAGAGGAGACCCTTTTAAAAGAGGAGGGGATAAACTATCTTAAGATCCCTGTCCCGAAGCGATTTGAAAACTAATGTCCTATGCCCGGGGTACCCTCGAGCCATGAAGATCCATGGCTATATTACCTTCAACCCCTAACCTTTAACATCCGTGAGTTCCTGGGCAAACCCCACTTCGTCCATCCCACGGCCATCAAGGGCCAAGAGGGAGTGTGATCTCCCTTGTTTTCCCGTCCCTAAAAACCTGAATCCGTGCCGAGGTGGCCGACTGCAGCTCATCGAAGACCTTCTCGAACTCCACGACCGTACCGATCCTACGGGAATCGATCTTCGTAATGATATCCCCCGCCTTCATCCCGGCGCTTTCTGCAGAGGTTCCCGGAAGGACCTCGCTTACGAGCACTCCGCCTTTTTCCTTGAAATCAAAGTGGGCGGCGAGATCCGGGGTCAACTCCTGGATGCGAATCCCGAACCGTTCACCCCGGGCATCTTTTTTCGTCAAGGCGACACCTTGTTCGGCAAGGATCCTCGATGCGACGAAGACCGGGGCCTTCGATTTGAGCGCTAAGGCGATGGCATCGCTCGGCCGGGCATCGACTTCGACGGTCTCTTTGTCCGATCGAAGAAAGATTCTCGCGTAGTAGATGTTCTCTTTGAGTTCCACAATCCGGACCTCCTTCACTTCGATGTGCATCTTTGAAAGAATGGCATGAAGGAGGTCGTGGGTTAAAGGCCTTGCAGTAGGAATGGCGTTGATCTCCTTGTCGATGGCATTCGCCTCGAGGAGGCCGATCCAGATGGGAAGCATCCGAGTCTCTTCCTTATCGACGAGGATCACCACGGGGCTCTGACCCACGGGATCGATGCTTACTCCCTTGATCTCCATGGGGACAAAGGCGGGTGGCTTTTCCTTGCTGAAACAGATGAGGACAAGAGAGCTTAACAGTAGGACGGCGAGGCCAAGCTTCCAATATTTTCTCATGACGGGCCCTCTTCTTGGGTGGACGGAGTGCTCAAGGCACGGCGTCTTCGGTGTCTTAATACGGCCAGAAGGCCAATGATGATGGTTTGGCCCTCCCGTTTGGTGAGGGGACTCCATTTCTTGATGATTCGCCGGCAAAAATTATGGTAGTGGTCCTCATCCCAACCCAGCCGTTCAAGGAGAAAGGCGATGAAATCCTTCTGGCCAGGGGTGAGGGCTTCTTTCTCCTGGGCGCTATCGAAAGGGATGAGCCGCCCCTTCGGGGCGGGCCGGTAGGGATCCTTCAAGAAACCCTTGAAGCCCATTTCCTGAAATCGTTCCATCACCTTTTCGAACCCCTCCCGGGACAGAAGGGCTGCGCTTTCCACCCCCGCCACCCCTTTGAGGATCTGTCGATACGTTGTCTCGTCGAGGCGCAGGTCTTTTCGAGCGATGTGAACCAGGGCTTTCTTTTTTCGACCAATGGCCATCCCTGATAGTATTATAACTCGAAGTCAGCGCTTTGCCCAAGGGCCGAATAGAGCCTCCGGCTCAACATCCCGCATTGACAGGGTTTCTGCTCATTATTTACACTACGATATAGACTTCCTGGGTTTCTAAGTAAGTGAGGGCGTTGGAGGCGATCCCGATGAAAGTTGGTGTGTTGTCCGATACCCATCTTAAAGAGCCGGATCCCCAGTTTAGGCGACTGGTTGAAACCCATCTCGCCGACGTGGACAAGATCTTTCATGTGGGAGATTTCGTCGACCTCTCCGTGGCCCAGTACCTATCGGGTCTCAAGGAGCTCGTCGCCGTAAGCGGGAACATGGATCCGGATCCTGTTCGGAAGGCTTTCCCGAAAAAGAGGGTCATTGAGCTCGAAGGATTCCGGATCGGCCTGATCCACGGAAGCGGAGCGCCGTTCGGAATCGAGGGAAGAATTCGTGAGGAGTTTGACGAGGTGGATGCGATCGTTTACGGTCATACCCATATCGCCACGAACCACCGCGTCAAAGGGGTATTTTTCTTCAACCCAGGTTCCGCCACCCGTTCTTTTCTCCATCGAGGAACCTTGGGCGTTCTTCATTTGGGCAAGGAGATCACGGGCGAGATCGTCACCCTTTGAAAGACGGTGCGCAACCCGGATCGCTTTCCTCCTAAGGGGTCGGTGAATAGGTCGGGGCGTTTGCGGACGTCTTGCCTCTCAAGTTCTCCCGATAGTAGCGGTACGTGAGAGGTCGGCCTTCCTTCAAACGTTCGCCGTTGACCAGATCTCCAACGAAAATCGTGTGAGTTCCCACATCCATCTCATTCAGGACCTTTACCTCCATGACGGAAAGGGTGTAGTCGGTCACGAGAGGGCAGCCTGTCGTCCCTTTCTTAAAGGGGACTTTGGCGAACTTGTCTACCTCGCGGCCCGAACGAAAACCGAAAGGTCCGAAGAAGGTGAGGGGTGCTGCCTCCTCCAGGACGCAGACCGCGTAAACACGACTCTTGGAAATGAATTCGTGGGTGAGGTTCTTTTTGTTGATGATCACCGCAAGCCGGGGTGGGTCTGAAGTCACCTGGATGGCCGTGTTGATCAGTTGGCCGTTCAGGCGGTCTCCATCAAGGGATGTCACAAGATAAAGACCATAGGTCAGGTCCTCGCACACTTTTCGATTCCAATCGGCGGCCATGGCCCTCTCCTTTAAGTTCTGTTTTTGCGGGAAGTTTTGCAGGCGGAAAGGAAAACCCTCTCTCCGTCACGGAAGGACGGGGAAGGGGTTTTCCCTCTAATTCTCTTTTTCGAACATATCCTTTGCTGCACCGCAAACTGGGCAAACCCAATCGGCCGGCACCTTTTCGAAGGGGGTACCGGGATTCACGCCATTGTCCGGATCTCCAGCTTCAGGATTGTAAACATAGCCACAAATCGTGCAACGATATCGATCCATCGATCCATTCCTCCTTTGTCCCAACATTGCGGTTCAACCCAACCCTCTTTTTTCATGGGGAGGGGCTCAGGCTCCCAGTTTTTCACCGATCGCTTTTCCGTAATCGTGGCAGGCTTTCATCCCCTCCTGGCTTTCCACCAGGTGCTCCAGGAGGTTGAAAGACCCCAGATCCACCATGTCCATCTTGAAGACATACTCCATCGTATCGAAAATCATCTTCGGCGCGTCGCCGCTATGGGTGTACGATCCGAAGGCGCCTCCGACCTTTCCCTGAAGATTAGCCTTCTGAAGAAGGAAAAGAAAGGTTTCAACAATGCCCGGCAGGGCGCGATGATAGGTCGGCGCTCCCACGACATAGCCCTCATATCCCATCAATTCCTTCTCGTTCTTAATCTCCGGGATCTTTCGCAGTTCCGCCTCGTGGCCACGGATTCGAATCCCTTCGGCAATATATTGGGCCATCTGCTCGGTCTTTCCCGTTCGACTGAAATAGGCAACCAAGACCTTTTTCAAAAGACTCCCCCCTTTCTTGTTTTGAGTGCGTTTCTTCTCTTCGTCCCACCCTACGTCATCCCGCAGACGATCAAGGGATTCCGAGGATCTTGCGATAAGATCAGAGACTTGGATGCGGCCTATTCGATCTTTCGGAACCGCTCTCTTTTTGCTCCGCAGACCGGGCAGCTTTCCGGAGCTTCCCTTTCCGCTGTGTATCCGCACACAGGGCATACATAGTAAGGATAGTTTTCCTGAGTGGGACCAAGCGTATCGAGCAATTTCTGATAGAGGGCTGCATGGATTTTTTCAACGGCGTTGGCGTAGGAGAAGGTTCTCTCCGCTTCCTTTTCTCCTTCGGCCTTGGCTGCTTCGATCATCTCCGGGTACATCTTCTTGAACTCGTGGGTCTCTCCGGCAATGGCCTCTCCGAGATTCTCACGGGTGCTTCGGATTCCCTTCAAGGCTCTCAAGTGATTGTGGGCATGGACGGTTTCCGCTTCAGCGGCCGCCCGAAAGAGGCGAGCGACCTGGGGAAAACCCTCCTCGTCCGCCTTCGCCGCAAAGGCCAGATACCTTCGATTGGCTTGCGATTCTCCTGCAAAGGCTTCTTTCAAATACTGCTCCGTCTTCGACATCGTATGGTCCTCCTTTCTTCGATGTTCCCCCTTTTCTTTGGGGCTTCTTTGTAAGCTATAGGCTTTTACGATCGGTCAGACATGCGCGGCGTTTCCTTCGCTGACAGTTGGGGCAAAGGCCAAAAAAATCGAGCCGATGGTGCACCACCTGGTAGCCTGTCTTTTGGGCCAATTGCTCAGACACACCACTGAGTGCAGGGACATCGACATCGATGATTTTCCTGCATTTCGTACAGATGAGATGAGGATGAGGGTGGGAACGGGCTCCGTCGTATCGATGCGTATCGTTGGGAAAGCCAAGCTCCATGACCTCGCCCATCTCTTTGAGGAGATGGACTGTCTTGTAGATGGTGGCAAGGCTTGTGGAAGGAAATCGGCCCTTCACCTTGCGGTAAATCTCCTCCGCACCGGGGTGCTCGTCACTCATGGAAAGAATCTTCGCAACGGCCAGCCGCTGAGGCGTGAGACGATACCCTTTTTCCTTCAGCCTCTTAACTATCTCCTCGAAGCGGCTTATGGGGTCTGACATCGCGG
>Ga0078972_1013189_pt1 | contig 13779 bp, 11 predicted proteins | sample YelNatPaOPGAMG01_FD_67568 | JGI IMG/M metagenome (GOLD analysis project Ga0078972, IMG submission 67568) | Hot spring thermophilic microbial communities from Obsidian Pool, Yellowstone National Park, USA - OP-RAMG-01 (SPADES assembly) (version 2) | ecosystem: Environmental > Aquatic > Thermal...
AATTCGGTAGAAGAATACACGGGGTAGATATCTCTAGCGGTATTGAAACCACCCATGGCATAAAAGACCACCTTTTGATGGGCGAAATAATGAATAAAATAAAAATGTTCAATAATTCAATTCTTTGATTATGTATTCAACAACTGGTTATAATTAATTACTGGTATATTAATAAAGGCTTTAAAAAGTCATGGAAAAAGAAAATTTGCTTCAAGAAAATATTAATCTTTTTGAAACTGATTTTACAGGTAATGAATCAATTATTAACAAAGTTAGTGAACCTCTTTTTAACAAACTTTTAGACAAATATCATACCAAAGATATGAAGAGTTGGGAAAATATTAATGCCGATTTAATCATCACAGACCCACCATTCGGTATAGAATTTAGCGGCAAAAATGGTAATTATCACAGAAATGTAAAAAATGTTGTCGGTGGATATGTTGAGTGGAAAGTTTCTGAATACCAAGAAAAAATGCAACAACTCCTAGAATGTATCAAAATTAACTTAAAAGACAATGGACAAGCATTGATTTTCTCAGGTTGGAACAACAGTAACATCATACACGACACGATCATAAATTTCAGAGGGCTGACATTAAGAGGGAAAATGTATTGGGTTTACAATTTTGCTCCAGCCTGCAAATCAAGGCCATCTCATAATGTATACGAAATCTATTGGGTAACAAAAGGTGAAAAGTGGACATATCACAACAGATGTTCAACTCAGCACTGCCAAAATGGAGAACCCAACCTTTCAACTTTTGTCTTCAAAAGAGATTACAAAGTAAATATGCCCAAATACCCAACGAGATTACCATTCAAGTTATTACAATCTCTATTAGAGCATTTTTCTAACAAAGGAGATTTAATATTTGACCCTCTATGTGGAAGTGGAATGGTTGGCATCGTTTCCTATTTTCTAGGTAGAGATTTTATCATGGGAGACCTAAACCCAAACGGAAAAATCGTATACCAGCACCTTTTAGATTATTACCTAAACAAAGATGGATTAATCCAAGACCAAAAATTAATGACTTGGTGGAAAAATGAAAAGAGATGAATTCTTTGAAGTGTCAAAAAATATTTCAGAAGTACTTAAAAATTTACCAACATTTTGGGATGGTAAAGAAGCTATTTTAGAAATGAAAGAGGCAGGTTTTACTCATTGGAAGCAAATGGAGTGGATAGGATGGTACTTTCAATTTTTATGTGAAAAATTTTTAAAGAATATTATTCAGATACCTGGTCCTAATTTTAGAAATGCAAGATTTGACGGATTTCTCAAAATACCATGGGACTTTAAAGCCCATGCAATCAATACAAGTTCACATCAAATAATAGTTAACGATAGCGAAGCCGTAGCAAAAGGTATAGAAAATTTTGAAAGCGTAGGATTAATTTTAGCCATGGGGAAAGTAGAATATAACGACGAAGAAAGAACATTTCAAAAATGGCACGAAGAGCTTAAAGGTGGAAAATCAAAATACGAGTTAGAAAGAATTAAAAGAGGTGCCTGGTCTAGATTAAGAAAAACTAAATTTATCTTAAAACAAATTTCATTCATTAGGATTGATGATAATGTACTTGTAAAATGTGGTTCTTTTCAACGAGATTTTAGGAATTCGAACGGAAGACCAAGGCGCGAAAAAGTCCTATTAGATTTAGAAAAATTAAACGAAGAAATAATCTACTTTTTAGACTTTTAAAAACTATATTAACTTACTTCCCCTTCTCTAACCCGTTCATCTTATTAGAAGCGTAATTCAGTAGCTCCATGTAAACATTAAGCCCGTACTTTTCCTTTATGTAATCACCATAATTGTAAAGAAACTTAACAAATTCAGGAAAGACAACAGAAAAGAGGTACTTTGAATAAAAATTATCACTGTAGAGAAGCAAAGAATTATCTATGTTCTTCAGCGCTTCATAGTATGTGTAGTCCCAATACTCTAAAAGTGCCTTCATTGAGAGAATCATGCTACTATGTAAATTCAAAGGTGCACCAGTGAACGAAGAAAGTTCTCGAACATCAACATATTTCAAAATCATAGAAATGTTATCCTTTTTGGTATCAGCAGCAACCCTCCTATGAAATTCAGCAAACTCAACCGAAGATTTGAAATCACTCAAAACCTCCCCACTCTCATACCTAATAAGCCTATCAATAAGCTTAGGTGTCAGGAAAACCATTGACTTTAACTTAAGTTCATCATCAACCCCAACAAGCGACAAATCCTCAAAATCTTTACTTTCAAGCTTAAGAGAATTCAAATCACCCCTAACACCAACGAAAACCGTATATATCCCCGTAATCATTACAAAACTATTCGTAAAAACTGACTTGAATGTCTTGATTATAGACACAAAATCATAAACAGCCAAGTTATGAAGTGGCACCCATTGAACAAAAACACCATCCTCAGAAAGTTTTGAGTTGACAATTTCATAGAATTCTTTAGTAAACAGCATCCAACTATCAGCAGAAGCCGGATGCGTAGCATCCGCTATAATAAGATTAAAAACTCCCTTATACCTCTTTAAGAAATTTCTACCATCATCAGACACAAAAACCCAATTACTCCTACTAAAAACATTGTAGTTTTGATTTGAATAAAAAACCAACGCATCTCGCACATCCGGACATATATCAACAACAAAAACACTATGATTACTAACATGATGCAACAAACTACTCAATGTTACACCACCACCCAAAGCATTAAGCATAACATTCGTATAATTCGTTTTCACCATAGGAGCAATATTACCCAAAACTTTAAATGTAAGAAGTGAATTGTAATCATTCGGCACCTCATCAATACCGTTTATCTTCATAAACCTAACCTGCCCTACATCAGTCACAAGTATAGTACCATAAAGCCCCTCTTTATAAAATTTAGGTTCACCCTTTATACCCAAAAAACCATTATAAACCCTAGTAAATGTTATGTCCCTAGGTAGTATGAGAATAAGAACAACAAAAGCAATAGCCCCAAAAACAAAAGGAATTAAGAATTTCCTATAACTCACAATAAGAACAACAATAGCCGAAAAAGCGTAAAGAAGTGAAACCACAAGGAAAGAGTTACCAAAACCAAGCAAAGGAATAAAAACATAAACCATCAATACAACACCCAGTATACTACCAATAGTATTCCAAGCAAGAATTGTACCAGAAATACTGTTTTCATCTTTGTTAGTTTCACCTTTTATTATATCAAAAAGCAGAGGCACAACCAAACCCGAAGAGAAAGCAATAACACCAGCAGTAATAAGAACGAATGTATATCTCGTAAAGAAAAGCGATACAGTCTCTGAAAATTTGTTATCCCCAAAAACAACAAAGAAAATATTACCAAAAAAATGATACAGCCCACCAACCAATTGATAAGCACTATTCAAAATCAGAATTGAAACAATCAAATAAAGAGAAGTGAACAAAGAAACAACAATAAGTAATATGTAATTAGGATTACTAAACTTCGTTTTTAAAACACTCACAATCGGTTTATACAGTATTGAGCCCAAGGATATACCTAGAATTATGACAGAAACGATTATAGAAAAAGAGAAAGTATTATTTGCTATGAGGTAAACCATTAGCCTATACCACAGCATTTCAAGAGCCATTCCAGAAAACCCAAAAACCAAAGCCAAAACCCCCCAACCCCCAACATCAACAAACCTAAATCCAGATTTAGCGAAGTTGAGATTTAACTTAAACCCATTAGCCAAGTAAACAACACTAGCAAAAATGAGAATATTGAGAATAAAAGCAAAAACGAAAGCACCAACCAACCCCAAAAGGTTTAGCAAAACTATAGAAGCGAACAAAACACCAAAAGAAGCGCCCAAAGAATTAAAACCGTAAACTTTCCCTATACTACTTTCTTGAGCAATTGAATCAACATACTTAACAACAACAGGTATAGTAATACCCATGAGAGTTGTAGGGAAAAGTAAAATGAGTACAGAAATCAAAGATTTCTCTAAAACACTATTACCAATCAATGTATAAAAGTTGTCTATCACTGGGAAAAGCAAGAAAACAACAAGTGAGTAGATGCCAATGAATAATTCGGCATATCCGTAAACAAGAATATAATCATTTGCTTTTATGAATTTGGCAATGTAGTATCCTAAAGCAAGTCCCAACATATAAGTAGCAACGACAACAACAGTAGAGTGAATAAACAACCCAAAAGTTATATTAAAGAGCCTTGTAAAGAATATTTGATATATCAAAGAAGAAAAGCCAGAAGTAAAAAGAAGCAAGTAAACAATATTTACATTATCTCTCTGATTATTCATCACCTACCCCCCTTTTGTATAAAATTAAAAACAAAACACCTCAAGAAATTCCATTTCGTTGAAATTCCATTTCGTTGAAATTCCATTTCGTTGAAATTTTATTTCGTTGAAATTCCACATAGAAAGTTTTTGAGGAATTTTTCATTAGAGAGAAACACAAAAGACTTCTCAAAGAGTGCTTCAACCTAAATTAGACAAAAATGGAAACAATTTTATGATAAAGGAAGAGACGACTGAGATAGAGGAAAAGATAAGCAAAATTCCCATTACCAAAATTATGATTCCCCCTAAAATTTCAGTAATTCTAACAGCTCTTTTAAATTTAGAAATAAATTGTATGAAATAATCAACAAAAAGCGATGTCAAAAAGAAAGGAATTCCTAATCCCAAAGAATACATCCCCAGAAGGAACGCACCATAAAGAGCATTTCCACTATACAAAGCCACTCCAACGATTCCGCCAAGTATCGGACCAATACAAGGCGTCCAGCCGAAAGCAAACAACATGCCAATAAACAGAGATGATAAATATCCTACGCTATAATTTGAGACATCAACTCTCTTTTCATAATCAAGAAACGGTATTCTTATTACGCCAATCATGTGTAAACCCAATAAAGCTATCAAAACCCCACCAAGCCTACCAATCCAATCTTTAAAACTAATCAAAACGCCACCTATTTGCCCCGCTATTACTCCAAAAAGCACAAAAACAACACTGAAACCTAATATAAAGTACAAAGTAGACAAAATAACTTTAACTCTTTCACTTTTAGCAAGTTCATTGGACCTTAAAACGGAAACCGATACACCAGATATATAAGAGATATAAGGTAGAACAAGAGGCAAAACACAAGGAGATAAAAAAGACAAAACACCCGCCAAAAAAGCAACCGATGCCGTTATACCCATAAATATATATTATACTGTATATGAGTATGCTTATTTCAAGCAAAGAGGATTGTGTTAAAAAAAATTCAACAGGCTATTGCCTGTGTCAGGCCAAGCCTGTTTTTATTTCTTTTATAAGAAACTAATTTTAGCAATTCCCACCCACCCGCCCATTTTTGGTGTTGGGATGTGTAACATCCCAACACCCTTGTATGTTTTCTATTAGAAAGGTGCTTTAAGCACAAAGTGTTATAAACACCAAAGATTTTTGATTAGGGAAAAACAAATTCTAATCATAATTGCAGATTAAGTAGAAGATGTTCCAAAATAAAGTTTAGAGGGATTCTTCACTCCGTTCAGAATGACTTTTGGAACACCCCCACTCACCCACCCTAAAGTTATAAGGGAGGCGTAGCCTCCCTTAACCCTGTAAGCATTTTTTCAGGAAGAGAGTTAGATATTGTACACTGAAGAGTGAAAAGAGGCTTTGGCTTTCTTCGACCAACTAGAGTAGGGGCGGGACCACTAAAAGGTGCTTCATAGCACCTTCCTAATTGAGTGGTTAAAGTACCTTAAAGCACTTTCTTATAAATATTTGAAGAGCGTAGAGAGGTGAAACCTCTCTACAAATAATTAGGGTGGGTGGGCGGGACCACTAAAAGGTGCTTTGTAGCACCTTCTTAATTAAGTGCTTTAATCACAAGGTACTATTAGCACAAGTGCTATATAGCACAAGATTTTTTCAAAAGAGAAAACACTTTTGTTGATAAAAACACCATGTATACAACAAACTTAAGCAAATCGGTAGTTTATGATTAGGGAAGCCAAACCTTCTGATGTTGAACAGATATATGAACTTATGAAACCTTATACAATAAGTGGTGATCTCTTACCAAGAACTAAAGATGATATTCTTGACCACATAAGGAACTTTTTTGTTTATGAAGTTGATGACAAAATCGTAGGATGTGTATCTATAAAATACTACAGTAAAGAAATGGCAGAATTAAGAAGTCTTGTCGTTGATAAAAACTTACAATCTAAAGGAATTGGTAGCGAAATTGTAAAGTATGCCGTAAATACCTTAAAAACAATGGGAATAAAAAAAATCTTCGTACTTACCAAAGCTGAAAGGTTTTTCAAAAAACTAGGTTTTAAAATAGTAAAAAAAGAAATTTTTCCAGAAAAAATATGGTTTGATTGCATGTTCTGCCCAAAATTAACCAATTGTGACGAAATACCTATGCTATTTCATACAAACGATGAAAGTAATATTTAATCTCACTTATGTGAAATGGAAATTTTTCATAATAAGTTATTAAAATCACCTCAAGGAGGTATTTCACCTCAAGGAGGTATTTATGAGTGCCAATATTTTAGTCGCAGGCGGTGCTGGTTATATTGGTTCACATGTTTGCAAAATTCTAAAAAAAATGGGATTCAATGTGTTTGTATATGACAACTTATCCCATGGTCACAAGTTTTTAGTCAAGTACGGTGAATTTATATTAGGAGACATAGGAGATAGAAAACAACTAGAGTTAACCTTTAAAAATTACAAAATTGATGTTGTTATGCACTTCTGTGCGTTCATAGAAGTTGGCGAATCTGTACAAAACCCTAGAAAGTACTACGATAACAACTTATACAATACTATCAATCTCGTTGACACCATGCTTGATAATGGTGTAAATAAGTTAATCTTTTCATCTACCGCAGCAGTTTATGGTATGCCTGAAGTAGTACCAATTGACGAAGAGGACAAAAAGGATCCCATAAATCCGTATGGTAGAACAAAATGGATGATAGAACAAATACTCAAGGATTACTCAGAATCACACAATCTAAAATATGTTGCTTTTAGATACTTCAACGCGGCAGGCGCAGATCCTGACACAGAACTTGGAGAAGCACACGAACCAGAAACACACCTAATTCCTTTAATCCTTGATGCGGCACTCGGTATAAGAAAATCAATAAAAATATTCGGTACAGATTACCCTACTCCTGATGGCACATGCATAAGAGACTACATTCATGTTAACGACCTTGCAAATGCCCATATCAAAGGCGTTGAATACCTACTCAATGGAAACCCATCAAACTACTTTAACTTAGGTAACGGTAAAGGTTTCAGCGTTAGAGAAATAATAGACACTGTAAAAAAAGTCACTGGTAAAGATTTTCCCATTGAGGAAGTAGAAAGAAGACCCGGAGACCCCGCTTTACTAATAGCCAAAAGCGAAAAGGCAAAGAAAGTATTGGGCTGGGAACCCAAATACGGCATAGAAGAAATAATGACCCACGCCTGGAATTGGCATAAAAAATTAAAACAGTCAAATAGTATATAAAGTCTCTTTAAATAATAGATCACACTTGACAATTTCAAAATTCTTTGGTATATTTATAGTGTAAAAGGAGGTGTGCCTATGAAGAAAGGATTAAGTATTTGGTCACCTATTTCTGAGGTTGAAAGAGTAAGAAGAGAGTTTGATAAGCTCTTTGATGAATTTTTCTCCCCGGCTAACGGAAGTGAATACACTTTTATACCTGCCGTTGACTTGTATGAAACCGACACTGATGTTGTGATAAAGGCTGAAATTCCAGGTGTTAAGAAGGACGATATAGAGATAAGTGTGAAAGATAACTTCGTACACCTAAAGGCTGAAAAGAAAGAAGAAGTTGAAGAAAAGAAAGAGAATTTACACAGAGTTGAAAGATTTTACGGAAAAGTTGAAAGAGTCATACCTCTTCCAGTTGATGTAAAGAGTGATCAGGCTAAAGCTGAATACAAAGACGGTGTACTAGAAATAAGAATACCAAAAGAGAAAGTATCAAAAGAAACAAAGATAAAGATTTTGTAAATCACGGATTTCGTAAATCACAGATTTCGTAAATCACAGATTTTTAGGGAGGCTCCGCCTCCCTTTATTTTTTTATCCTTCTATAGATTCAACGCACTTACTGCAAATTGTCGGGTGTTTCTCGTTCTTACCAACTGTTGGTGAGTAGATCCAACACCTCTCACATTTTTGGCCATCAGCCCTCGTTACCCCTACCCTAATACCTTCTTCTTCATTCTTAAGAATACTGGCATCAACAGAAGATATCTCAACCTGAGAAACTATAAAGAATTCCCACAAATCCTTCGAATATCCTTCCAAGATTTTCTTTATACTCTCATCTTTAATTTCAAGAATCACTTTGGCTTCTAACGAAGAATTTATGAGTTTCTCTCTCCTTGCAACCTCCAAAGCTTTTAATACATGTTCTCTTGTCTTGAGTATTGCATCAAATTTGCTTCTTATTTCCTTATTCTCCCACTCTTTCAAAGGCTCTTCATACTCCGTTAAGAAAACTGATTCTATACCTTCTCTATCCTTAAAGAAGTTTTGCCATACATCCTCAGCTGTAAATGACAAAATCGGTGCTATCAATTTGACTAAATAACTGGCAATATAATACATTGCCGTTTGCGTTGATCTCCTCTTTAATCCATTTTTCTTACCAGTGTAGAGTCTATCTTTCATTGCATCAAAATAAAAAGCACTCAAATCAACATTACAGAAATCGTAGATTTCTCTAAATATTTTATTAAAATTGTATCCTTCGTAACTTTTTCTCACACTAACAACAAGATTGTAAAGTCTATCAAGAACCCATTTATCAACATCTGTAAGTTTGCTATACTCAACGGCATCATCTTTAGTGAAGTCATAGAGATTACCAAGCATATACCTAAATGTGTTTCTAACCTTTCTGTAAGCATCTACAACCTTTTCAAGTATATGCGAACCAATCCTTAGGTCCTCTGTGTAATCTTCTGACACTACCCATAGCCTTAAAATGTCTGCGCCGTAGTCCTTTATAACATCAAGAGGAGAAACAACATTCCCCAAAGATTTATGCATTGCTCTGCCTAACTCATCCAAAACGAACCCATGAGTTAAGACCTGCCTATAAGGTGGCACACCTCTTAAGCCAACTGAAGCCCAAAGTGAAGACTGGAACCACCCCCTATGCTGATCTGACCCTTCCAAGTACAAATCCGCTGGCCACGATAATTCTTTTCGCTCCTCCAAAACGCAAAAACTACTGACCCCCGAGTCAAACCAAACATCAACGATATCCATCTCTTTTCCAAATTCAGTGCTTCCACATTTTTCACACTTGAAGTTAGAACCAACTATCTCATCTATGGATTTTTCGAACCAAACATCAATACCTTCTTTTTCAAACACTTTTATTATGTATTCACCCCATTTACCCCCGAGGTGAACAGTCCCACACTTTTTACAGACTATCGCTGGAATTGGCACTCCCCAAGCCCTCTGTCTCGATAAGCACCAATCTGTCCTGTTTTTGACCATGTTTTCTATCCTAACCTTACCCCATTCTGGAACCCATTTAACATCGTTTATTCCATCAAGTGCCTTTTCTTTTATTGAAGGATCATTAACATTGAAAAACCATTGTGGTTTTGTCCTAAATATAACTGGATTCTTACACCTCCAACAATGCGGGTATTGGTGTCTGTAATTCTCAACATGTAATAACATACCTATCTCTTTGAGATAGTCTATAATTTGTTTGTTTGCTTCAAATACTTCTATTCCTTTCCATCTTTCAACTTCATCTGTAAATTTACCCTCATCGTCAACGGGAGATAGTATAGGCAAATTGTATTTTATACCAACCTCGTAGTCTTCTGTACCATGTCCCGGTGCTGTGTGAACTATTCCTGTACCAGTATCAGATGTAACATGTTCACCGAAAACAACTCTTGATTCCCTATCAATGAAAGGATGCTTAACCTTAAGTTTCTTTATTTCTTCTATCGTTATATCCTTGGAGAATTTAACTTGCTTACCTATTTTAGAAGCCAAATCATCTACCAAAGAAGATGCCATTATGTAGTATTCTTTATTATCAAAACTTACTATTGAATACCTGAGATCCTCACTAAAGGCAACAGCAGTATTACCCGGCAGTGTCCAAGGAGTTGTTGTCCATATCAGTACAAATAAACTACCATTGACTTTAACGCTACTCTCTACAACAGGAAATTTAACATATATTGAAGGAGATTCTTTTTCATAATATTCTATTTCCGCTTCAGCTAAGGCAGTACCACAGTGGTAACACCAATGAATTGGTTTAAAGCCTTTGTAGATGTACCCCTTGTCAGCAAGTTCTATAATGAGTTTAGCAATTTTTGTTTCATAATCCTTTAACATCGTTATATATGGATTTTCCCAATCACCGAAGACACCAAGTCTTATAAATTCTTCTTTCTGAATTTTTATAAACTTTTCAGCGTACTCTCTGCTTAATTTTCTTATTTCCTTTGCCGGTGTTTGTTTGGCTTTAGGGCCTAAATTTTTAGTAACTTGGAGTTCTATAGGCAATCCGTGGCAATCCCACCCCGGAACAAAAGGAGAATAATAACCACTTAACAATTTATCTTTTACCACAACATCCTTGAGTATCTTGTTTAAAGCATGACCTACATGTATGTGGCCATTGGCATAAGGTGGCCCATCATGTAGTATGAATGATTTTGCTCTACATTTTTTAACCAAAGCCTTTTCATAAATTTTATTTTCAAGCCAAAACTTAACAAATTCAGGTTCTCTCTGTGGTAAATTCGCCTTCATCTGAAAAGAAGTAGTAGGCAAATTCACAGTATCCTTATAGTCCATATCACCCCCCTAGCCATTCAATTCTTCAATGGTATACTTTTCAATCACAGGATTTGATAATATATCATAAGATATCTTATCTATAATTTCTTTGTTATTGCCGTTTGTCTCAAGGAAGAACACCTTACCAACTCTCAAGTTGGTAATATCGTTATAACCCAAATTGTGCAAAACCTTAAGGATTGAATTACCTTGAGGATCAAAAACATTGTCTTTTAAAAAAACAGTGATTTTATATTTCATAGGAAATGAATTTTAATTTTTCTTCGCTTTACTTTACAAGAAAAGAAGGGAAGATTCTTTTTCTTTGTTTTAGTAATATTATTTTTAGCAATTCCCACCCAACCCACCCTAAAGTTATAAGGGAGGCTACGCCTCTCCGATGCCAAGCATCCCTTAATCCAAATAAATTAAGAAGGAGATTCTTCACTCCGTTCAGAATGACTTTTGGAACACCATCAGAATGTTTCACCCTTCCAACACATTGTTTTTTAATTAATAGTGTGCTTTAATTACTTAATAAGAAGGTGCTTTAAGCACTCCACCCACCCTATTTAATGTAGAGAGGTTTAAATCTCTCTACGCTCTCCAAATATTTATAAAAAGGTGTTATGAAACACCCCCACCCCCACCCTAAAGTTATAAGGGAGGTGTAACCTCCCTTAACCCTGTAAGTAGATATTATAGTCTCTCTTTACTCATCTAGATAAAATCTTAATAAAGAATGATTACCTAATTGTGAATAAGATTGTTAAGTGTAAATAAGAAGTGCTATGAAGCACTCCGCCCAATTAAGTAACGAAGTTAACCCCGTAAGCAATTTTTTCAGAAAGGAAGTAAGTATTGTACATAAAGATTGAAGAGTAAAGAGAGGCAAAGCCTCTCTTAATCAAATAGGGTGGACGGGACCACCAACAGAATTAAAAAGTAGAAAAGAAGAAGTGTGTTGCTAAACGGATACTAGTAATTTTAATTATATGTTCTCATGTTTTACTTTATTCCCAATATGATTTGTAGTCTAGGTGAATAATTAAATCCATGCTCAAGACAAAAAGGTATTATGAATTTTGACTTGTTGACAATTTCTTCAAGTGAAACGCCTTCAGGCATCAAAAAAACCCTTTCTTTAGGGAGATTATACTTCTCTTGAATTTCAATAACCTCATTAAGTTCACATTCGTTGGAAATCACAAACTTAAATATGCTATTAAGATTAGTGAATTCTTTAAGATTCTCATAAATTTTTTTATACATACTTTCACCACCGGAAAGTTTTGCATTACTAAGTTTTGGTGAGACATTGAATTTGAATCTTCTAATTGATTCAGAAGGCAAGTAAATTCCGGAAGTTTCAAATTCAACATGATTTGGAGAATACATCCTCAGAGTTTCAGAAATAGCATCTTGGTAAAATAATGGTTCTCCACCAGTGAAAACGATCATCCCCCCTTTACTCTTTGAGAATTCTTTAATAATATTGGATAACTCTTCAGTTGATTTCTTTTCACCACCTTCAAAAGAGGTAGAATACCTAGTATCACACCATACGCAATCAAGTGGGCACCCTTGAACTCTTATAAAAAGCGCCAATCTACCAACACTATCCCCTTCACCTTGAATACTAACAAATATTTCTGATATCTTTATAAAATCGCTTTCCATCACCAATATTTAGTTTTAATCGCTGTCCTAACCTCTTCCATAGTTTTAGAAGCAACTTCCTTAGCTTTCATTGAGCCATCTTTTAGAATATCAATAACATCACTTCTATGCTTTTCATAGTAATCTCTCCTCTCTTTAATAGGCTCAAAGTATTCAACTAACTTCTTGGCTATTCTATCCTTACACTCAATACATCCGATTTGAGCAGAAGTACATTCAGTAATAACATTTTGAACTATTTCAGGATAGAATATCCTGTACAATGGGAAAACTTTACAGTCATCTGGATGCCCGGGATCAATCTTCCTAGGCCTACCTGTATCAGTGACCATCATCTTAACCTTTTTAATAATCTCCTCTTTAGAGTCTTTCATATATATCGCGTTGTTATAACTTTTACTCATTTTCCTACCATCTATACCATAAACATGAGGGACCTCTCCTAATATTGGCTGAGGTTCGGGAAAAACTTCACCAAAAAGATAATTAAATCTCCTAACTATTTCCCTCGTTATCTCTAGATGCGGTAACTGATCCTTACCCACAGGTACTCTAGTAGCTTTGTAGATTATGATATCCGCGGCTTGTAATACCGGATAAGATAAGAAACCTACATTACTCAAGTCTTTATCTTTCATGTTCTCTTTAGCATCCTTATAGGTTGGATTCCTTTCAAGCCAACCTAAAGGCGTTATCATTGAGAGGACTGCGAATAGTTCTGAATGCTCAGGCACCATAGATTGGACAAAAACAACACTTTTGTTAGGGTCTATACCAGCTGCCAACCAATCAATAACCATCTCCACCGTTAATTCCTTCAAATCTATATTCTGATCAAACTCAGTTGTCATGGCATGTAAATCTGCAACCATGTAAAAACATTCATAACTATCTTGAAGTTCAACCCATTGCTTCAGAGCGCCTACATAATTACCTAAATGCAAATACCCTGTTGGCCTCATCCCACTAAGTACTCTTTCCATAATGTTTGAAATTTTAACACAAACTTAGAGAAAGTCTCCATTTTTGAGGTTACACCTCCCTTAACCTTATATAAAAAGTGTTATTTAACACAAGTGCTATTTAGCACAAGGTGCTATGAAGCACCCCCCACCCCCCCCCCCCCAATTATTTAAGGGATGCTTGGCATCGGAGATGCTTGGCATCGGAGATGCTTGGCATCGGAGATACTTCGTATCCCTTAACCCCA
>Ga0078972_1013192_pt1 | contig 13779 bp, 8 predicted proteins | sample YelNatPaOPGAMG01_FD_67568 | JGI IMG/M metagenome (GOLD analysis project Ga0078972, IMG submission 67568) | Hot spring thermophilic microbial communities from Obsidian Pool, Yellowstone National Park, USA - OP-RAMG-01 (SPADES assembly) (version 2) | ecosystem: Environmental > Aquatic > Thermal...
TTATCTTAAAAACCAAAAATGATAACTTCGATCTTATCCCATCCCGCTTAGACCTTGCAGGGGCTGAGGCTGAGCTTTTGAGAATGGATGAATGGCAAACATCTTTGAAAAAAGCAATTGAAAAAATAAGACCAAAATATGATTACATTTTGCTCGATTGTCCACCTTCCCTAGGTGTCTTAACAATTATTGCCCTTATTGCTGCTGATCGTGTTATTGTTCCTGTACAAGCAGAATTTTTGGCAATGGTTGGATTAAAACAGCTTAATATTCTTATTAATGAAGTGCGTAAAAGATATAACCCAAAACTTGAAACAAGAATTTTAAGAACAATGTATGACCGAAGAACACTTCATAACCGTGAAGTTGCAGAAGAGCTTGAGAGGCTTTTTGGGGAAAAGGTTTATAAAACAGTCATTAACAGAACAATAAAGTTTGCAGACGCTTCTTATAGTAGGGAATCAATCTTGAGCTTTGCGCCTAGCTCAGAGGCCGCAAAGGCTTATAGGCAGCTTGCTGAGGAGGTGATCGAGGATGAGGAGAAAGGAAGTTAAGGGATTAGACGCCTTCTTCTCAGCGCCAGCAGAGGAAGTTAAGACTGAAGAACGCACAAACATAAAAACTGAAAGAAGTGAAAACTTAGAAGCTGCAAAACTTCATGAAAGAAAAACTGAAAAGTTTAAAGACATAAAAACTGAAGAACAAAAAGAAAGGGTAAACTACTATATCTCTTCTTCACTTATCGAAGCCTTGGATAGGGTACAAGTAGAGATAAGGAGCTTGACGAAAAAGAAGATCACGAAGTCCGATATTGTGGAGGCTGCACTTCAGCAAGCATTAAAGGAGTTCAGCGAGAAAAAGCAAGACAGCTTCTTAGTAAGGGTATTCAAGGAAGCGGGGATGGAATCGTGAAAACGTTCTTGTGGAAAACCATGTAGGCATGCGCACAAAAGGCCTGTGGATAACTACCGGGCACTTTGAGTCGAAAACTGTGGATAAACCCGGGCACTTTGAGTCGAGAGGTCGGGCACTTTGAGTCGAGAGCAAAGGGACGAAAGATGCTTTGGAACTAAATTTCTAGGCAGGCATAGGATTAGAAATATAACGTTTGGAAATTAACGTTTGGATAGGTGAACGCGGTAAAATGTTTCGGGAAGATATGAGGAAACCAGACTTCTGGGCAGAAGAGGAGAAAGGCCTTTACGTCTACAAGATGGGGCTTGCTTTGGTTGAGACAAACCTCCTCAAATACCCATTTAATCTGCTCTTGAATAACAGGCTTGATGAGCTTCTTGAGGAAGCCGCTAAAAGAAAGAAGAGCCATATCGTTTGTGAAGTCCTGATGCCTGATGGGACAAAAAGGATATGGATGGTGAACCCGAGCATTCAGTTTGGCTATCCAAGGCCTTTTGACAAGAAGGTCTTTATTACTGTTTTAAAACTTGTAAGTGATGAGGGGATGCCACCGCCACCAATCTGGAGGCTTGGCTCTTTAAGGAGGATTTGTCAAACAATGAAAATCCAGGATTCAGGGAAGAATAAAAAGTTGGTAAAGGAATCTTTACTGCGCATAAGCCAAACAAGCATCTATGCAGAGGTTTTTTATCTGAAGGATAAAAAAGAGTATTGGAAAGAGAAGCCTGATACTATTGGCGGAAGCTTTACGCTTTGGAGCGTTTATTGGAAAGGAGAAAGCTTACCCAATGGAGAATATGCTGACAGCATTTACTTACATTTTCACATTCCTTTTATTTGGAGTTTGCAAGCCTTTTATGTTTGCCCAATAGATTATGATTATTGGCTTAGCTTGCCACCACTTGCCCAAAGGATTTACGAACTTACTGGAAGAAAGCTTTATGCTTTGGAAGATAGTGAATATATTTCCTATTCTTATCCAGAGCTTTGCCAACTCCTTCCAATAATGCCACAAAAATATCTTTCAGATGCGAAGCGCGTGCTTGATAGAGCTCATAAAGTTTTGAAAGAGACAGGATGGTTCGCAAGAGTGCAATGGATAGGAACGAATAAAAGGACCTTATGTGAAGAGGCACCATGGAGGATCTTTTATTATCCTGGGGAGCGCGCTAAGCAAGAAATGGCCTTAGCAAGAAAAAGGATAGCGGAACTGCAACCCTCGCTGAAATCAGGAATAGATGTTGAAGAGATCTTTTACGATGATTTTGTAAAAGAGAACCTGATCCAAGAGATAGAGCGTATTACGGGCGATAGGCATAGCAGACCAACTTATTGGAAGATTGTGAAAGGTCTGCCGGAAGAGGTGATTTGGCGGTTTTTGAGCGAGCTTAAGGCTGACTATTTGCATGGTCCTTTAAAAGTAAGAAGGTCATTAGCTGCAGTCTTTATGGACAAAGTGCGAAGATATTGCGAAGAGCATGAAATAGACATTGGAATTAAATTTGGCGAGCAAACTTCATGAAAACCGCTGCCAGAGACATAGCTTTGCTGTTGCAAAACTCAAAGGCTTGACTACCACCGTGGCCCATAGGGTCAAAAACGGCGCACGGTTCACCGTAATCTGGGCCATCTCACACCCCTGACCTATTGTAGTGCCCTGGACTTCCTCCTAGCTCGATAGCGGATTCAAGAGAGTAAGCGGCCCGAGCCGTGGAGTCGCCAAGAATCGAGGTTATAGAAGCCAGCTCGGGTCCAGATCCACTCACTCACCCGACAGGGAAGTACATCCTTCCAGACCCACTCCTTCTGAGTCTGGTCGCAGGGAGAAAGGCTAGCCTGGATTTTTCCAGCCGTGAATCCTGGAAACGGTAAGCCCCCACATTGGCTCAGCGTGGTATGCAGCCCTTGACCGCACTTGCCAAGACCTCCTTCAGCTTTCCTGGATCTCTGCACACCACAAAGGCCCACCGACCGAACTCGCCATGGTGGTTCACGGCCCGTACCCACCGCAGCGCCGCGGCCTCTTTCTGCCGGTCTTGCTCGGTCTCGAACCCTTTGATTTCAAGGATAATCTTTATCTCTTGTCCATCATCGCAGCGCCAGCGCACCAGGTAATCCGGCCGGTACTCATGTCGCGCGCCTTGCCATTCGTAAGGGATGGTGAAATCGAGGTGATCGTTGCGGGCATAAGCGATCACTTCAGGTATTTGTTCGAGCTGATATGCTACGCTGTGCTCCCATTTCGGCGCATCAAGCACGACGTGGCTAATGTGGCTTTTGGTTGTGCCCACGCACGGGCGCACAGTGCGGAAAAGTACTTCAGAAGTGGATCCAATAGGGCGAAAGCGCTCGATGACAGGCAGGATGGGCGGTTCGCCGGCCTCTGTGTCCGGCTCGATCGCTTCCGTCAGCCGCTCAATAATCCGCTGCTTGTACTTGAGGAGGGCAATCTCTTCCAGCGGCGTGTCCGGATCGACGACCACCACCCGCTCCTCTAGATACTGCCAGACAGCAGCAAGCACTTGAGGGAACAGGATGTGCCGTGCACCCCATTCCTCCCGCTTCTCTGCGAGCCGCCGAGCAAGCTCCGCTGCAATGTCGTACACCGTAGCCTGAAGGCGCTTCTCCCGATGGAAAGGATTGCGGTCGTGTACCACCTCGGGACCCGGACCCAGCCGATCGGGCCGCCCGATGCGGTAGCCAACTGTCGGCTTGACAATGACCTCGGTCGGTTCCTCTCCACCGACTTGTAAAAAGGGTACGTTCTTAAGGTTCAAGCGGATGTGGCTTCTCACGTCTACGATATAGCCTTCAACGCGCGGAAAGGTAATTCCCAGATGCTTGCGTTCAGGTAGTGCTCGTACAAGCGTGGAAACTTTCTGCACTTCTGTCCGGCTAAGGGGCTTCTTCTTGACAGGGATGACCTCAAAAGGCACGCCGTAGACATCCACGTACTCGGGTTCGGAAAAGTCGTCGTAGTTCAGTCGCCGCAGACCACGTCCCACCACCTGCTCGCACAAAAGCTGGGATGTAAAGGCGCGCAGACCCAAAATCTGCGTTACATTCTGGGCATCCCAGCCTTCGTTGAGCATCCCCACTGAGACCACGCAGCGGATGTTTTTGCCCGGCGGATCCCCTTCGCCTTCCCATTCGGTCTTGCCAATGGTATCCACGGTTTTGCGCAGGCGCTCTACCGCCTTAGCTTTCGTCTCGCCCTCCGGGGCTGCCTCGGCTTCGGCGAGCAGCTTGGTGTCAATGCGGAACGTCACCTCGCCATTTGGACCGTTGGCAAGCTCTGGCAGCACATTGCCCTGGGCAATGTGTGCATGCACTAACTCCGCCAGGTCGGTATTGTCGCAAACGACAATCATCACTGGCGGCACAGGCGAGCCGGCGCGTTGAAATTCATCGAAGGTTTTCTTCCATTCGGAAGCCAGTGTCGCCAGTGCGCCTTCCGCTTCCCGAAGAACAGACTCGGGTTTGGCACGACGACGGGCAGTTTGACGCTCGGACGCGGGTAACTGCTGATTGATGTGCTCCCACAAGCGGAAATATTTGGGAATGAGCGCACCCGTGTTGTCGTCCACGGGCACGCGCGGGATTTTCACGAGACCCGATTCGATGGCATCCACCAATCCGAAGTCCGAAACGATCCACGGGAAGGGCTCACCTTCAGGGTAACCGCTGCCCTTGATGTAGAACGGCGTGGCAGAAAAATCCGCGCAGAAGTTGATACCGCGCGCCGCATGGATTCTGTCGAGACCACTAACCCAGACCGTTGCTTCCTCGCGCTCGGCGATCTCCTCCTCAGAGAGCCGCTCCCGTAATTCCTCAGGCAGGGGAGCAGGGCGGTAGGCATGGTGCGCTTCGTCGTTGATAACCAGGATGTTTCGCTTGTTGCCCAGCTCTTTGAGCACCCGACGACAGAAGGCCGTATCGCTTTCCACACCGCGCTGCACGACACTTTTTGAGCGGCTGTCATCCTTGGGTTGGAGGAGATGCCAGTTAGTGACCTCAAACTTGCCCTGCCGCAAACGTTCCATCATCCCGCGCGGTACCAGGTCGAACTTCTCGTAGTAGTTGTCTGGCTCCCGGGGGAGGAGGACCTGAAGGCGTTCTAGGATGGTGAGGTTGGGGCATACGATTAGCACCGCATCGGAGAAGCGGCGGTCCTGAGGATCGGCCAATTTGTTTAGCACCTGCCAGGCGATAACCATGCCCATGACGACAGTCTTGCCAGAACCTGTGGCCATCTTACAGGCGTATCGGGTAAGTCCGTTGTCTTTGGGAATCACGATGCCCTGCTTTTCCGCAGGAGAGGCTTCCACCAGCCAGATGAGGGTTTCGGCGGCTTCCCGCTGACAGAAGAAGAGCCTACGCTCACGTTCGGGGTTGTTCCAGTAATTGAGCAACTCTCGCGTAATTGGCGTGACACCGGGATAGCCTCGTTCTCGCCACGCTTTGACCCGCTCCCGGATGGTGTTGACCAAATCCAGCGGGACGAACTCTTCCTCGAGCAAAGACGTCTGCGGCCCGCGCGTGCGTGGCTTAAGATAGTAACCAGCGGGGCGACGACCCTCTTCGAGCACCGGCTGGCCTTCCTCGTAAGCCCAGTAACGCGTGGGCTCTTCAAAGGGCGAGTTAAGGATGGGGTTCTCGACCAGCAACGACATTGCCTACCTCACACTTCGTTGGAGCAACGTCCATAACTCGTTGTCCCAAGGCCACAAGACCAAACCATCCCCAAAAAAGTCTGGGTTCCCGTGTCGCGTTCGAAAGCGAACGCTTACGGCCTTAAAGCGATCCACTTCCCAGGAATCGGCACGATCCGCACGTACAGCATCAACCCATTCCCTCGTGACCCCAGCTACGACATCGGCGATTTGCAGCATGTCGTGGTATGTGGCATCTCCGATCAGAATAGAAGGGTGAAAGCCGATATCCGCAAGCGGCCCTCCGTGATGTTTCTTCCCAGGGCCAACGGATACCCCGTGACGGTACCAGTCCCTATACGTCTTCTCCACAGCCTGTGGCCCGCGCCTGATGGCCCCTAAGGCGAAAGACTTTGTTCCCAACTCTGGCGTGTCGCAGACGACGACGCAGTCTTGCAGCTTGGCTTCTACAACTTCCTCAGCCGCGCGCTGTATGAGGTACTTCAGTCCTTCGCAGTAGAAGTCCCGAACGCTCGCCTTCGGCCAAAGCCATTTCCTCCAAAACGATATGTCCCTCCTCTTTTCGAGCATGACAACAGCGATACAGCTAAGATCATCCCGCCTTGCGACAAAGTCCGTTGCTTTGACACGTAGGTCCTTGGTTGTTTTTCCGCTTTGCTCGAGCAACTGTCGAGTGGGACGATCGGAGGGCAGATTCCACTTAATCTCCGCCTCTGGTGTCAATCCGAGGTCAGCCTTAACCCTGCGCCAACCGTTTACAATACTCGGCACCGCAGTCCAGGCGGCGAGCACCCCGGCGACGACCAAAATGTCGCCCTTCTCCGACTCGTCCACCCAAACGCTCAGTGAGCCCATTCGGTACCTCCCAGGGATACGACCCTCACCACCTCATTCCCCCGAAAATCAATCACCTTCACCGCAATTCGCTGGTGTTCCCCTGGCTCGAAGGGGAACGAGACGGTGCCGCGCATCTGCTCGAAGACTTCCTTAGGGATGGTGGCTTTCAGTGCCCTCTGAAGTTTCTCCCAGGCGTCTGGATCGCCAGGGAAAAAGGCTTGCGAAATCTTGAAGGTCTTGCCGTCGTAGTCTGTGTCCAGGAACCAGGCGGCCACATCCTCGCCACGGGTGGAATGAACCTCGCCGGTCAGCGGATCGTAGATGTCCACGCCGCGCAGTTCCACACGGTACGTGCCGTCCTTTTGCTTTTCCACGCGCACATCCGGTTGACCGAAGACAGTGAAGATCTGGCTTGCGCGCGTCGTCTTGAGGAGGTCACCCACGAGCACATCGGGGGCGATGTTGGCGAAATGGACCTGAAGCCCAGCCACCGGGGCTTTCTGGATGAGCGCTTGCGCTTCCGGGTCGAAGGCAAAGCCCGCAAAGATGAGCACCTGGTAGCCGTTCATCTTTGCAGTTGGGATTGCCTCCTGCACCTGGTGGGCTATCACTGGTCCGTGCTGGGGACCGAAGCTGACGGCGACGCGCAACACATTCCCATTCTGCCGGGCTTCCGCTTCGGCATGCAGGTAGCCCAGGCGGAGCGGGCGGATATTCGCCAGCTCTAGCTTCTTACCACCGGGGAAGAGAACGCTGCCCTGCTGTTTGAGGAGGTTGATCATCGTGGTCAGATAGTCGCCGCCGCGGTCGCTCACGCAGGCCTGAACCTCTTCCGCCTCAAATTGCGGGATGGTTGCCTGCGCGGGGTCCTCCACCGCTGGCACCGGGATCGCCTCTACGGTGAAAGGACCTGATACCCGCACCACGCCTCGCACGACCTTGGGGCGGTCGTAGAGCACCTCCTGGGGAGCGTTGCGCTGGATACTCTCGTCGATTTCTTTGCGCTTCTGGCGCTTCAGCTCCCAGAAGCGGCGTAGAGCGTCTTTCGCCGCATCCGGCCAATCCTCCGGTGGTATCGGATCGGGCACCTCGCCCAGACTCTCCCAGCGGTGTCCGGTCAGCCGATAGACCGTCTCGAGGAGCGGTTCCGCCTCCTTCTCGGCGCCCAGCTTGCCAGACCGCTTGAGCTCAAGAAGGTGTTGGTACGCTTGTTTTGCCTCCTCAGGCCAGACGGGATGAGGGACTTCCCGTGGCACCTCCCATTCCAGGAGCTCATTCGCCTTCACGACCTGCCCGCTGGGCAGGGTCACCGTCTCGGTGTCGGGAGCCGAGAAATCCACAACCTGCCCAGCCCTGCCACCTTCCGAGACGGGGATTTTTATGGGCTTGCCTTTGAGCGCCGCGTTGAGCTCGGCCAGCGCTTGCTCGATCTGCGGCTGGTATTTGGCGGCGATGGCGTCGATCTCGGTGTTCTTGGCGATGGATTCCAGCGTGATGTGCGGCACGGTCTCGTAGATGAAGCCTCCGGCAGGGCCGCGTTCGGGGTCTTTGAGCTCGTAGTAGTCGAACTTTGCCGTCATCAGCCGCTGGCGGGCGATGGCCAGGGCTACGCGGCTGGTATCGCAGGTAATCCAGCGCCGCCCCCACTTCTCAGCGCACCAGGCGGTGGTGCCCGAGCCGCAGGTGGGGTCGAAGACCAGGTCGCCCGGGTCGGTGGTCATCAGGATGCAGCGCTCGATGACCTTTGGGGATGTCTGCACAGCGTACACTTTTGCAAGTTCGGGCGACGTATCAGTCCATGTAGAGGTAATCTCCTCATAGGCGAAGTCGTCAAAGTACGCAACAGTGCGAAGTGCTGTTTGGAGTGCAACAATCCTGTCTGCGTTCACAAGCCTAAAGAATCCATCGGGAGAGTATCGCCAAGAGCCCGCCGGGATACCCCAGTTCCTTCCTTGAAATTCCCTCGGTTGTCTATCGCCAGGACTTTTCGAGTGTACCGGCAAAGTTGTAAAGGGTCGCAATCCTTCATCCAGCACGCTTTCAGGATTGCTCTTTTCCATTGGGCTCATCGCGCGACGGGCACCGTCCGGAAGCTCGACGTTGGTGAATATACCTGTGTCGATTTCACGCTTCTGGAACAACCGGCGAAATTTCGCCGATTTGCTGTTTCTGGCATACCACAAGAGGAAGTCCATGGTCCTCTTGGGCGCGTGCTCTTGCTGTGCACCTCCAGTTGTCTTATAGGGAATCACCGCCACAAAATTCTCCCGCCCAAACACTTCATCCATCAGGCAGCGCACCAGGTGCAGGTTCTCGTCGTTGATCTGGACGAAGATCGAGCCGCTCTCGGTGAGGAGTTCCCGCGCCAGGAGCAGGCGGTCGCGCAGGTAGGTGAGGTAGGAGTGGATGCCCAGCTTCCAGGTGTCGCGGTAGGCCTTGATCTGCTCCGGCTCGTGGGTGAGGTCTTCGTCCTTGTCCTTCACGTCGCGGCGGTCAATGCGTGGCTGGAAGTTGCTAGAATACTTGATCCCGTAGGGCGGGTCGATGTAGATCATCTGCACCTTGCCGGCCATGCCTTCTTTGACCAAAAGTGAGTTCATCACCAGAAGCGAGTCGCCTAGGATTAGGCGGTTCACCCAGCCGACTTCGTGCTTGTAAAACTCAATCTGCTGGTCGGCGGAGAGGGGCGTCTCGCCGAAGAGCGCAAGCTGCGGCTCCGGCTTCTTGACCGCCTCCAGGATGGCCCGCGTGGAGATGCGCTCGTGGATGTGGAGCGAGACCACATCCACCTCGAACGAGGTGTGTTCGGCCTTGCCCGCCCACACCAGTTGCGGGTCCAGGTGTGGATCGTAGGCGTACGGTGTGGCCTTCCGTTCGCGGATTTCGTAAGTGGGCGCCATGCCAGCAGGCGGGTTATTCTTCCGCCGGGCTTCATCGTGACGGAAGTCACGCACGCCATTAGGGTCGCTCGTCGAACTCTTTCTTCTGCGTCTCATTTCGGCTCCTTTCGCGGTGTCAGAAAGGCTTACTACTTTCTCAATCTCTCGCTCGAAGAATCCATGCTTGGCAGTTACCCGAGTTGCTCCATCTCACTCGTCCACTCCTCCCGACTCCTTGCAATCCGGTGTTGGGTATTAGACACACCAGCAATGTCTTGGTTCAGGATTATTTTAATCCTCTATTAGGTGAAGTTTTGTGATAGAAGAGGCTACTTGCTCTAAATTCTGGTAAGTATTCTCCACATCGCTTATATCCCAAAAGGTAGTTGCCTTCCGGAAATTTTCGGGCATTGCATCAATTTCTTTTTGAATTTTCGAAAGTTGTTCTTCATCCGAAATAATAATAAGTTTTTGGACGGTCTTATTCATCTGTGCTTTCTGTAAATTAACAATCAGAGAATCGATAGATCCTCGGTCCTGGACTTCAAAAACATAGGATACTGCTCCGAGATTAGCAATTTTTGCTTGCCAGATTACATCTACTTTTGCACCACTAGCTATCAGTTTTTCCTTTTCTACTTCAAAGCCAAGCCACGACCCAATTTCTGCTACCTTGTCTCTAATTTCATCATGTTTAGAATACCGCTTCTGAGGAGTTATAATTTCTCGCTCTTCTGGAAACTTTGTAATCTCACCCGATACCTTCCAAAGGAAAAGATCAACAAAGATTAGGTCAACGTTCTGGTAGTTTTCCTGAATAAGAAACTTAGATAGTTCAACCAATGTGTCATTAAATAAGTCATATTCTTCGCCGCTGATTTTGTATTTGTGAAACGGAACCCCTTTCACCTCAAGCCAATCAAGCGATTGCCTTGCCCTGTCGTTCCAAATCCCAGCATGCTGGGGTTCTATATGACAGAGAATTTCCGTAACCATAGCAGGACCAAATCCTTTGACGTTTTGCAAGAATCTCTCATATCGCTCACCAGGCGTACCTTCCTTTTTTACAAGATGCGCAAATTCCCTAGCGAGATTATCGAACCCGTTATATTTTATAATTTTATCTGCGAGATGCTGCTTATTGCCAAACATTCTCACCGCCCACAGTTTCTTGATCATTTCAGAAAAATTGAATTCATTGAGTTCCTCCTGGGCTATTCTTTGAAAGAATTGTTTTCTCTCATTTCTTTCTTTCACTCCTTCTTGAAAGGCACTTCCTTGCGAGTACCTTCGGAAGAACTCCAATGCCTTCTTGAGTTTTTGCTCGTTAAATTTAAAATCTTTGTTCACAGCTAAATCTCTCCAATCCTCAAGTTTTTATGCGCCCTTTACTCAAGGCATCTTTTTGTATCCCCCAACCTCCTCATGTTCTCTCAGCCTAGAGTTGGGCACCTTCTTAGAAACCACAATTGATGGGACACCTTAAGAGATGGGATCTCCCCTCACTTTATCAGTTATATATAGTCCTATCGTCCACCTGCAAGAACTCGGCAACCTGCTTGACAGTGAAAACCTCTTTGTTTATCTGAACGCTTGCTTTGTTTTCACAACCTCATAAAGAATCATAAGCCCTAATTTGTCTGGAATATACCAGATAAGGAAGCGCTTTTCAAGAAACAAGAAAATATCCAGGCCCATTGGATTAGATACCTCCGGGCTTGGTTACGTGCAGAGCGAAGTCAGTTTTTCGCCAGACGAAACATAAGCAATAATGAACTTTCGAGGAGGTGAGAAGAGTATGGCGAAAGTAACCGGGCCTTTAGTGTCCATTGACGCGCGCGGCGCCTTTGCGCATACGATGGTCTATGCCACCAAGGGGATCAACTACAGCAGGCAGTAAATGCTTGGAAACCAGAGATGGCTTATGCGAATGAATCATGCGTATGGGTGACTTAGAAAAATGCACAAGTGCGATTCCACTTGGTGGAAATAGATTTGCAGACAAGTCGGGAACTCCAGACGTTATGGGCGTTTTTAGGTTTTCCGAGGCAGACCCTTTGAAACCCCTACCAGAAATTGTAAGCGTGGAAGTTAAAACAGACACGAGCCAACTAATAACTGCTTTTGGTCAAGCACGCGCCTACAAACTGTTTTGCCATAAGGTTTATCTTGTTATTCCTCAGTACGTAGAAGACATAGGGAGAATAGAATCTCTCCGCCTAAGATTTGGAATCGGCTTAGTCATATTTGATTCGCAAGACTCATCCAATCCCAACTACAAGATACGAAGAGGAGCAATCAAGAGCGAACCGGATTGCTTCTACCTTAACCAACATATCAGAAAACTGCCAGATGCAGACATAAAGAAACTCTTTCGATAGAAATGCTAAGTAACTCAGTGAAAAAGGTACGCTGAACCTGAGTTTCAGAAGGAATATCACATAGGAGGAAAACAGAAAGATCAACCTCGGACTCTTGTTCCGAAATCCGCCAGGCCGCATTATAAATTTGGCTCGCCATTTGCAATGGAAGAAGGGCCGTCGCGGCCGATATTGAGGGTGTTCACGCTCGCCCTCCTCGCTGCGTTCTCTTTCTTCGGACCGCCTCGATTGATTGCGAACCTGAGCGGGCAGATCCAGTCGTCCCTGGCACCGCGCCAGTAGGCGGCGTTCGCTTCAAGGCCCTTCAGGAACCGATAGTCGGTCTGTCCGGCGGAGGTGACACGGACTAGAAAGACCACGTTTCCGCCGACTACGTTAACCCGGCCCCGCGGATTCGGCCTGAGCGTGAGTCCGGGGGCTCTTTACTGCACGGTCCGGATGTCATCCTGTCGGCGCACCCGGACTAGCGGGAACAGGTCCTCCCCCACCTTTTCGCAGGAGCTTATACCGGTGACGATTGCGTAGGAGCCGACCGACGGCACATTCACCCCCGTCGGGCAGAGCACCTTCACCGGACTAGTTGGCACCGAGCCGTCATCCACGCGGAACCAGCTTGGGACAGCTGGCGGGGTGACCTGCTCTATCTCGGTTACCCGTCCCCAGATGCGGATGAGCAGGCCGATGTTGTAGAGTCCAGCCCGCCCGGCGATGCCCGATCCGGTCCCTCCAAGTGAGCTCGCCGCAATACCGAGCGGCGCGGGCGGCGAACCGCCGGTCTGGCCGATCTCAATCGTCGCGTCGGCGATCGCAAGCTCCCCGTCCACGTGCGAGACCGAGCCGGATATGCTGAGGATGTCTCCCTCGGCGGCAGGCTGGGAGGTCATTACCTTGATTCCGCCGGATCTGTCAGGCTCCTCGACGTAGATAAACGCTGGGCTCCCGGAAGCGGACGCGGTCACCACTTCTCCAGCCAGCCGGACCGCTCTCCCCTCGGGCAGGCCGGAGAGTTCCCCGACTGAGTCAACCATCAGCCCGGTCACGACTTTCAAGGGGGCGGACACATCGGCGACGCTGCCATCGGCGTAGACGATGTGCAGGCGGGCTTCGTAGTCGCCTGGCGTGGCGACCTGGCCGTCCGGTCCGCGGCCGTCCCAGGTACCGCTGAAGTTGCCCGCCGGATGTGACTCCGCCGCGGCGACGGTTACGTATTCCGACCCATTCGAGTAAACCTTGATGGAAGCGAAAGCGGGCCGATCAAGGTAGGCATGAAGCGCCGTCGTCTCTCCTTCGGTCGGGGCGAAGTCCGGCGGGGCCGCCGAGAGCGCCGGGACCAAGGAGAGCATCCCTCCGTCTATCCGCTGGTCGGTGCCAGCGGCGGTGAACGAGCACTGCTGGAGTCGATACGGGATCGTGAACGAGAAGCCGGATAGCGAGCCTCCCTCCGGAATGACCGATTGCCCGAAGTCGCCGGATGCCCAGCCGTTCGGACCCTCCGTCCAGAATCTCACGGCTCTCTCGTCCATGCTCCACACTACGTCCCACTTCCAGCCCGGCGGGGCGGAGACGGCCGTCGGCTGCGGCTGGTCGCCGTCCAATCCCACGCGCCATTCCCAGAGGGCCGCGCCTTGGACGTTCTTCAGCGTGAAGTTGAACGTCTTGCCATCGGCGGATTCCACCAGGTCGAAGGAAACGTCCACCCCGGCCGGGCGAACCAGGCCGGTGGGACCGGAACCGCCTCCGTCGGAATAGCTCATAAGCCCGCTGCTGTGGTAGGCGGTGAATACGATAACTGGGTCGCCGCTCCACGTCTGGATTCCCCATACCGCTATGTCGCGGAGAATCTTCAGCATATTGTAGGGCGCAAGCAGGGCACTCACTCTGCTCACCCAGCCCAGGCCGGTGATCTTCCTGTGGAAGAGGCGCTCCAGGATCAACTTAAGAGCGGCGCGTTCGTAGTCGTTGCGCACAAGTTCGCTTAGGTCCCATGCTGCTTGCGAGGCCGCCCAAGGCAGCTTCCAGAAGGACGGCCATGGATTGAAGTGGGCAAGGGCGCTCTTCACCGGCGCCAGCTTGGCGAATGCGTCGTAGGTTTCT
>Ga0078972_1013194_pt1 | contig 13777 bp, 8 predicted proteins | sample YelNatPaOPGAMG01_FD_67568 | JGI IMG/M metagenome (GOLD analysis project Ga0078972, IMG submission 67568) | Hot spring thermophilic microbial communities from Obsidian Pool, Yellowstone National Park, USA - OP-RAMG-01 (SPADES assembly) (version 2) | ecosystem: Environmental > Aquatic > Thermal...
GTCCGACAATTTGAAAGAGTATATCAGTTGCTGTGTTATCTGATATGGCCATCATAAGCAAGGCTAAATCGTGAATTGTTAAATTCAACCCAGGCTTCATGGAGGACAGTAGACCGCTTCCGTAAGTTTTCATACGTTCGGTTAGAATTATTCTGTCATCTGGTGATAGTTTCCCATCATATATTTGCTTAAATAAGGTAATAAGAACAGGAATCTTAAAAACACTTGCCAGCTGAAAAGTCTCGTCCTCTCTAAAGCTGATGACTTGATTACTTTCCAAGTGCTTAATATAAACTCCAACCCGACCATTGATATTTTCTATTTGGTTTTTAATGAAGCCTTCCAGCTCATTCTTACTATGAAAGATCGGAAATTCTTTTTCGTCACCGGTCATTGTTGGAGTGGCTATCAAAAAAGTCAATAATACTAGTAACGCTACTCCCGATATTTTTGTCGTTTTTGCCATGGTTTTCTCTCCTTTCTTGCCTGTAGAAAGGGCAAGTAATGTTAATGATAATATAGACAACAATTTTACAAATTAAATTTAATCTGTTCAAACTTTTATCAGCAGATTCAAGAAGATTTGGGAAATCGTAACGCGTAATTCGTATCAATTGTTTTTAAAATAAAAAAAATTCTTGACAGGCGTTTAGAAAAATAATATAGAAAAAATCTATTGACTTATGAGCGATTCGGCGTGAAGTAGAATGGAGCCCGGCTTATTAAGGGAAAAAAACCTGGCAAAAGTTCTTCTTTTTTTATATTTAATTATTTTTGGATTCATCAGTCTGGTTCAAGCCCCATTCCAAGAATTAGCCTCAGCCATTGCCCCGAAGGAATTTACTTTTATTAATGGGCAAGGAGATCCTCCGATTTCAGATTTATTTGTCCTGATCCAGGGACAAAAAATAGTTCAGGTTCGTTCGGCCATGAAGTTGGAAATCCTTGAAAAGGCTGAAATGATCGGCGTGCCAGGACGATTTTTGCTGTCTAGGCATATAGATCGCCTCATTCATATCACTTTATCTTTGGAGAGGAGTTCATAACTCAGAAGAACAGAAAATTTGGCCTGCAATTTAGCAAGGGCCAAGAGCATAAATTCAAGAAAGGAGGAATAAGCTATGGAGAGACGATTCAGATTGAAGAGGATGATTCTTCCTCTGGTCTTGTGTGCTGTGGTTATTCTTTTCATGACTACGTTTTCTTTTACCCAATCAACCCTGGTGACGGTAGAAGGCACCATTGTTGACGAACAGGGCAATCCATTGCCGGGAGCTGAAATTGCTATCCGCAATACCGAGACTGGGTATCTTTACAGCGTCCTGAGCCGGAATAATGGTGCTTATGTTGTCTCTGGTATTCAACCTGGAAACTACGAAATTGAGGTTAAGCTGCCAGGTTTTGAATCTCAGAAAAGGACTGGGTTGGTATTTAACGTCGGCGCCAGACTGACCATTAATTTTACGATGAAACCTTCTGCCCTACAAGAAGAAATAACAGTAACCGCTCCGGTTCCGTTGATTGAGTCTTCAAAATCTGAAATTTCTAGTGTGGTTGATCGGAAGAAGATAGATGACCTACCACTGCTGGATAGAGACTTTACCTCTTTAGCTGTCTTAAAAGCCGGTGTTCAAGAAGAAAATAGGTCCAACGCTATGCCCAGAGGTAATGAAGAAATGTTGCTGGATGGCGTATCCAATGAATGGGTAGGTACTAATATTGTTCGGTCAACCATTCCAGCGGATGCTATAGAGGAATTCAGGGTTCTTACTAATCAATTCCAAGCAGAATATGGGAATGCCAGCGGGATGATCCTGAATGCCATAACCCGTTCAGGGACTAACAATATTAGAGGAAGAGTATCGTTCTTTTATAGAGATCAAGCTTTTGATGCCGTCAATTATTTCGTCAATCATGCCGGATACAAGGGGGAAAAGCTTCCCAAAGGTTCCTACGAAAAAACTCCTTTTGACCATTACAATTTTTCTACATTCCTTGGCGGTCCGATCATCAAGGATAAACTTCATTTCTTCTTGGCGTATGAAGGATTGATTCAAAATAATTATGCTACTGTAACTTCTCCCTTGGTCCCTAATGAAACTGTTAAACAACCCACCCGTAACCATCAGTTCCTGGCTAAATTCAACTACCAGATGAATGATAAGAATCTTTTTACTTTTAGATATACGCTAAACAGATCAAAGCTAGATAACCAGCAGGTTGGTGGTCTCTTTACCGCCTCAACTGCCTTTACTCACAAGAAAACCAGTGATGAATTTCAATTGAACTGGACTTACTACCCGTCAAATAACACTATCAGTGAGTTTAGAACTCTGTACTCCAGAACCCGACAGGCATTGCTACCCGGAGGAGATCCTGACAGCTATTATATTCAAAGGCCATCGGGTAATTTCGGAAAAGTCCCCAATGTTCCTCAAGATACGGTAGAGAAGCGTTTTCAATTTGTAGAGAACTTCAGCGCTTTCTTGGGAGATCATACCCTTAAAATGGGCTTTGATTTTGCCACCTGTCCTCTAAAGGGTTATGTGGATCAATACAAACCTGGCATGTTTATCTTCACTACAGATGCTCCCTTTGATCCGGATGATTTTAGCACTTACCCCTTGATTTTTCTTTATAATACAGGTGAAAGCACCGTTAATTCGCCTTACACAGAAGCGGCTGCTTTTGTTCAGGACACCTGGAAGGTTATCCCGCGGTTAACTCTCAATGTTGGGCTTCGCTATAATTATTACAAATGCAAAGGCTTAGATTTGGATAATTGGAATTTAGCCAATCTTAACCCCCGTTTTGGTTTCAGCTATGACCTGACTGGAGACGGAAAGACGATAATCAGGGGTGGGGTAGGAACCTTTTCAGCTAATCCGGTTCAGAATGCTGGTTTAATTGCCTATTTTATGAATCAAGTCAGGATTCAAACAATAATCTATCCGAATTATCCAGATCCCTTCCAGCCCAATCCGTTCTTTCCTTCCATTCCCGGGTCATTAACCTTAGCTGAATATAATTCTAAAGAAAACATAGTCTCCCCTTACTCTTTCCAAGCCACTTTTGGTTTAGAGCGGGTCCTGACTAATGATTTAACCGTGTCTGCAGATTTGGTCTGGACCAAGGGGCTTCATCTGCTGAGGCTTGAGAACCAGAATGGAGTCATACCGGGAACCGGCTATGAGCGTCCAGACATGACCAAGGGCGATGTCTTTTTGATGGCAGATAATGGCAAGAGCAAATATAAGGCGCTCTATTTTAATCTAAACAAAAGATACTCCCACGGTTGGGCTTTAGAGTTTTCTTACACCCTCTCCAAATCTGAATCTGATGTAGAGTCAGAGTTGACCACCCCTCATTCCAACGAACCGGATGCCTGGGAAACTCAATGGGGGCCAACCAATTATGATGCTCGGCACCGGTTAACATTAACGGGTATTGTTGACCTTCCCCTTGGCTTTCAACTTAGCGGGCTGGTTCGTTATCGTTCAAAGCTTCCCTGGACTGCTCTCTATCCGGATGATGTCAATCTGGACGGCATAGTTGAAGATTATGTGGATTCTCACAGAAATGCCAGGCGCGGTTTTGATGAGTTTACGATCAATGTCAGAATCTCAAAATATCTAAATCTCAATCGTCTCAGAATGCAGTTCTTTGGAGAGATTTATAACCTTACCAACAGAGCGAATTTCTCCGAGGTTTTCAACTATTATGGCTTGCCTGGATTTGGTGATCCCACAGTTGCCGGTGACCCGAGGCTTATTCAATTAGGTATAAGGTTTGATTTTTAGATTATTAAGAATTTTTATTTGAGAAAATTAAATCAAAGTGTTTGCCTCCAGCTGAAGAGAGGGGGCATAGCAGGCAGAGTTTGAATTTCTGAGACTGACCCTGCAGAAATCGGATTGCGCTCCGGAGAGGAGACAATAAGACTTAATGAAGAGGCTACAGTTAAAACGGATATATTCAAATTGTTAAAAAAGAAGTTACGAAGATAAAACAACAAGACTATGCTAAATAGAAAAAAGTTAATAAGCTGACTTTCACCTGACCAGGAGGTTTATATGGACAAGAAGAAGGTCTTCAGGTGGTTAGCATGTTTTCTATTATTCTTTTTTTGCCTTGGCTTCTGGTCATTGGCTTCAGCTCAGGAAGCGGTATTAAAAGGACAGGTTAAGGATGAAGCTGGTTTGCCCTTGAAAGGGGCTCGGATAATTTTATTAGACATAAAGAGCGGAAATAAATTTACGATTAAGACCGGAAAAGACGGAAAATTTTTCAAAGTTGGCCTTCCATCCTCGCAATATCGGTTGGCTGTGGAGTCTGATGGTTATCAGACTTATGAACGAGAATTAGCTGTTAATTATGGCGGAGAATATGATCTGGACGTAACATTGAGGAAAATACTCCCGAATATTGACCAAGATAGAGATTTCCTGGAAGGTGTTGCTTTTTTCAAAGAAGGTAATTATGCCCAGGCGGTAACCAGCTTTGAGAAAGTATTAAAGAAATATCCAGAAAACCCGGTTATTTATTACAACCTGGGAATAAGCACAATTAGGAATGGACAAAAAGATGAGGGCCTTGCTTATTTAGAAAAAGCATCCAGCCTTAGTCCAAAGATGAGCGAAGTATATATAGCTTTAGCCGAAGTATATTTTTCAGAGGGGGATTCGGGTAAGGCCAGAAAAGCCGCTGAAGAGGCCATAAATTTAGAACCCGCCAATCCTAAGGGGTACTATAATCTTGGGTTGATTTTATACAAGTCTGGACAAATGGATGAAGCCTTGGCTTCTTTCATAACCGCTACTAAGCTGGATCCCGGCTTTTCCTCAGCTTACTACCAAGCCGGACTGGCTTATGTGGTTAAAAGTCAATTTAAGGAAGCCATTGGATGTTTTGAGAAGTTTCTTGAAATTGAGCCCCAAGCTCCAGAGGCCGGTCGGGTCAAATCCATGATTGAAGATCTCAAAAAACAAATTAAGGAAAGTTAAAACAGATAAATTTGGAACTTAAAAATATTAACGGAGGAGATCGATGAAGAAAAATCTTAAGAATTCTTTCTCAGTAATTATCATCTTGATGTTTCTTGTTTCATTAGGTTGGGCGGCAGTAAAAAAGGAGCCAGGTATTGACTCTAAGGATTTTGCTGCCTTCGTTGCCAAAACTCTTGCCGATTGGAAAGTCCCCGGAGTAGGAGTGGCTGTAGTTAAGAATGGAAAAGTTATTTTAGCCGAAGGCTATGGTTTCCGGGATGTTCAGAAAAAACTTCCGGTAACCCCCCATACCATTTTTGCTATTGGCTCCGCTTCCAAAGCTTTTACGGCTACTGCTGTGGGCATTCTGGTTGATGAAGGAAAGATAAATTGGGACAAGCCGGTTATAGATTATCTCCCGAATTTCCGTCTTTATGACCCTATAGCAACAGTTCAGGTTACAACGCGCGATTTGCTTTGCCATAGGACGGGAGTACCGAGATATGATTTCGCCTGGTTGGGATCTTCCGCCTCAAGAAAGGAATTATTTGAGCGAATAAAATTTTTGGAGCCAAACACCGGCCTTCGGTCGCTGTTTCAATACAATAATTTTATGTACATGGCCGCGGGCTATCTTGTGGAACAGATATCTGGTTCAAGCTGGGAAGAGTTTGTGCAACGACGGATTTTTGATCCCCTGGGAATGAAAGAAAGTGATTTTTCCGTGGAAATTTCTAAGAAAAAATCAGACTTAGCCCTGCCTTATGGGTTAGAAAAGGATAAGCTGGTTGAATTTCAATTCCGTAATATAGACGCTATGGGGCCGGCTGGTTCAATTAATTCCAGCGCTCTGGATATGGCTCAATGGGTTTTATTCAACCTGAACAAAGGCCAAGTCGGAGATAAAAAGATCATTTCTGGAGAGACTCTGGCTGAAATTCATTCGGCCCAGATGGTAATTAAGCAGGGTGAATTCAGGTTGCTTGAGAACTTCCCGGAAATGTCTCCTTCAAGCTATGGCTTGGGATGGATTGTTACCACTTATCGGGGACACATCTGGATACATCACGGCGGAAATGTTGATGGCTTTACTTCCTTAGTCACCTTCTTCCCCCGAGACAATTTTGGCATTGTTGTCTTGAGTAATATGAACGGCACCCTCGTCCCTGAGATAATAGCACTTAACATTGCGGATAGGTTGCTGGGACTTGATCAGGTAGATTGGAATAAGAGATTGAAAGATATTTTTAACAAGCTTCAGACAGAAGAAGAGAAAGCGAAAAAGGAAGAGGAAAAAGACCGAAAAATGGGAACTAAACCTTCTCATCCCTTGGAAGAGTATGTCGGAGAATATGAAAACCCAGCCTTCGGGAGCGTCGTGGTTAGTAAAGAAGGAGAGGGCCTCAGGCTCAAGACTCCTGCCCTGGAAGGACCTCTTACTCATTATCATTATGATGTCTTTGAGCTAAGAGCGCTACTGATGGGGTCTGAGATGAAAAGGAAGGTATCGTTTGAAAGTAACATAAAAGGGGATATCCATAGCCTTTCAATTCAGCTGGAGCCAGCGGTAAAAGACATCGTATTCATTAAGAAATCTCAAAAGAAAACAGAAAAATAGATTAAGGTTATTTGAAATGGCGACCTGGCACAGTATTGTTGGTCTGTAAAGGAGTTCAAGATATATAATAAGGTTGTTGAAAATACGATCGTTTGATAGCAAAAAAGTTCGTGGTGGAGAGAACAAGGTTTTGATATTGAGGCAATTCGGTTGAGGTTCTAATGGGGCCAATTGTTCAGAATGAATCCTTGGTAAGACCGAGGAAAATTATACAAGAAAGGAGGAAGTTTTATGAGGAAGAGATTGTTGTTTCCTATTATTCTCGTGGTCCTGTCCTTTTTTGGGCTATTTCCACTAAATAGTTTATATGCCCAGAAGGAAAAGCCCGTTGCAGAAACTGAAGTTCTTGGAGCTGAAGATGCAGGGATAATATTAACTAAAGAAGATGTAGATACCTGGTTAGATGGTTTTATGCCCTATGCTCTCTTAAGTGGAGACATCGCGGGTGCAGTAGTGGTTGTAGTTAAGGACGGAAAGGTTCTTACGGCTAGGGGATTTGGTTATGCTGATGTAAAGAAAAGGCGTCCTGTTGATCCTGAAAAGACTCTCTTCAGGGTCGGTTCTGTCTCCAAACTCTTTACCTGGACTGCAGTGATGCAACTGGTAGAGGCAGGCAAGCTTGATCTTGATGCCGATATTAATAATTATCTTGATTTTAAGATACCACCACGAGACGGACAGCCAATTACCTTGAGAAATCTGATGACTCACACCGCTGGATTTGCAGAAGCCATTAAAAACCTTTTCGTTGGTTCCCCAGAACGACTGCAGCCTCTGGGGCAATATGCAGCTTCCTGGGTTCCGCCAAGAATTTTCGCCCCAGGTCAGGTACCTGCCTATTCTAACTATGGATCTTGTTTGGCTGGCTATATTGTTGAGCGGGTTTCGGGTGAATCCTTTTATGATTATGTTGAAAAGCATATTTTCTTGCCCCTCGGCATGAATAATTCTACTTTTCGTCAACCCCTGCCTGATAGCCTAAAAGATAATATGGCAACGGGCTATTTAAGAGCCTCTGGAAAGATAATACCGTTTGAACTCGTGAATTCGGCTCCAGCTGGGAGCGTAAGTGCCAGTGGAACCGATATGGCCAACTTCATGATTGCTCATCTTCAAGACGGAAAGTTTGGTGGTACGCAGATTTTGAAGGAAGAGACAGCCAAACAAATGAGAGTTTCTTCCAGGAAATTATTTCCTCTTAATAGCATGGCCCTGGGTTTTTACCATGATGATTATAACGGATACGAGGTCGTTGCTCACGCCGGGGATACCAATGCTTTTCACACTGATCTGCATATTCTTCCAGCTAAAGGACTCGGTATTTTTATCTCTATGAACAGCTTGGGCAAACAAGGAGCAGCTGGCACGATTAGAGCTGCGCTTTTCCGCGGATTCATGGATAGATATTTCCCTGCACCTAAACAGGCTATCTCTTCTATTGAAACTGCCAAAGAACACGGCAGATTGGTTTCAGGGTTATACTGGTGGAGTCGTAGACCCGCAGCCGGGTTCCTGGTCATGAGCAACCTCTTGGGGCAGGTTAAAGTCAAATCTTTACCTGATGGAACCCTTATAGTTTCAGCCTTGAAGAATGCTGCGGGGGCAGTCCGCAGATGGAAGGAAGTTACTCCGTTTGTCTGGAAGGATGACTCCGAAGATTACAGCCTGGTGGCTGAGGTCAAAGACGGAAAAGTAATCAATTTGGCCACAGATGTTTTACCGCCAGTCATGGTTCTGCAACCCGTACCTGGTTGGATGTCGGCCGCCTGGAATCTACCATTGTTTTATGTAATGATTGCGATCCTTCTCCTGACAGTAATTCTCTGGCCAGTAGTCGCCTTAGTCAGAAAGCATTTCCAAAAACCTTTTCCCTTTTCTGGAAGCGACGCCCGCTTATATCGGTTAACGCGGGTCGCAGCTATATTGGATTTACTCGGATTGCTTGCCTATACTCTCTTGCTCTCAATGTTGCAAAGTGACAGACTTTTTACTGATGCCAGTGCCGATTTGATGATTAGAATAGCTCAGATTATATGTCTTTTGGGTGTAATAGGAACAATAGTTATTCTCTGGAATGCAGCACGGGCTTGGAAAGGAAAAGGCCGAAGCTGTTGGAATAAAATTTCTTCTACTGTTATTGCTCTTGCGGGTCTGGCCTTCGTCTGGTTTGTGATAATTCTAAAGTTGATAACCATCAACCTGAATTATTGATTACAGCTCGTCAGGTGATAATTTAGTTGTGAATGAGGCTTGCTCCGGCGACGGCAGTAGCTCAAAAGAGGAGACATATAGACAGCAACAGGGGCACGACAGGGGAAATAGCTGTCGTGCCCCTATTAATTTTTCTCGACCGTGCTTAAATTTTCTTCAGCTTCTTTAAGAATGCGGGATCGATATCAGCCCCGAGACCGGGAGCTTCAGGCAAAGTAATCAAACCTGATTGACTAAGGGTAAACCCACCTACCACCGGATCAATGGTGTGTGAGGAATTACCATCCAGGTCAGCAAACTTAATATTTCTTTGAGAAGCTACCACGTGGGCGCTGGCCGTCAGCCCGAGCCTGGTTTCCATCATGCAGCCTACCATGCAAGTTATGTTGGCCGCATCGGCGATATGGGCAATTCTAACTGAATTATTTATTCCTCCAGCTTTCATAAGTTTAATATTAAAATAGTCGCAGGCATCAGCTTTTATCAATTTGATGGCATCCTGAGGCCAAAATAGAGATTCATCGGCACAGATGGGGACCGGGCTTTCATTCCTGACCGCTCTCATTCCATCAACATCCCAGGCCACAACGGGCTGTTCACAGAAAAGAATATTATATGGTTCCATCTTTCGCAGGGCATCAATCGCCTGGGGAACATTCCATCCCTGATTGGCATCAATCTTTAGGTGGACATCGTTACCGATAGCTTCCCTGACGGCTTTGACTCTGGCTACATCATCATCAGGAGAAATGCCTACTTTTAGCTTGATGTGCTTGTATCCTTTGGCTACATATTTTTGGGCGCTGGCGGCCATTTTTTCTGGGCTGTCAATCCCTATCGTGATATCGGTTTCAAGATTGCCATCATCACCCCCCAGCAGGCGAAATATAGGAAGTCCCGCTGCCTTGCCCAGGATGTCCATAAAGGCCATATCAAAGGCGGCCACAATGCTGGGGTTGGAATGAACTATATGGCCGATCTCAGCTATCAAGGAATCCACTGCCAACGGGCTTTTCCCCTTAATCATCTCACGGATAGTTTTGGCAATAGTCAAGTTTGTGTCTTGAGTATCCCCGGTTATCGGCGCATAGGGGCATGATTCCCCCAGACCAATCAGGCCTGAGTCTGTAATTACGCGAACCAGGACATTATTGGCCGCTGTTATCACTCCCAAGGAAACCTTGAAGGGTTCAACAAGTGGAATATCAAAGGCGTAAATTTCTATGTCCTTTATCCGGATTTTTTTAGCTTCGCTTTTTTCAACTTTCTCAGCCAGAGCAGCCCAGCCACCAGAAGCCTGAGAGGCCAATATGCCCAGTCCCAGCATCTTGAGAAATGCTTTTCTTGAAATTTTCATATAAAAACTCCTTTCTTAAATTTAATTATCTTATCCTGAGGACGAAAAAGGAAGCCATGTTTGGTTATATAATCTTTTCTCGTTAGTCTTGATCTTTACTAATTTCATTTTCAAAAATCCTGGCTTTGTTATTTTAATTCTTCTTAGCTCTTTCAGGTATCACCGGAAGAATGATATGAGAAGGATGCTTGGCATCATGGTAGATGGTCTGCTGAGCAACTCTAATCTCATCATCCAATCCGCAGGGATGTCCGGTATTCTGATTGCGAGCAAATTTAGGAAAAGCAGCCGAAGCAATATGGACGCGCAGACGATGGCCCCTTTTAATAACCATAGATGTATTCCAGCAGTCAATCGTGTATTCATAAATTTTTCCAGGTTCTATGGGTGATGGATTTTCAAAAGACTCGCGATAGCTGGCTCGGATGATTCCATCATTGAGACGAATGGCATAACCCTCGGGGTACACATCAAGAAGCATGGCATGCCAATCAGTGTCAGGAGCTGAGGAAGATGCATAGAGCTTAACAGTAATGGGGCCTGTAATCTCCATATCTTTATCAAGGGGCGGCGAGGTATAAACCAAGATATCATTTCTTTCCCCAACCTGGCTATAATCATCTGGTCCGCCAACCTGGGCACTGGAAACAGGCATGATGAAAGGCGTCGGGTCTGCCGGATCATAGGTATAATTATCCGGCGGTTCCTTCTTAGGAGGTAACGTTGACAAAAGCCCATCTCCCTTGACTGAATTGGCTTTTCCACTGGAATGAAAATAATACTTGGTCCATTGGGTATCGGGGATAGGCCAATCCGCTTCATCCCGCCAGACATTAGCTCCCATGACGAATAAACGAACTGCCAATCCGGCATCCACTCCGTTTTCGACTCCTTTTAGCCATCGGTCAAACCAGCGGAGCAATGTGGCCTGGAGGTCAATTTGGGAAGACGGGCCGAAATCAAGAATGCCGAGCTTGGTAACTGAATTGACAGCGTGAGGCCAGGGACCTACTATCAATTTCTGTCCCTTTCGTCCCAGTTTTCTCATTGCAGTGAAATTTCTGAAGGTTCCTGGCTGATCATCATCATACCATCCTGAAATATGGAGGGTGGGCATATCAATCTTATCCCAATACCGTTCAAAATCTACTTTTTTCCAATGATCATCATAGGTAGGATGCTTAAAAATATCTTTCCATAGCGGGATTGGTTTTCCGGCAATCAATTCATCCATCTTGACCAGGGGCAATGATTTGATAGCCTTATCAAGCCCTAATTCATGCGAACTCTGGTTGACATGGTCAGATACCATGATGTACCAATCAATGGCCGGAAGGGTTAGGGCTCCATATTGAAATGGTAAGTTATAAAAAGGTCCTGGCGGACTGACTAAAACTATCATAGTCTTAAGATGAGGCGGGCAGGCGGTGGCTGCCATCCATTGGTTTTCTCCACCATAAGAGCCACCGAGTGTGCCCACCCGACCATCGCACCAGGGCTGGGTTGCAGCCCATTCAATCGTATCGTAACCATCTTCGGCTTCATCGTGCATGGCATGAAAGGTGCCTTCGGAATCGTGACGACCACGAGAATCTACGGCCAAGTAAACGTAATCATTCTGAGCAAAAAATCGGCCAAAAGTGAACTGGGAGGGAGAATTTTTTCCGTAAGGAGTTCTGAGGACTATGGCCGGAAATTTACCCGGCTTATCCGGACGGAAGATATTAGCCGCCAGAGTAACACCATCGCGCATCGGGATGCGGATGTTGATGGCAATTTTTACCGGTGATGACGTAGAAGTGCTCTGTTCTTGAAGACCAGAAGAAGCAGATGCGAGGCAGATAAAAGAAATGATTAGGACAAAAGCGATCGTTATTCTTTTTATAAAACTTTTTTCCCAGCTCATAATCCCTCCATAAGAGAAATTTGGGATAAATCTTAACATTGCCCTAAAATCAGTGTCAAGATTTTTTTCTTTCAGGTTAAACTTGCTATGTCAAGGGTGATCATACTTTATCTGCTATTTCGCTAACTAATTCATTCTTAATTTTTTTAGGCCGCTAATCTGCTAATTAAAGACTCTATCATGGCGATATAATGTTTTTCGTGCTTAAATGTTTTTCCTTCTTTCCATAATTTAAACAAAATCTTTATCCAAATATTTCCAAGGCAGCGGAGAGCATGATAGTGTTTTTTACCTTCTTTCCTTTTGCGGTCATAATAAAGACGGGCCCAGGGTTGATATAAGAGCGTGGAATAAGCCAACTCGGTAAATAGGTCTCTGGCCCATTTAATGCAACCTTTTCGGAAATGGACGAAATGGTATTTACCACTCTGATATGTGGCTGGGCTCATTCCAGCAGCTGCCTGAGCTTCTCGAAAATCCTTCCACTCGCGGTGATAAAAATAGATTAATATTCCGATGCGACTCTTAAGGCCTATGCCTTTAATCCCTTCCAATGCCCTGAGTTCTTCTACCTCTTGACTGGTTTTCTCTAACCTCTTTTCATAATCTTTGATTAATCTTCCTATTTGCAGTAGCTGCTGGGCGATAGCTTGGGCCAAATAGCTTCGAACCTCTACCAGAATAGGGCGGACTTGAAAAGAGGAGTGCAAGTTTTCGCGTACCTTCAATACATAAGAATCGGAATAAACATGTAGTGTCTTAAAGAAAGCTGTAAGATCTGATAGGGAAAGTTCTTGAGCCTCTTGGGGGTTGGGATACTTTTCTAAAAAGGCTAAAGCGGCAGAAGAAAAAGGATCCTCAAAACAATTAAGGAAAGCGGGATAGTACTCCTTAAGGACAGAGGAAAGTCTATTCTTTAGTCTTGTTTGCTCCTTCAAAAGAACTTCCAAGTCATTCCATAAAAGCTTCAAACGCTCCACCTTCTTTGGCAAAGGCTTAATCAACGGCAAAGAATTTTTATCACTCCGCAAAACTTGTGCTAAAACATAAGCATCAAAACGGTCATCCTTGACTCTGCTGGTTTTATACCTGCCTCTAAAGGAAGAAAGGCGATTAGGATTAAGCCAATAAACTTGGTAGCCCTGGCTTAATAAAAAGTCAACCAGAGGAGAACGATAAGTCTCAATAGCAAACTCAATCTCGTGGTAACAGCTAGCCCGCTTAAGGAGTTCATAAAACCCCCTGTTCGTTTTCTTAATTAAGAACTCTTCCAGCACCTTCGCCTCTTGGTCGATAAAACAAATCTGAAAACTTCTGTCTGACCAGTCAATTCCTGCGTAAACCATATTACCTCCCTTAATTTAGTGTGGTAGAATACAAATGGTTAGAAAATCGCTTTATATGGGTCTTCCTTTCCTGAAAGAGGAAAAGAGACATCTTGCTATGGATTTTCCAACCAGGGGTGAAGAGACGGTTTAACCTTGGCCTGATGGCAGGACATGGTAGGTCTTCTTCACCCCTTTTCATCCTAATATTCATACCCGGTTGCCTATTATAACTTTTAATTTAATCATAATTTAATCAATACCATTAACATATAAAGACATAGTTTCCATGCTAAAGTGGGTATCAAGAAGAGGCGCCAGGGGTAGGAATTAGAACGAAAACTCAATCACTTTCTGGCTATTATTAAGGACAGA
>Ga0078972_1013195_pt1 | contig 13777 bp, 15 predicted proteins | sample YelNatPaOPGAMG01_FD_67568 | JGI IMG/M metagenome (GOLD analysis project Ga0078972, IMG submission 67568) | Hot spring thermophilic microbial communities from Obsidian Pool, Yellowstone National Park, USA - OP-RAMG-01 (SPADES assembly) (version 2) | ecosystem: Environmental > Aquatic > Thermal...
AAATGTCTGCGGAATGGCCGGAAATTCTTTTCCTTGAGTTTGCCGATCTGTATTTGGCCCAGCTCGAGGGACTTTTGGAGCGAGCTGAAGTGGAAGCCGAGGGGATCTCCAAGCTTCTTTCTGCGCATGGGATCGAACCGCCAGCAAAAATTTTGGATCTCTGTTGCGGAATCGGCCGACACAGCGTGGCTTTGGCAAAACGCGGGTTTCAAGTTGTGGGCGTGGACTTTTCGCCCAAATTCCTGGCCTATGCCCAAAGCCTTGCGGAATCCCAAGGTGTTCGGGATCGCGTCGAATTCGTCCTTTTGGATGCCCGGAAACTCCGGGAGCTTCCGCACACCGGTTTTGATGCGGTTATTAACATCTTCACGTCTTTTGGCTACTACGATGAGGAAACCGACCGAAGCATTCTCTCTCAGTCCCTGGAGCTTACCCGGCCGGGCGGGGTATTCGTGCTCGAGACACTGTCCCGTGACGGGCTCATCCGGAATTTTTTGCCCGCGGGTGTGATGAAGTATCCCGGCCTTTTACTCATCGAAGAGCGGAAATTTGATTTTGCGACTTCCCGCAACCGCAGCGTCTGGCGCTTCTTTTTGCAGGAAGGCGAAATATGGCGGGAAAAGGGCCCTGTGGACCTGGACATAAGGGCTTACGCCCTTCACGAGCTCGTTCGGCTTTTTGAGGGTGCGGGCTGGAAATATTGCGCGGCCTATGGGGACCTTCAGATGAGTCCCTACGGCTTGGAATCCCGTCGGATTGTTTTGGTAGCAAAGAAACCGGGCCAGGAGTAAACTTTTTGACCATGGTGGATTGGGCTGAGCTTCTCGCCCTGGATCAGGGCCGAATGTTCGAAGCCCTTCGGGGATTTCCCGAACAAGCCGAGCGCGGCCTGAGCCTTTCCTGCCGTATCCCCAATGGAATCCAGGGGTTCAAATCTGTTTTGGTCTTGGGCATGGGCGGCTCCGCCATCGCCGGGGATATCCTCGCCCGCTTTTCCACGGTGCCTGTGGTTACGGTTCGCGACTACACCCTCCCCCCTTGGGTGAATTCGGAGACCTTGCTTTTGGCGATCTCTTACTCTGGTGAGACGGAGGAAACCCTTTCCGCCTTTCGGGAGGGGCTTAAGCGCACGAAACGGGCCGTGGCCCTAAGCACCGGCGGCGCCTTGGCGGCGATGTGTGAGGAAGAGGGGATCCCTTGGGTTCCTGTTCCTCCTGGGCTTCAGCCCCGCGCAGCTTTGGGTTTTCTCCTCTTTCCTCTTTTAGCTTGTTTTTCCCGATTCGGCATGCTTAAGGGCGATCCCAAAGGCGCACTCCTTGGGCTTCGCGCCCTTCGGGAAATGTGCGTCTCCACCGATGCGGGGAATCCCGCAAAGAGGTTTGCCCAAGAGCTTCATGGCAAGGTCCCCATCATCTACGGCGCGGGAAACACCGGGCCTGTGGCCTACCGTTGGAAGACGCAAGTGAACGAGAACGCGAAGCAGCCGGCGTATTGGGCGGAGCTTCCCGAGCTTTGCCACAACGAAATCGTGGGCTACGAGCTTTTCTCCAAGGTTTTCCCGGAGGGAGTTTTTGTCTTCCTCCGCACCTCTTCGGATCATCCGCGGGTGGCAAAGCGTGTGGAGATTTTGAAAGAGGTGCTTTCGCGGCGGGGACTCACGTTCTATGAGGTCTGGGCCGAGGGAGAGGATCCCCTTTCCCAGGCCCTTTGGCTCTTGTATTTTGGAGATTGGGTCAGCTTTTACCTCGCTTTGCTCAACGGCGTGGACCCCACTCCGGTGGTCCCCATTCAGGAGCTGAAAAGGAGGCTCAAAGAAGCTTAGGGAAGCGAAGCAAGGAGAGCAAGAAAGGCAAAGAACCCCCCTAAAATCCAAAGGCGGGCCACGACTTTGGGTTCCGGCCAGTTCGGGCTCCTTAAGCGGTGGGGCCAGCTTACCGGAACGTCTTCCAGGTGGTGGTGAAACGGGCTCATTTTGAAAAGGCGAACACCCGTAAGTTGGAAACTTGCGACCTGGAGAATCACAGAAAGGGCTTCTAAGACGAAGACCCCGCCCAAGAGGGGGAGGAAAAACGGGGCCTTCGCGCTCCACGCAAGCCCAAAGATGAAACCGCCCAGGGCCATGGAGCCCACGTTCCCTAAGAATACCCGCGCCGGATGAGCGTTTGCCCAAAGAAAGCCCAATCCCGCGCCGACGGCAAGGAAGGCGAGCAGGGTGAGCCCAAGGTCGGGGAGCAAAAAAGGAAAAAGCCCCAAAAGCGCAAGAACGAAAAGGCCTGTGGCCAAGCCGTCGAGGCCGTCGGCCAAGTTCACGCCGTTCACGGTTCCTAAAAACGCGAAAACGAAAAGGGGGATCCATCCCCAAAGGGGTAGGCTCAGGGAGAGGGCCGAAAAAGGCAGGCGAAAATCCGTGGGAAGCCTTGCCGCCAAAGGAAGAAGAAGCGCGGCCGCGACCCCTTGGGCCAAGATCGTCTGGTGCGGAAAAAAGCCCGTGGATCTTCCCTTCCTTTGGGAGCGTAGGTCATCCAAAAGCCCAACCAGTCCGGAAAGCATCGTGGAAGCTAAAACGAGCGCGGATTTCTCCGGATTCTCCCAGAAGGGCAAAAAAATCGCGCCCCAAACGAGGATCCAGGCGATAGGGATGATCCCGCCCATGGTGGGGGTGCCCTCCTTTTTCCCGTGCGTGGTGGGCCCTTCGGGGCGGATGTGCTGTTTGGCCCGAAGGAAATGGGCGAAGCGGGGGCTGGCCCAAGCGCAAAACGGGATTCCCAGGATCCCCAAGGCTAAACCCAATTTCAGAATCGAGGGCTCCATGGTCCTTCCGTCTGGGAAAGGCTTTTTCGCAAGATCCTTGGGTCGGTACCGGAAAGGGCCTGGGCCACGGCCTGAAAGAGGGCGAACGAGGAGGCCAAGACCAAGTGGTGGTCGAAGCTCGCTCTTTCGACAGCTTCCTGCCACTGCGGGCCGCGACGGTGGGGCTCCAACTCCGGCTGGGAAAGGCAAAGGAGAAATCCCTTCACCTCTTTGCGTTCCTCATTGCGAAGGCGGTCCAGGGAAAGGAGCAACGCGCGGTGCTCTTCAGGGCCTACCGGAGAAAATGGGGAAAAGGAAACGCGCACATAGAAGTTTTCTTCTGGGCTCTCGGCAAAAAATTCCATGGGCTGAAGGCCGGGTTTTACGGAAAAGCCCAGGCGGGAAAAAGCCGCGATGGCCCCGTGGAGGAAGGCCATGCGGCTTTTTGGGAAAAGGAGGGCCTTCAGGGTGTCCAGATCTTTCTGGGCCTCTTGGAGCTCCTGTTCTTTTCGGTTTAGCCTTTCCTTTTCGCGGCTGAGCTCCTCCGCGGCTTTTCGGATCTCCTCCTCGCCGGGAAGGCGGTATTTTTCCAGCCATTCCGGCGCGGCCGCGGGCAAAGGTTGAGAGAGGAGGGCGCTCAGCCCCACCCGCAAAAGCTCCCCCGCTTCTTTGGCCTCCTGCCCAACGAAAGAGGGAAGAAAAACGATTCGTCCGAGCCCCACCGGAAGATCCAAGGCCAAAGGGTCGCCCACCCTATTTTGGGCTAAAACGGTTCCGAAGGCAGAAAGCGGTACACCAAAAACTGTAGTGAGCACGGCCTCATAACCGTATCGGGAGAAACGCTCAAGGTAAGGGGAAAGGGGATGAGCGGGCTCAGGGATGAGGACATCTTGGCCGCGCCGGGGAAGGAAACGCAGGCCTTGGGGGAGGCTCAGATGATGGGGTCCAGAAACGAGGGAGGCTTTGGGGAGGAAGCTATAGATATCGAGCCTCCTTTGCGGGTTTCCCTCCACGGTCAGACCTTCCCCAGGAGGCCGGACCCGCACGACCAAAACCCCGCCCGCACGGAAAAGGAGGTCCTCGAGCTCCTTTTGCCGCAGGTGAAAAAGGTTGAGGAGGGCTCGGGAAAGCCCGAAATCCCGGTTGGGGTAAAGGCGATAGATCCCATCAGGACCGAGTTCCGCGTAGGGCCGCCAAAGTTCACCTAAGGGACTGGGATCAAGGAGAACCGCGTCGAAACTCGCGAAAGATTCAGCATTCGGGAAATCGGCCTTCGTGATCCCCGGTCCCTCCAAATCCCAGCCGACGCTCAGGAGACGCACGGGCTCATTGTAGCGGGGGCGGAGAGGAGTTACTCTTCCCTTGTGCCCTGGGGGAAGGTGCCCACTGTCTTTGGCGATTTCCTTGCTGAGTGGGACGGCAAAGGTGTCCGTAGGCTACTCTTTCCTCGGGATTTTTCCGCGGGGCCCTGGGAGGAGGCGCCGATCCTGGAGATTTTGCGCCGCGAGCTCAACGAGTATTTTCTCGGCGAGCGCGCGACTTTTTCCGTTCCCCTGAGCCTTTCTGGTCCACCTTTCTTTTTGCGGGTTTGGGAGGAGCTCCTCCGCATCCCCTATGGGGAGCGGATCACCTACGGTGAACTTGCGTTTCGGATTGGAAGGCCGAGGGCGGCCCGGGCGGTGGGGCAGGCCTTGGCGGAAAACCCTTTGCCCATCCTCATTCCTTGCCACAGGGTTGTGGGGAAACGCGGGCTTGGGGGATTTGGGCCCGGGCTCGGCTGGAAAAAGCGGCTTTTGGAATTGGAACAAACTTATAGGGAGAAATTCTCGCCCAGGTAAGCGGCCCTAGCCCGGGCGTCCGAAAGGAGCTCTTCCGGCGTTCCCTCCAAAATCACCTTTCCGGCCTGGATCAAATAGGCCCGATGGACCAAGCGCAGGGTATCGCGGACATTGTGGTCGCAAATGGCGATCCCGATGCCACCTTGGGCGAGTTTTCGCACGAGATCCGAGAGTTCCGCCACGGTAAGGGGGTCCACGCCCAAAAAGGGCTCATCGAGGAGGAGGAAAGCGGGTTTGGTCACGAGGGCCCGGGCTACTTCCACTTTGCGCCTTTCGCCCGCGGAAAGCTCCGTGGTGCGGCGGCGAAGGAGGCCCAAAAGACCGAGGTCCTCCAAAACTTTTTCCACTTGGGAATTCCAAGGAAGCCCCATCCCCGCCAAAGCGAGGTGGATGTTGCCGGCCACGGTGGTGCGAAGGAACACGGAGGGTTCCTGGGGAAGGTAATGGATGCCCAGCCTTGCGCGCCGATAGAAAGGGAGCTTCGTGATCCTGCGGCCGGAGAGGAGAACCTCGCCGCGGGTGGGCCGGAGGAAACCGGCCAAAAGGTAGAGGGTGGTGGTCTTTCCCGCGCCGTTTGGCCCAAGAAGGCCGGTGATCTCCCCGGATCGGAACGTCAAACTGATCCCGTCCACCGCGCGGATGTGGCGGAAGCGCTTCACCAGATTCCGGCCCTCAAGAACTGCGGACAAGTTCCACCTTCTGGAATTTGGCCTGGCCCTCTTCCGTGTGGAACTCCAGGAAATCCGCGCGCAGGGAAACCCCGTGTCCTGAGGCCTCCACTTCCTGGGCCCAAAGGACCTTTTCCGCGTATTTCCCGTAGGGGAAGGAGAGGGTCCATCCCGATCCCTGGGCCTGGGCCTCAAAGAGCTCCAGGGTGCCCGAAAGCTCCCAGCGCGCTTCCCTTGCCCGCACCCGAAAATCCTTTCCCTCGGCGGCAAATTCTTCCAGGATCAGGCGGTCCTGCCAGAACGCCCTTTCCGCGGAAAACGAGAATTCGTACCCTTCGCCCCGCAGATCTCCCCAAAGGGACCAGTTTCGGCCCAAAGGGTCCGCGGAAAGTCTCTGAGCTTGCACGGAAAAAACCGGGTTCCCCTCGAAAAAGAGGGTCACCGAGACGTTTTCGCCCTCCCAGCCGTCTTTGGTGCGGACGAGCCTTTCCATGCGGATCTCCCAGCGGGGTCGCCCCTCGGGATCGTAGACCAAAAGCCAAGGTGCGGTGAGGGTGGTGGTTTGGGCCCAAGCGCTGAGGGCAAAGAGCACTAAGAGGACAAGCATGCCCGCAGAAATCCCAAAAATAAGGGGTGGGGCCGCAGAGGCCGGGAGAGGAACTCGGGATGGAACTGCACGGCAACGTACCAAGGATGGTCCCGGAGCTCCACGGCCTCCACGAGGCGGCCATCGGGCGAGACCGCCGAGGGAATGAGGCCCGCCCGCTCGAATTTCTCCAAAAAGCGGGGATTGAACTCGTAGCGGTGCCGGTGCCGCTCGAAAATGCGGGGCTTGCCGTAGGCTTCGTGGATTTTCGTTCCGGGCTGAAGCTCCGCGGGATACTCGCCCAGCCTCATCGTTCCCCCTTTCGCTTGGATTTGGGCTTGCTCGGGCAAAAGATCGATCACGGGATAAGGGGTGTGGGGATCGAATTCCGTGGAATTGGCCGCGGCCATTCCCAGGACTTTTCGGGCGAAGGCGATCACGGCCACCTGCATCCCAAGGCAGATGCCGAAGTACGGGATTCCCTCGCGGCGAGCGTAATCCGCCGCGATGATTTTCCCTTCGATCCCACGCTCTCCGAACCCGCCCGGGACGAGGATCCCTTGGACCCCTTTTAGGATTCCCTCGCCCTCTTTCTCCACCCTTTCCGCGGGAATCCAGGTGATTTCCACTTTTACGCCCAAGGCCGCGCTGGCATGGCGCAAAGCCTCCACAATGGAAAGATAGGCATCGTGCAGCTCCACGTATTTTCCCACAATCCCAATACGCACAAGGTCGTTTGCCTTTGCGTAAAGCCTCTGCACGAATTCCTCCCAGGCCCGGAGGTCCGTCTCCTTGGGCGAGAGGTCGAGCCTGCGGAGGAGTTTTGCGTCGAGCCCTTCTTCCGCCAAGCGCAGGGGGACTTCGTAAATGGATGGGAGATCCCGGCCCTCGATCACGTGCTCCAAAGGCACGTCGCAGAAAAGCGCGATTTTTCGGCGCAACGGCTCGGGCAAGGCCGTAGGGCAGCGCGCGACGATGAAATCGGGTTGTATACCCACGGCCCGAAGCTCCTTCACCGAGTGCTGGGTGGGTTTCGTCTTGAGCTCTCCCGTTGTGGAAAGGATGGGCACATACGCGAGATGAATCACGGCCACATCCTCTTTGGGGAGCTCGTCGCGCATTTGGCGAATGGCCTCGAGGTAGGGCAAACCCTCGATGTCCCCGACCGTTCCGCCCACCTCGACGACCACGACCTCGCTTCCTGTGGCGACCAAGGCCTCGCGGATTCGGGCCTTAATCTCCTCCGTGATGTGGGGGATGACCTGGACGGTGCGGCCCAGGTAGTCGCCGCGGCGTTCCCGCTGGATCACCGCCCAATAAATTTGGCCGGTCGTGATGTAGTTCGCGCGGCTAAGTTCCTGATCCAAAAAGCGCTCGTAGTGGCCAATATCGAGGTCCGTCTCCAGCCCATCTTTGGTGACGAAAACTTCCCCGTGCTCGTAGGGGTTGATGGTCCCGGCGTCGACGTTGAGGTAAGGGTCGATTTTTTGGAGGGTGACGGCGATTCCCCGGGCCCGCAAGAGACGGCCCAAGGAGGCCGTGACCACGCCCTTGCCGAGCCCGGAAACCACTCCTCCCGTAACGAAGACGTACTTAGCCAACGGTTACCATTGTACGAATCCCCCGTTCTTGCACCAAATACACTTCAGCGCGTATACTTCGCAAGTAAAGGAGCAAACGATGGGGATTGTGCGCAATGTTCTTTTGGCCCTGTTTTTCCTGGACTGTTTTGCCCTCACCGCCCTTGTGCTCATGCACATGTCCGAGCACGCCACCCTGGGCGGGGCATTCGGCGCGGGCATGTCCGCTACCGTCTTCGGCCGGGATGTGCGAAAAGACCCAAAGAAATTGCTCATCGGTGTGCTCGGCGGGGCTTTCTTCATCCTGGGCCTGCTTTTGGCCGTCCTTTAAGGAGGGGATGTGCCGCTCCTTTCCGTTTTGGACCTGAAGACTTACTTTTACACGGAGGATGGCGTTGTCAAAGCGGTGGACGGGGTGACCTTCAGGATTGAACCCCAGCAAACTCTAGGGGTGGTGGGGGAGTCCGGCTGCGGAAAGTCCGTGACCGCCCTTTCCATCATGGGGCTTGTGCCCATGCCCCCTGGGAAAATCGCGGGAGGGAAAATCATCCTTCACCGCGATGGCCGGGATATCGAGCTTACTTCCCTCCACCCCAAAGGGAAGGAATACCGCTCCATCCGGGGAAAGGAAATCGCCATGATCTTTCAGGAGCCGATGACCTCGTTGAACCCCGTGTTCACCGTGGGCTACCAGATCATGGAAGCCATCATGCTTCACCAAAAGGTCTCCAAAAAGGAGGCGCGGAAAAAAGCGATCGAGATGCTGCGGCAGGTGGGGATTCCCGAGCCCGAGCAGCGGGTGGACGAATACCCCCATCAGCTTTCCGGAGGGATGCGGCAGCGGGCGATGATCGCCATGGCCCTCTCCTGCAACCCTTCCCTTCTCATCGCGGATGAGCCCACCACCGCGTTGGACGTGACCATTCAGGCCCAGGTTTTGGATCTCATGCGCGATCTCCAGCGGCGCTTCAAGATGGCCATCATGTTCATCACCCACAACCTCGGGGTGGTGGCGGAGATGTGCCAAGAGGTGGTGGTGATGTACTTGGGGAAGGTGGTGGAGCACGCCATGGTCCGCCCGCTCTTCCATGAGCCCAAGCACCCCTATACCCAGGGGCTCCTCAACTCCATCCCCTCCTTGGCCACGAAGAAAAAGAGGCTCGAGCCGATCAAGGGTGTGGTTCCGGATCCTTTGGATGCGCCGCCGGGCTGCCCCTTCAATCCCCGGTGCCCGCACGTCATGGAGATCTGTACCCGGGAGATGCCGCCCCTGCGGGAAGTGGCGCCAAACCACGAAGCCGCGTGCTGGTTGTATGCTTAAGGGGTGAACCCATGGCCGTACAAAGCGAAGTCGTTCTGCTCCGCGTGAACCGGCTGAAGAAGTATTTCCCCGTGCGCCGCGGGGTTTTCCGCCGCATCGTGGGCTGGGTCAAGGCCGTGGACGAGGTGGACTTTTTCATCCGGGTGGGCGAAACCCTGGGGCTTGTGGGCGAATCCGGCTGCGGAAAGACCACCTGCGCCCGCACCATCCTTCGCCTGATTGAACCCACCGCGGGAGAAGTTTGGTTCCGCTCCAAGCAGCTCGGCAAAGAGGTGAACGTGGTTAAAGCCGACAAGAAAACGATGAAACTTTTGCGGCGGGAAATGCAGATCATTTTCCAGGATCCCTATTCCTCCCTGAACCCCCGGATGACCGTGGGCGACATCATCGGTGAGCCCTTGGTTGTGCACGGCTTGGCCAAAGGGAAAGCCCTGCGGGAAAGGGTGGCGGAGCTTCTCGAGGCAGTGGGCCTGAAGCCCGAGCACATGCGGCGCTATCCCCACGAGTTTTCCGGCGGCCAGCGCCAAAGGATTGGGATCGCCCGGGCGTTGGCCCTCAACCCTCAACTCGTGGTGTGCGACGAGCCCGTCTCCGCCCTGGACGTCTCCATCCAGGCCCAGATCCTCAACCTTCTCGAGGACCTTCAGGATCAATTCGGCCTCACATACCTCTTCGTGGCCCACGATCTTTCCGTGGTGAAACACATCTCCGATCGCGTGGCCGTGATGTACCTTGGGAAGATTGTGGAGCTTGCGGAAACGGAGGAGCTCTTTTTGCGGCCGAAACACCCCTACACCGAGGCGCTCCTTTCCGCTGTTCCCGTCCCCGATCCGGATTACCAGGCGGAGCGCATCATTCTCCAGGGCGATGTGCCCAGCCCGGTGAATCCGCCCAAGGGGTGCCGGTTCCATCCCCGCTGCTCCTATGCCAAAGACATCTGCGGAAAAGAGGCGCCGGAGCTCAGGGATCTCGGCGGCGAGCACTTCGTGGCTTGCCACTTTGCCCACGAGCTTTCCCTCCGCGGGGTCAAAGTAGCGTGAAGGTCCTTTTAGGCACGCGCAACCCCGCAAAACTCCAGGAGATGCGGGATATTTTGGGGGAAATCGCGGGGATCGAGTGGGTTTCCGCTTTGGATCTAAATCTTCCCGAACCCCCGGAAGAGGGGGAAACCCTGGAGGAAAACGCCGTCCTCAAAGCCGTTCTTTATGCGAAAAGCTCAGGGCTTCCGACAATTGCTGAGGATACGGGCCTGGAGGTGGCGGCGCTTTCCGGTGCGCCTGGAGTCCTTTCCTCTCGATTCGCGGGAAAAGAGAAGGATTACGCGGCGAACAACAAGAAGCTTTTGGAGCTTTTGGCCGGGGCTACGGATCGAAAGGCCCGTTTCCGTACCGTCGCGGTTTTGGCTTTGCCTGATGGCCGGTTTTGGACTTCCGAAGGGGTGCTTGAGGGAACGATCGCCCAGGAACCCCGGGGAAGCGGCGGGTTTGGCTACGATCCCCTTTTCGTTCCCGAAGGGGAAACGCGCACGTTGGCGGAGATGAGCCCTGCGGAGAAGAACGCGATCTCCCACCGCCGCAGGGCTTTGGAGGGGTTGCGTCCCCTTCTCCGGGTGCTGGCGGAGAATCCCGATCTCCTTTAAGGGCATGTGGGAAGCAGAAAAAGCCAAAGAGGAATTCAATGCTTGGCATGCGCCCGAGGCTGTGGTGGAAATCCTCGCGGTAAAAGGGGATCGCGTATCCATCAAAGTGACGGGCACCGCCTGCAAAGCCTGCGGCTTTGACGAGTACGTTTTCGATTACGCCTATCTCCTATCCGAGCTTGTGGGCGAGGTCAGCGTAGAATCCATTGCGGATGAGCCGGATGGCCTGCGCGCTGAGCTCGTGGTGAAGCGGGAAGCGAGGCCGAAGCCCCCGGCCTAGGCAAGATGAAAACGAAGGCCGTCAACTCCACCACATCCGGGAGGAGGCAGAGCTTGGCTTCGCAGGCCTGATACTCCAGGCGCATATGTATGGTGCGTAATCCGGGAGACGCATCCTTTTCCACGTAGACGGGCAAAACGAAAATGACTTGGCCCGTGTAGACTTCCAGGTAGGTTTTTGCGAATTCCAGCCACTTTTTCTTGGGCTCAGGGTAGAGGACCTCTCCGAAGACCAGACCTGGGACAGGTTCCACGGAAATTTTTGTAGGAAGAAGGCCTTTCAGGGTCACGTGCGCAGCCGCTATGGCCCAGCCCTCTAAAATGTCCACCACGATGGCGAAGTAGAAGGCGCTGTCTGGATAAAGAGCGACATAGGGTGTGGCAAAAAGCGGAGGAACTTGAATCTGGGGAAAGGCTACACCCCAACTCAGAGCAATGGCCGCAAAAATCCAGAACCTTCTCATTTTGCACCGCCTTCCAAGATCCTTCGCATCTCCTGGAGGAGGAACGAGGCGCTCCGGCTACCTGTTATACGTCCAAGCTCGTTCCCTTGGGAATCTAAGAAGAGCAAGGTCGGCAAAACTCTGACCCTATATTGGTTTGCTACTTTCGCTGCCTCTCCACCGGGAGAGGTGAGATCCACGACGAGCCGCACCAGGGGTTGCAGGGCCGCCTGAACTTGGGGATCTCGGAGGGCCCTAGCCTCGAGATCGTAACACCCTTCACACCATGCCGCGGTGAAATAGAGAACCGCGATTTTCCCCTGGGCTTTTGCCTCCTCGAGCTTTGCGAAGCTGAAAGCTTCCCAGCCTTCCAAGGTCACCTTTTGGGGTTCCTTGGGCCCGAATTCCTCTGGAAATTCTTCTGGGAATTCAAAGCGCCTTAAGGGGACGTTTTCCGGAACGGCAAAGAGCTCGTCGGGGATATCCGGATTCGGCTCGAAGCTCAGGATATCGCCGTATTCAATTTCCCATTCCCTTTGTTGTTTCCCAGCTTCAACGTGGAAGATCTCTTGAGGCTCAGCGTATCGCACAATGGAAAGGGTTTCCTGGTCCACCCACCATTCAGGGCCGGGCTCGTCGGTTCCCGGTGTCCCTCGGGCCGTAATGTGCCAAACCTTCCGACCTCGTAGGACCTCTTCCTTGAGCCCTACCACAGTAATCGCTGCCGGCTGTACCAGCCGAAAGGCCTCCCCAAGAGCCATTTTAAGCGTCTCTTCAGCGGAGGAGTACGTACCGAACAGTTCTATTTTCTCCCACGAGTCCTTAAAAGGATCGTAGAAATACACAAACCCGCCCGAGAAGTCATAGATTGCCAAATGAAGAAGTTGGCCGCCCAAAGGAAGGCTCTCTTGGGAGCGCTGCTCGACCCGCAGAAAAGGATGGCGGTAAATCACGATCTGTTCCTCATCTACAAAATAGCCACTCCTTACGCGTTTGCGGAGGATGAAGCTTTGAAGGCCCAAGAGTTTCTCCCAAGCGGCCGAGAGGATTTCCCGTCCCCGGGGGATTACGGTGATTCGCCGAGCAATGAGCTCGGCCGCCGGAGGCTTAAAGAGATCGAGAGGAACTTCCACTCCGGGCTTAAACTCTTCTACCGTTATCGCGACCGTGAACTCGCCCGTTTGGAATTCCACGCGTCGGAGGAAGAGCGTATCCTCCTCAAGCCACATGGCTAAGTCGCCCACAACGCCATTCCGTGCTGTACCCCTTAACACCCAAACGGGCCTTTCCCCGAGTTCTCCCCGCTCAACTTTCTCCCAATGCATAGCAAGTGAGAGCTCCTTCGCTAGCGTGTCAAGAAATGTTTCCTCCTTTATGGATTCGTCCAGGATTTCCTCCCACTCCTCGTTGGTGTAGAGGGCAAAAGCCCGCCCTTCCTCGAGGTTCGCGATGAGGACCAGGATCACCGGGTCGGAACAGAAAAGCTCTTCGTGCTCGTACTCCATCTCCACCCTTTGGAAAGGGAAGGAAAAGAAAAACTTGTACCGCAAAGTAGCGGACAAAGGACCTTGAATCGTCATGGTGACCGTGGCCTCATAGGACCGAAGCGTCTCGTAGGCGGCGCGGCTTTGGGAAAGGAGGGTTTGCGGGTCCGGATGCTCCTGGGCGCTAAGCCCAGCCCCTAGAAGCACACTCAAGCAAAGGAGAAGAAAAAGCCCGCGCCCCATGGCTCCCTCCTTTTTTGGGATTATATAGTGGGGCGGCGGGGCGGATCGGGCGGAGAAAGCCTCTCCGTGAAGGCCTGAAGAAGCCGACGCTCTTCGCGGCCAAGCCTCTTGGGAATGATGACCTTGAGCCGGACTTTGAGGTCGCCGAGGCCCCGCGGCCCGGGAAGCCCACGGCCCCGCAAAACCAAAACCTCATCGGGTTCCGTCCCCGGCGCGATTTCCACCTCTTCCTCACCTGAAAGCGTAGGGACTTTGATGCGGCCACCTAAAACCAAGGTTCCATAATGCACGGGGACCTCGACCCAAAGATCCTGACCTTGTCGAGCGAAAAGGGGATGGGGCTGGATTTCCACGGTCACATGGAGGTCGCCGGCCGGGCCTCCCGCGATCCCGGCGTTCCCTTGCCCCCGGAGGATGAGGCGGGCCCCATCCTCCACACCGGCCGGGATCTCCAAAGTGATTTCCGAGCGCTCCCGCACGCGGCCCGTGCCTCGGCACGCCGCACACGGCGACTCCGGAATTTCGCCCACACCTTCGCACTCCGGGCAGGTCCGCACGTTCACAAACGTTCCGAACATGGAGAACTGGCGGTACTCGATGCGGCCGGTTCCGCGGCAGGTGGGACAGGTTCGAAGAGCGGTACCCGGCGTAAGCCCGCTTCCTCCGCAATGGCGGCAGGGCTCATAGCGGGGGATGGTGGCGCGGAGGGTCGTACCGAAGGCCGCGTCCTCGAGGGAGATCCGCACCCGGTACTCCAAATCTTCGCCGCGGCGGGCACGGGTTAGCGTTCGGGTTCTCCGACCCTCGCCGAAAAAGAGGTTGAAGATCTCATCGAAGGCCGAGGGGCCGAAGAACTCCTCGAAGGCCTCGCGGGTGCGGCGGAACCCCTCCGGCCCGAAATCCACG
>Ga0078972_1013197_pt1 | contig 13776 bp, 11 predicted proteins | sample YelNatPaOPGAMG01_FD_67568 | JGI IMG/M metagenome (GOLD analysis project Ga0078972, IMG submission 67568) | Hot spring thermophilic microbial communities from Obsidian Pool, Yellowstone National Park, USA - OP-RAMG-01 (SPADES assembly) (version 2) | ecosystem: Environmental > Aquatic > Thermal...
CTCTGCGCTGAAGCTCAGGCGGCCGGACTGCGGATATGCGTCGCGTCAATCACCACGAATTTGGAAAGTGTGGATTCGATCACCGCGCGCGAGATGGCGCGCGTTATGAACACGAGCCGCGTACGCCGATCCTCGCTCGGCCAGCGCTCCAGTTCACGCGGCGGATGGAACACATGCTGCACGCCATGCACGACAATCGGCGTCTGCGGCTGCTCGGCAATATGGATGAGACCCTTGAAGCGCAGCAAGTCCTCGCCCTTCAGCATCGCCAGATATTCCAGCCATTGCTTGAATGCGGCCCAGCGGACGGGTTCGTCGATGGCGAGGCAGAATGTGGAGATGTTGGCGCCGTGCGCGAAGCCGTGGCGCGGGTCGCGGCAACGCGGGTTCGCGCAGGGCTCATCATGCCCCTCGGCGCGGAAACGCGACGGCGCCGCGACACGTTGGAACCAGTCAACCACATCATCGTCCGCACACGATTCCGAAGCCGCGCCAACGAGCGCCATCGGCGGGGCGTCGCCGTCTTGGGACAAGATGATCTCAGCGGTCGGATTGAGCGCCGAAAGCCGGGCCAGAAGCGAAGCCTGCGCCGTCGCGCTGACGAGATCGGTCTTGGTGACAAGCAGGCGGTCGGCGACTGCCACTTGTTTGACGGCCTCGCCGTGCGCGCCAAGCGTCGCAAGGCCGTTCGCTGCGTCCACGGTGGTCAGAACGCCGTCGATCGTATAGGCCGCCGTGAGACGCCCATCGGCCATCAACGCGTGAAGTATCGGCGCGGGATCGGCGAGCCCGGTCGTCTCGATCACCACGCGGCGGAAAGCCGGCAGTTCACCGGACTTCGCTCGCGCCGCCAACCCAAGCAAAGTCTCGACGAGATCGTCGCGCACGGTGCAGCAGACGCAACCATTGTCGAGCAGCGCGAAGCGCTCCTCGCTCGTCTCGATGAGCAGATGATCGAGCCCGATCTCGCCGAACTCGTTAATGATGACGACGGTCCCCGCAAATTCCGGCGCCTTGAGCAGACGAGTGAGCGTCGTCGTCTTGCCGCTGCCAAGGAAGCCGGTGAGCACCGTCACCGGGCGCAGAGTCGCGCGATCAGCCGCGCTCATAGACCGCGCGCCCTTCGAAATAGGTGGTCAGCACCTTGGTCTTGGCCAGATCCTGCGGAGCGGTCTCGAACAGATTACGGTCGAGTACAATGAGATCGGCGGACTTGCCGACTTCGACCGAGCCGGTGACGCCTTCGAGCCCCATAGCCCGCGCGCCGTTGATCGTGTATATCTCAAGCACGGTCGTAAGATCGAGCGCCTGGGCTGGCCAGAGCGCCGCGTCGCCGAATTCGCCGGAGGGATTGCGGCGCGTGATGAGGCCCTCGACGCCGTTCCAGGGATCAGGGTTCGGGATCCCCGGCCAATCGGAACCGCCGCTCATCAGCGCGCCAGCCTCTTTCAAATCGCGGTTCGGCCAGAAGCGCTCGGCGCGCTCCACGCCCATCGCGACCTTGTGCCCTTCAAGGAAAAAGGTCGGATACCAGATGATCGGCGACAGATCGGCGACGACGCCGAGCGCGGCGAAACGCCTGACGTCCGCGGGCGTGATATAGCTCGCATGCGCGATCTGATGCGTGAGCTTCGTCGGCCCGTTGAAGCTGCGCACGACGTCGATGGCGTCGAGCGCCTGCGTCACGGCGGCGTCGCCGGCGCAATGGATCTTGACGCTGAGGTTCTGCTTCTCGCACTTGCCTAGCCAGCGGATGAGGTCGGGAACCGTCATCAGCGTCTGGCCGCGGAAGCAGCAACCGCGAATGGGATCGGGCGTATAGGGTTCATGGAACGCCGCAGTTTTGAAGCCGGGCACGCCATCCAGGAAAAACTTGACGAAGTCCGGCTTCACGTGGCGGCTGCGGAACTGCTCGCGCAACGCCAGCAGTTCGTCGCCCGCCAGACCGAACATGAACGAGGGCTCGACCGCCGGCATCGCGCAACCAGCCCAAGCGGTGAGGGCGCCGCGGTCGTCGAGACCCTTGAGCGCCGCCATGATCGCCTTCATCGAGGCGGCTTCCAGGAAAGAGGTCACGCCGAATGAGTTGAGCGTGCCGATGGAGCGGCCGATCGCCGCCTGGTTCATCTCGTCTGTATAGTGGCCTGACTGTTCGAGCGCGCGCTCGGCGATCCCCGCGGCGGATTCGATCAGCATGCCCGTCAGTTCGCCGCTCTGCGGATCGCGACCGAACTCGCCCTTATCGGGATTGGCGCTGTCCTTCGTTATCCCGCAGCGACGCAGGGTCTCGGAATTGACCCAGCGGTTATGATAGCTGTCGTCGCGCAGCAGCACCGGCCGGCCGAGCGAGGCCGCGTCGAGCTTGCCAAGGGAGGCTGCGCTGTTGAGCGCCGGCAGCTTGTCGGTACCAAACTGCGCGCCGACGATCCAGCCGCCCGGAGGTTGTTTCTCCGCCCAGGCGCGAACGGCGGCGCATATGTCGTCGACGCCGAGGCTAGAGGCGAAGTTGAGATCGAACATCTCCGCCTGGCCACCCATCAGCATATGAGTATGGATATCGGTGATCCCCGGCATCGCCATGCGGCCCTTGAAGTCGACGATCTCGGTCGAGACGCCCTTGAACGCCTCCACAGCGGCATCGTCGCCGACAGCGATGTAACGCCCGTTGCGGACGGCGACCGCGCTCGCCCAAGGTAGCGCGGGATCGACGGTGTAGATGCGGCCGTTGCGCAGGATGAGGTCGGCTCTCGGCGTCATCGTTGGGCGTCTCCTCTCGTTCATTATTAGTCCGCTTTCGCCGCCGCCGGAGAGCGCCCGCCGCCATCGGCGGTCAGCACCGTTCCTGTGACGAAAGAGGCTTCGTCGGAGGCGAGAAACAGACAGCAGGCGGCGATTTCGTCCGGCGTCGCCACGCGACGCAAGGCGATGCGCCGAGTCAACGCGGCGAATTCGACCTCGGCGGTCGTACCGTTGGCTTCGGCCGCCAGGCGCATCTCCATTTCGCTCATCGGCGTGCGCACCCAGCCCGGAGCGACACAATTGGCCCGCATTCCGTCCGCGCCGTGGGCGTGGGCGAGCGAGCGTGTGTAGGAGACGAGCGCCGCTTTGGCGGCGGCATAGCTCGTCGTATGCGGCGAGGCGTTGAAGGCGGCGACCGAGGCGACGTTGACGACATTGCCCCGCGAGGCGATCAGCAAGGGCAGAGCAGCGCGGCAGACGGCCATCGGCCCGTCTACGTTGACAGCGAACACGCGCCGCCATGTTTCGTCCTCAACCACGGCCGGCGAGTCGAGCGCTATGAAGCCGGCGGCGTTTACGACCACGTCGAGCCGCTGATCGCAAGCCGCGAGCGCGCGCGCGATGTCGCTACAGCTGGTCACGTCGCCAGGGACCGCGACGCCACCGCAGGCATGAGCGGCCTCGCGCAATGCCGCCTCGCCGAGACCAAACAACAGCACGTGCGCGCCTTCGCGCGCGAACCGTTCGGCGACCGCGCGGCCGATGCCAGTTGCGGCGCCGGTGACAAGCGCGGTTTTGCCGACGAAACGGCTCATCGCGCGGCCCTCGCTCTGTCCATCGCCCAGCCCGTTTCCGGCAGCCCGGCGCCGCCGTCGACGACGATTGTCTGACCCGTAACATATTTGGCTTCGCGGGAGGCGAGATAGAGCATGGCGAAGGCGATGTCGTCGGCCTCCCCCATGCGGCCGAGCGGCACATCCTCGGCGATCTTGGCCATCGCCTCGTCCGAGCCGAGCGCGCCGCGACCGGGCTTGGCGATGAAGCCGGGCTCGACGCCGTTGACGGTGATGCCGTCGCGCGCGAGTTCCAGCGCGGCGTTACGGATGAAGCCGTTCACCCCCGCTTTCGCCGCCGCGTAATGCGTCGCGCCAATCATCGCCGCGCGCGGGCCGGTGACGGAGGAGGTTATGAGGATGCGGCCGCCGCCGCGCTGCCTCATGTGCGGAATCGCCGCCTGGGCGAGCCAGAAGCAGGCGTTGAGATTGAGCGCGAGCGTGGAGTCGAGCTTGTCCTCCTCCAGCTCTTCGAGAGAAGACCAGAGACAGCCGCCGGCGTTGTGGACGAGAATATCGAGACCGTCCCCGGCGACCTCGTCAACCAACCTTGCTAGGCCCTGACGGGTCAGATCGTCAAAGCGCGCGGGGCGAACAGATAGCCCCCGCGCCACAAGCTCGTCCGCCAGCCTCTGCGCACGGGCGTGGGTTCGGTTGGCCGCGATGACTTCGGCGCCGGCCTCCGCGAGGCGTCTAGCGATTGCAGCGCCGATGCCCTGCCCGGCGCCGGTAACGAGCGCGCGTCGACCGTTGAGATCAAAGGCCCTCACCGCGTCACCGCGCCTTCCGCGATTGCCGTCTCGACGAAGCGGGCGAACACCGCTTCGTGGGTCGCAACCTCGGCCTCGCCCGTCGCCGGGCACATCAGGAACATCGTGTGGAAGGGCGTCACGAGCACGCCTTCGTTGAGATAGAAGGCGTGCAGCCAAGTCTCCAGGCCGCCCCGCCGCATCGCCGCCGATTCCGCGCCATTGCGCGGCGGCTCGGGAGCAAACATGATCTCACAGCGCGCGCCGATCTGCGTGACGTGCCAGGAGAGCCCGTGTCGCGCGATGACGCGCCGTGCCGCCGCCGCAAGCTCGCCGGCGCGCGCGATCATATGCGCGTAAGCTTCCTCCGTCAGCACTTCGCCCAGCACCGCCCGCATGGCGGCGACCGTCAGGGCGTTGCCGGCGAGCGTGCCGCCCATGCCCATATGCGAACTTTGCCGCGCCTTCGGATTGCGCCACGGGGCCACACTCCACAACCGCTCCGCGACCTCGCGCGAGGCGCCGAAGCCGCCTGCCGGCACGCCGCCGGCGATCGCCTTGCCGAGCGTCATTATGTCGGGATCAAGGCCGAAGGCCCGCGTATAGCCGCCGATTCCGCAGGAAATGGTGTGCGTCTCGTCGATGATGAGCAGAGCGCCCGTCGCGCGCGTAGCGGCGCGCAAAGCCTCGTGGAAGCCGGGCGCCGGCGGGATCATGCCGAAGTTGGTCATCACGGGCTCGGCCAGTACGCAGGCGACGTCGCCATGCGACAAAGCGGCCCCTAACGCCGTAACGTCGTTGAACTCGACGACGCGCGAAACGCGCGCGTGTTGGACGCCGTTCGGGTGGATGGCGTTGCGCATCCGCATCTCGCCGTCGACGAGATGCACGTGCGCCTCCTCGACGCCGCCGTGATAGCAGCCCGAGAAAACAAGCGCCTTGTCGCGGCCGGTGATCATACGCGCAATGCGGATCGCCGCGCGATTGGCGTCGGTCGCCGAGGTGGTGAGCGTCCAGTAGGGCAGCGCGAAGCGACGCGCGAGTTCCTCGCCGACCCAGAGGGAATCTTCGGTCGGCAGCATGGTCGAGGCGCCTTGCGAGATTTGCCGCGCGACTGCTGTCGTCACCGGCTCCGGCCCGTGGCCGCACATGCCGCCGGTGTCGCCCAAACAGAAGTCGACATATTCGAGCCCGTCGATGTCGGTGAGGCGCGCGCCCTTGGCCTTCGCGACATAAACGGGAAAGCCTCCGGCCCAGCGGCGCATCCAATGCGAGGGACCGCCATAAAGGAAATGCTCGCGCCCGCGCACCCAGGCCTCCGCCGAGCGCGGATGCGCGGCGCTGAAGCGCGCCTGCTCGCGATCAATCAAAGCATCAACCCGCGTTTCGTCGATGCTCGTCACAGCGCGATCCATGCGGTTTTGAGGTCGGTATAGGCGTCGAAAGCGTGCAGCGACTTGTCGCGGCCGAAGCCTGATTGGCCGAAGCCGCCAAGTGGAACCGTCACATCGGCGCCGCCATAGGTGTTGACATGCACGATACCAGCCCGGATGGCGCGCACCATCCGGTGCGCGCGCGAAAGATTGCTCGTCCATACCGCAGCGGCGAGGCCATAGGGCGTCGCATTGGCGAGACGGACGGCCTCGACTTCGTCCTCGAAAGGCGTCACGGCCAGCACGGGACCGAACACCTCCTCGCGAAAAAGACGCGCCGTCGGGGCGACATCGGCGAACACCGTCGGCGTCATGTAAGTCCCGCCCGTTTCGGCGAGTATGCGCGCGCCTCCACAGACGCGGCGCGCTCCCTCCTCTTCCGCCCCGGCCACGAAGGAAAGGTTGCGTCGAAGTTGATCCTCACTCGCGACAGCGCCTATCTCGCTGTCGAGTCGCAAGGGATCGCCGACCCGCATCGATGCGGCGATGCCGGCGACCTCGGACACGAAATCTTCGTAGATCGCGCGCTGCACCAGCAGCCGCGAGCCTGCGACGCATACCTGGCCGGAGTTGCGGAAAATGCCCTGCGCCGAGACCTTCGCGGCGATCTTCAGATCGGGCGCATCTGCGAACACGAGATTGGCGGATTTGCCGCCGAGTTCGAGATGGACGCGCTTCAGGTTCGAGCGGGCGGACGCTTCGAGCAGTCGGCGGCCCGTAGCGCCGGAGCCAGTGAAGGCGAGTGCATCGACGTCCGCATGAGCTGCCAACGCCGATCCCGCGACGGGTCCGCGTCCCGTCACGACATTGAACGCGCCTTCGGGCAGGCCAGCTTCGGCGGCGAGTTGCGCAAGTCGTAGCAGCGTCAGCGAAGCGATCTCCGACGGCTTTACGACGACGCTATTGCCGGCCGCCAGCGCCGGCGCGATCTTCCAGGCGCCGATCATCAGCGGGAAATTCCAGGGGACGATGGCGCCAACAACGCCGAGCGGCTCGCGATGAATTAGCGCCAGCGTCTCGGCTGCTGTCGGTGCGATTTCGCCATAGATCTTGTCGATCGCCTCCGCGTACCAGCGCAGCGTCGCCGCCGCGCTCATCGGCTCGGCCTTCAACGACATGCCGATCTCCGTGCCATTGTCACGGGAACCCAGAACCGCGAGATCCAGCGCGTGCTTCTCCACGAGATCGGCGAGGGCAAGCAGCGTCTTCTTGCGCTGCGCCGGCGGGCGGCGCGACCAGGCGCCCGTCTCATAAGCGTGGCGCGCCGCCGCCACGGCGAGGTCGATCTCGGCCTCGCCGCCGTCGGCGAGATCCGTAAGCTTGCGGCCGTCGATCGGGCTTGTCGTCGGGATTGTCGCGCCGTCGCGGCTGGCGACGGCCATGCCGCCGATGAAATGCGTCTGAGCAGGGATGGGCGCGGCGCGCAAGCTGTCGATTTCGGCCTGTTTCATCGCCCCGCAGGCGCTCCCAAATAGGTTCATTATTTGAACCTTTGTTGCAACTATAGACTTGCAAAAAAGTATGGAACGAGTCAACCCTTTTCTCGTCGCACGGACGCGGCATGCGGCGCGGAGGGAGCGGTCGAGGCATGAGTACGGTGGTGAAGGCGCTTTCGCTGTTGGATCATTTCGATGCGCGCCACTCCGAGATCGGGCTCGCCGACCTCGCCAAGCTCTCCAAGCTCGACAAAGCGACGACGCGCCGTCTTCTCGTCGCGCTCGCCGTCAAAGGCTTCATCGAGCAGGATCCGGCGACGCGGCGCTATCGCCTCGGCGCGGCGCTCGTGCGGCTCGCGCGCATCCGCGATGCGACCTTCCCGCTCATCGAGATCGCGCGGCCCATCGTCGAGGGCCTGTCTGAGCGCACGGGCGAAACCGTGCATATCTCGCAGATCGCCGGCGACGCGCTTTCGAGCGTATTCGTCTGCGAAAGTCCACACGCCAACCGGGTCAGCGTCGAAGTCGGCCAGATCCTGCCGTTCAACTGCACGGCTTCCGGCCTCGCCTTCCTTTCCGCCGCATCGGAGGCGTTCCAAAACCAGGTGTTGAGCGGGCCATTGCCGCGGATCACGCCAAAGTCGATCGCGACGCCCGCGGCGTTGAAGAAGCGGATCGAGGAGACGCGCAAGCTCGGCTACGCTTTGAGCGAACAGGGCTTCGAGAACGGCGTCGTCAGCGTCGCGGCGGCGATCATGGACCCGAGCGGCGCGGCGATCGGCGCGCTTTCAATCACGAGCCCGGCGGTGCGCGCGGACGCAGCGACGTTGGTGCAGCACGGTCGCGACGCCTGCGAGGCGGCCGCCCGCATCTCCGCCTCGCTCGGCGGCCGCCTCGCGGCCGCGTGACTTCCTTCAAAGGACGCTTTCAAATGAACCCTCGCATTCTGCTGATCGGCACGGCAGACACCAAATCGCCCGAGCTGACGTTCCTCAAAGAGCGCATTATCGAAGCGGGCGGTGGAGTGGTGTTCATGGACATCGGCGTGCTCGCGCGCGGGACGCTGAAGGCGGAGATCACAAACGAGGCCGTCGCGGCGGCTGCCTGGTCGACCTTGCCAGAGATCGCCTCACTGGGCGACGAAAGCATGGCTATGGCCAAGATGGCGCAGGGCGCGGCGACGCTCGCCGCCAAGCTTGCCGCCGAGGGCGGCGTCGACGCGATGCTGGCGCTCGGCGGCACGATGGGAACCGATCTTGCGCTGGATGTCGCCTCGGCCCTGCCCCTCGGGCTTCCCAAGTTTATTGTTTCGACGATCGCCTATTCGCACCTCATCCCGCCCGAGCGCGTCTCGCCAGACCTGATGATGATCCTGTGGGCCGGCGGTCTCTATGGCCTCAACGATATCTGCCGGTCTACGCTGGCGCAGGCGTCGGGCGCCGTCGTCGGGGCGGCGCGCGCGGCGCGCAGGCCGGCGGCTGGTCGGCCGCTCATCGGCATGACCTCGCTCGGCAAGAGCTGTCTGCGCTATATGGAGCATCTGCTGCCGGCGCTGGAGACGCGAGGCTACGACGTCGCGGTGTTTCATACGACGGGGATGGGCGGCCGCGCATTTGAGGCGCTGGCGGCAAGCGGCGGTTTCGCCGCCGTGATGGATTTCAGCTTGCAGGAGCTCGCCAACCATTGCGCCGGCTCCATCGTCACCGCAGGCGCCGATCGGCTCGAAGGCGCCGGCCGGCGCGGCGTGCCGCAACTCGTGGCGCCGGGCGCCATCGACATGATCGACTTTCCGGCCTGGAGCGAAAATCCCTGGAGCGGAGAAGCGCGCAACTACCACGCCCACAACCGCCTCCTCGCCTCGGTGACCGCCACGGGCGACGAGCGACGCGCCGTGGCGCGGCGCATCTCCGAGAAGCTTGCGCTCGCGCAGGGCCCGACCGTCTATATCCTACCGAGCCGCGGCATTGAGGGATGGGATCGCGAAGGGGAGCCGATGCACGCGCCCGAGGCGCTCGCCGCCTTTCTCGACGAGTCGCGACGGCAGCCCGTCGGCGCCGCAAGGTTGATTGAGATCGACGCTCATATCAACGACGCCGCATTTGCCGAGACTGCGCTCAGCGTGTTCGACGCCTGGACGCGCGATGGACTGATTCCCACGGGTCGCATTGTTTGACGCTTCGTAGGCTGTTTGCAGGCGCGCGCGAAAGGGCTATGGGAGCGCGGAAACAAACGGAGGAAACAATGACAGCGCCCACCCATGAGCTGACGGTCAGAGACGCGGTGATCGATCTCTTGCGGCGGTTCGGAATGACGACGATTTTCGCCAATCCCGGCTCGACGGAACTGCCGCTTTTCCGCAATTTCCCCGATGATTTTCGCTATGTGCTCGGCCTTCAGGAAGCCGTATGCGTCGGCATGGCGGACGGATTTGCGCAGGCGACGCGCAACGCCGCCTTCATCAACCTGCATTCGGCGGCGGGCGTCGGCAATGCGATGGGCAATCTGTTCACCGCCTTCAAGAACCGCACACCGATGATCGTCACCGCCGGCCAGCAGGCGCGCGCGATCCTGCCCTACGACCCGTTCCTCGCCTCGCGCGAGGCGACGGAATTGCCGAAGCCTTATGTGAAGTGGAGCATCGAGCCTGCACGCGCGCGGGATGTCCCGCTCGCCATCGCCCGCGCCTACTACATCGCGATGACGCCGCCGCGCGGGCCCGTATTCGTCTCCATCCCTGTCGACGATTGGGACCGGCCGGCCGAGGCCGTGGCTGTACGCAATGTCGCGCAGGACGTAAGGCCCGATCCCTCCACGCTCGCGGAGATCGGCGATCTCCTCGACGCCGCCGAGCGTCCGGTTTTCGTGGTCGGCGCGGCGGTCGATCGCGCCGCGGCGTTCGAAGAGGCGGTGACGCTCGCCGAGCGCCACAACGCGCGTGTCTTCGCCGCGCCCATGTCGGGCCGATGCAGCTTTCCCGAGGATCACCCGCTATTTGCAGGTTTCCTTCCGGCGATGCGCGAGAAGATTGTCGCGCTGCTCGCGGGCCATGACCTCGTCTTCGCTATCGGCGCGCCGGCCTTCACTTATCACGTCGAGGGCTTCGGTCCGCATGTGCCCGAAGGCGCTAAGCTTTGCCAGCTCGTCGACGATCCCCATACCGCGGCCTGGACGCCGGTCGGCGTGGCGGCGGTCGGCGGAGTAAGGCTTGGCCTGCTCGATCTGCTCGCCCGGCCCGCGCCGCGCGAGAGAGCCGCGCAGCCACGCCGTGAGCCGCCGATGCGCGCCGAACCATCTAGGCCGTTGACGACGGCCTACGTGCTACAAACGCTCGACGAGATGCGCGCGCCCGACAGCATCATCGTTGAAGAAGCGCCGAGCGCGCGACCCGTCATGCAGCACTATCTGCCGATCCGGCGTAGCGGCGGTTTCTACACGATGGATAGCGGCGGCCTCGGCTATGGCCTGCCGGCCGCAGTGGGCATCGCCTTGGCAAAACCGGGCGTGCGCGTCATCGGCGTGATCGGCGACGGTTCGAGCCTCTATTCGATCCAGGGGCTCTGGAGCGCGGCGCAGCTCCGCCTGCCGATCTGCTTCCTCATTCTCAACAACCGGCGCTACGCCGCGTTGCAGGAATTCGCGCCCGTTTTCGGCTTTGGCGCCAACGAACCCGTGCAGGGCACCGATCTGCCGGATCTCGATTTCGTCGCCATCGCCAAGGGCATGGGCTGCTCGGCTACGCGGGCGAGCGACGCCGAGAGCCTGCGGGGGGCACTCGCCGAAGCGTTCGTGGCCAAGGAGCCGCGCCTTATTGAAGTGCTGATCGCCTAGTCGCGGTCGGTGAGCTTAGCTTCAGCCGCGCCCAGACGTCATGATCGAGGTGAGGGAGACGACGCGACGCACGAGGTCGCGTCCTTTCACCGAAACAGCTTTTCGATCTCGTCGGCGCCGAGCCCCGACTTCTCATAGTGCGCCTTGCACAGCGCGATATAGTCATGCACGTCGAAGAAGCCCGTTGAATTTCCGTTCTCATCGAGCCACATCAATGGCGCGCTGACCATGAAAAACACGCGCATCGGCTCCGGCGAATCATAGGCGACCAGCGTGTGGCTCTCGCCGGGCGCCTCATAGATGAAATCGCCCGCCGTCGCCGTCCAGCTATGTTCGAGATAGCCCCACTTGCCGGAGATCGTGTAGGCGAAGATCTGGTGCGGGTGATAGTGGCGATTGACGAGGCCCGCGCGCTTCGCCAACAGGATGTCGCACCAGCGGTTCTGCGTCGGCGAAATCCATAGCGGCCGCGAGAACACAGTCTCGCTGAGCGGAACATAGTAGCGATCGTCGTCGATCGGGGCGTTCCTGATGTAGGCCTCAGGCAATGCGTCCGGCTTGAACACTTTGGCGATCGGTTTGATGTCGCGCCAGAATTCGCTGGTGGGGGCCTCGGCCATTCGTCTCCTCCTTGTATTGCGCACGTCAGTCTATTCGCGGCGGCGGGTTTACGTCACGCTCTCCTTGCCGCGGATGAACCGCGCCGCCCGTTCGGCGATCATCATCGTCGGCGCGTTGGTGTTGCCGGAGACGAGCCTCGGCATGATCGAGGCGTCAGCGACGCGCAAGCCCTCGACGCCGCGCACCTTGAGGTCTTCCGAGCATACGGCCATCGGATCATCGTCGGCGCCCATCTTGGCGGTGCCTGAGGGGTGAAACACGGTCTTGGAGACCGAGCGCACATAGTCGCGCAATGCGTCGCGGTCCTTTTCGACGCCAGGTTTCGGGAGCACGCGGCGTTTGACGATGCGCTTCAGCGACGGCGCCTCGGCGATGCGCAGGCTAAGCTCGACGCCGCGCACAAGCGTATCGACATCTTCCTGGATCGCCAGCGAATTGGCGACAAACAAGGCTGGATCTCTGGGATTGGCGGAACGGAGCCTGACCGCGCCCCGCGATTGCGGCCGGAGAACGCAGGGGCCAATAGAGATGCCGTGGCCAGGCTCGGCGAGCCGGTCGGCGAAGCCGATGAAGCAGGGCAATACATGAAACTGAATATCCGGCTCGCCCTTGCCGGAGGTGTCAACGAAGCCGCCGGACTCGACAACTGTCGAAGTCAACAACCCTGTCTTGGTCAGCAGATATTGCAGCATATGGCCGACCGCCTTCAGGCCCTTGTCCTCACCGAAGATCGAGGGCTCGCTCACCTCGCATTGCACCGTCGCTTCGAGATGGTCCTGATAGTTGGCGCCGACGCCGGGCAGGTCTGCGATCGCCTCGACGCCATGCTCGCGCAAATGCGCGGCCGGCCCGACGCCCGAGAGCTGCAGGATTTTCGGCGTCGCTAGAGCCCCGGCGGTCAGAATCACTTCGCGCCGCGCCTTGACGAACGAGCCGTCCTCCAACTGAACGCCGATCGCGCGCCGGCCCTCGAACGTCACCTTGGCGACGCGGGTTCGCGTGCGGATCGTCAGGTTTACGCGCCCCTCGGCCTTGCGCAGGAACGCTTCGGCGGAGCTGCAACGCCGGCCTCCGGAAGTCGTCGTCTGATAGAAGCCAACGCCTTCCTGCGTGGCGCCGTTGAAATCCTCGTTGTAAGGGATGCCAGCCTCCTGCGCTGCGCGGATGAAGGCCCACGACAAAGGGTGTCCGAAACGACGGTCGCTTACGGTCAATTCGCCTTCTGCGCCGTGATAGCCGTCGGAGAGACGCTGGTTGCTCTCCAACGCCCGGAAGACCGGCAGAACTTTCTCATAAGACCAGCCGCGGCAGCCCATTTGCGCCCAAGTATCGTAGTCCGCGCGCGAGCCGCGGATATAGACCATCGCATTCACGGAGCTTCCGCCGCCGATCACATGGCCCTGCGGGACGATCGAGGGACGGCCGTTCAAGCCCCTTTCTGGCTCGGAAGCGTAGAACAGCGCGTCGCGCCCCTTCTCCAGCACCTTGAAGAAGGTCGCGGGAATATGGATGTAGCGGTCCGAGTCGCGCTCACCGCTTTCAATCAGCAGCACCCGCGCTTGCCGATCTTCCGACAGGCGCGAGGCGAGTACGCAACCCGCCGACCCGCCTCCGACGATGATGTAATCATATTCCGACATGCGTCGCCTCAGCAGAACACGGTCTGTATCGTCGTGAACTCCTTCAACCCGTCGACGCCGAATTCGACGCCGATTCCGGATTGCTTGACGCCGCCGAACGGCGCGTTCGGTTGGATCGCGCCATGCCTATTGATCCAGACCGATCCCGCCTCGAGCCGGCTCGCCACGCGCTTCGCCGCCTCGGGATTTGAGCTCCAGACGGAGCCGCCAAGGCCCATCGGGTTGGCGTTGGCCTTGCTGATCGCCTCCTCGACGTCGTGATAACGGATAATCGGCAGCGCCGGGCCGAACTGTTCCTCGTCGACGAGGCGGCAACCGCTGTCGACATCGGCGACCAGCGTGATCGGATAAAAATAGCCGGACCCGGCAACGGGCTCGCCACCGGCCAGCACCCGTCCGCCCTTCGCCCTCGCCTCATCAACGAAGGTCGATACGATTTCGTACTGACGCCGGTTCTGCAATGGTCCCAGCACTGCAGTCTCGTCGAGGCCGTCCCC
>Ga0078972_1013198_pt1 | contig 13772 bp, 11 predicted proteins | sample YelNatPaOPGAMG01_FD_67568 | JGI IMG/M metagenome (GOLD analysis project Ga0078972, IMG submission 67568) | Hot spring thermophilic microbial communities from Obsidian Pool, Yellowstone National Park, USA - OP-RAMG-01 (SPADES assembly) (version 2) | ecosystem: Environmental > Aquatic > Thermal...
TAGTTTTGGTTCCAGACCTCCCTTAAGACACCCTTTCAGGGTTTCTTACGTCGGTCGCTTTCGCTTCCTCCTATCTTCCCCTGGAACCAAAACATGGGATGGGTCCCATACCCTCTGTTTTGTTCCCACATCCCCAGCAAGACAACAAAAATATCTCAAATCTAATATCCTATAACTCAAATCTATATGTTAAATGTAAAAAACTAGCTATCTTAAAAATAAACAAGATAATTAGATTTGAAATTTAACATATGGATATTAGATATAGGATTTGAGTTTTGAGATAATTTTATTCGTTATATTCGTAGGGATTCGTAAATTCGTAGGGATATTTTTCTTGAATCCTCTCTTTAAAAATATTATAATTTTAGAATATGCAAAAAAACTATCAAAAAGGGCTAGCACCGATTTTTATTTTGGCAATAGCTTGCGGTTTTTTAATAATCGCTCTTTTTTTTATAAAAGATTACTTTATTTCAAAAAAACCAAAAAGCACCCAAGAAACTGAAGGAGAATTTTCTAAATTTAAAGACTGCAAAGAATCTTTTGATTGTTTTATTGAATCTTCAAAAAATTGTACCCCAGCAAAAATGCGATATAAAACGCCAACAGTAGAAATCTTTGGAGCGAAAATAACTGCTCAATCTTTCTTTGCGATAAAAGGGAAAGAAAACAACAAATGCCTTCTTTATCTTAAAACAGAAAAAGCTGATATAGAATTTCCCGAAGACGCACCAAAAGAATTAGTAGATCAATATAAAGCCATATATAAGGCGCTTGAAGGAAGAGATGGCATATGTAAGTTTGAAACAGAAGAATTAAAAAAACTTCTTGAAAAATGGAAAGAAGGAAAATTCTCAACTAGTGATTTTGACAATGCAGATTGTCAAGGAAAATATTTTGAAGCGCCAGAAGAGGAAGAATATAGAGGAAAAAGAATTCCTGCCAACACAAAAGACACTGTAGAAGTTGGTGAGTGCCCCGGCGAAACTATCCCAAGAAAAGACGACAATACCGCTTGCTTTGAAAATCAAAAAGACATTGGAACAATAGAAGGACTAAAAATAGATAACAAACCCGTCCAATGCTGCGTTGAAAAATAAAATTTTATAATTTAAACAATTTTTAAAAATTCGCTTTTTTTGCTGCGGGAATTAAACCCACTCAAACCTTCAATATCATTTTACCAAATTTAATCCACAAATCAAAGAAAAGAAATCTGAAAAAGAGATAAAAGGAACGAGGCAGGCGGGGCGAAGCCCCGCCTGCTAAACTTCATCTTTTTCCTAAAAATAATCAGCAGTTCGAAGCGAACAATATTGCTGCGGGGCTTGGATTCGAACCAAGATTATCGCGTCCAGAGCGCGACGGCCTACCATTAGCCGACCCCGCAAAATAATTTTAAACCTTAAGATATTTTTGAGTAGCAAGGAAACTTGAAAAAGCTCCCAAAAACGCTCCACCAAAAACCTGGATTAAAATTAGGTATAAAATATTGTTTTCAAAAAAGTTTAAAACCCCAAGCTCCCCAAAAAACCCAAGGCTTTGAGGAAGTAAAGAATCAATTAAAAGAAAAAGTAAAAAAGATAAAGTCCCGGCTATCATTCCAATTAAAATTCCCTCAACAATAAATGGTCCTCTAACAAAACGATTTGTTGCTCCAACCAATTTCATTGTTTCTATTTCTTCTCTTTTTGAAAAAATTGCCAAACGAATTGTATTGAAAGTTACAACCACAGCCACAAAAACTAAAATTGCGCTTCCTAAAATTCCTCCAGTTTTTATAGCAGAAGCAATAGAAAATAATTTTTCAATAATCGTCTTATTTTCCTTCCAATTTACTTTCTCAATTAAATCCTTAAATTCACCTTTTTCAAGAAAGTTTGCAAGTTTCGCATAAGATTCTGTGGTATCTGCCCTTATATTTAATGAAGCAGGAAGAGGATTTGATTCAACTTCTTTTAGGCTTTCCATTAAAAGCTTATTTTCTTTATGGGTCTCTTTAAAACGCTGAAGAGCCATCTCTTTTGAAACAAATTCTACTTCTTTTACTTCTGGAAACTTTTTTAGTCTTTCTTGCAACTTTAAAATATCATCTTCTTTTGTATCCGGCTTAAAATAAACACTTACATCCACTTTTTTTTCTAAAGAGGTAATTAGGGTTTTTGCCATTGAATTTAAAAGCAGAACCCCGCCCATTAAACATAAAATTATAAACATTATAAAAATATTCCCAATCGAAATACCAATATTTCTGACAAGTGCTTGCCCGCCAAATTTTATAACCCTAAAAAAATTTGTAATACTAGGTTTCATATTTTTTCTTTATTAAATACTAAAAATTCAAAAATGTCAAATCATTTAAAAATTAAAAAAGGCAATATCCTCCTTTTTGCTGATCCCTCACTATTTTTCCTTTATCCAAAACTATTACCCTTTTTTGAATAATATTTACTACTTCTCTATTATGGGTCGCTAAAATAACGCCTGTTCCAAGTTTATTTATTTTTAAAAAAAGATTAACGATTTCTCGAGTATTATAAATATCAAGATTACCAGTGGGTTCATCTGCCACTAAAACCTTTGGCTGAATAACAATAGCCCTTGCAATTGCAGTTCTTTGCTGCTCGCCGCCTGAAAGTTCTTCTGGAAAATTATCTTTTTTATCTAAGATACCAACAAGGTCCAGGGCTTGTGGAACTATTCTTTTTATCTCTTTTTCGCTCTTGCCAAAAACTTCAAGAGCGAAAGCAACATTTTCAAAAACTGTCTTTTGGGGAAGAAGTTTAAAATCTTGATGGACAAATCCTATTTTTCTTCGATGATAAGGAAGTTCTTTTGGAGACATTGAGGAAACGCTTTTCCCCTCAAAAACAATATCTCCACTTGTTGGTTTTTCGTAACCAAGTAAAAGTTTTAAAAGAGTAGTTTTGCCGGCGCCGGATTTCCCAACCAAAGAAATAAACTCACCTTCCGAAATACCAAAACTTACATCTTGTAGGGCGATGCAGTTTTCAGAAAATTTTTTTGTAACATTATCAAAGTAAATCATTTTTTTAAAATTATTTTATAAATTCTTCCAAATTTCCATCTAATACCTCTTTTAACTTTGATGTTTTCTTTCCCGTTCTTTCGTCTCTTACCATCTGATATGGATGAAAAATATAAGACCTTATTTGATTTCCCCATTTTGCTTCTTTTAACTCTCCCCTTTCTTTTTTTACAATCTTTTCTTTCTTTTCTTTTTCAATTTCTAAAAGTTTTGATTGCAAATAAGATAAAGCAATTTTTCTATTTTCTCCTTGTAATCTTTCTGATTGACAAGTAACTACTATCCCTGTTGGCAAATGAGTAATTCTCACGGCACTTTCCCTTCGATTAACATACTGCCCGCCAGCACCAGAAGCTCTAAAGGTTTCTATCTTTAAATCTTCATTTTTTATATCAATTTCTTTTTCTTCTATCTCGGGCAAAACCTCAACCAAAGCGAAAGATGTATGACGAAGTCTTTTTGCTGAAAAGGGAGAGATTCGAACAAGTCTATGAACACCATTTTCTCCTTTTAACCAGCCAAAAACATATTTTCCTTTTACTTTTAAAGTGATTGATTTTATCCCACCCTCGCCTTTTGTTTTTTCAATTTCTTTAGCTTCAAATCTCATTTTCTCAAAAAATTTTCTATACATTCGATAAAGAATACTCACCCAATCTTCAGCATCTTTTCCGCCAGTGCCAGCATAAATCGAGAAGAAAGCATTATTTTTATCGTACCTTCCGCTAAAGCGCGCTTCTATTTTTTTCTCTTCTAATTCTTTTTTTATTTTCTCTATTTTTTCTTTTATTTCTAATTTTATTTTTTCATCGTCTCCTGCAATTTCAAGAAATTTTTTTATTTCTTCAAGTTCTTTCTTTTTTTCTTTTAAAAAAGCACCATCAAAGACAGTCCCGCAACTGCGGGATTTCTTTTTCAATAATTTCGATGTCTTCTTTTTTAATCTCCATAAGAGTTATTTTTAGCAAAATTGTTTCTTTAAGTCAAATAAGAATTTTCTACAAATTTACGATCCCTACGAATTTACGAATCCCTACGAATATAACGAATAAACTTATCTCAAAACGCAAATCCTATATCTAATATCCATATGTTAAATTTCAAATCTAATTATCTTGTTTATTTTTAAGATAGCTAGTTTTTTACATTTAACATTATAGATTTGAGTTATAGGATATTAGATTTGAGATATTTTTGTTGTCTTGCTGGGGGTGTGGGAACAAAACAGAGGGTATGGGATACATCCCATGTTTTGTCCCCAGAAAGATAGGAGCGAAGCGACGCAAGAAAACAGCTTGCCTGTTGTCTTGCTGGGGGTGTGGGGACAAAACTAGAGGGTTATGGGATCCATCCCATGTTTTGGTTCCAGAGGAAGATAGGAGCTTGTGGTCTCCAAATCCGCAGTTTGCGGATTTGGAGGAAAGCGACGTAAGAAACTCTAAAAGGGTGTCTTAAGGGAGGTCTGGAACCAAAACTAGTGAAGCCACCTCCCGGATTTGAACCGGGGACCCATCGCTTACGAAGCGATTGCTCTACCAACTGAGCTAAGGTGGCAAGCTATATTTCAAAACTTTCTCCAAAATTTGGCACAATTGCTTCAATTCCAAGTTTATCTTTAACTGTCTGGGCTAAACTATTTGAAGGCTCCTCTTCTCCATGCACCACAAAAACTTTTTTTAAAATGTGCTCTTCTTTTATTTGGCTACTACTTTTTATACTATAAAGCCATCGAAAAAGCATATTTTTGTCAGCATGGGCAGAATAACTATCAATTGTTACTCTTTTTGTTAAAACCGGCACTTTTTCTCCCATAATTTCAACTTCCTTTGCTCCATCCTGAATTTTTCTTCCAAGCGTTCCTTCTACCTGAAAACCAACAAAAAGAATAGTACTTTTTGGATCGGGAAGATATCTTTTTTCATGATGCAATATTCTCCCCCCATTTGACATTCCAGAACCAGCAATAATGATTTTAGGAGGAGGAACATCGTTAATCTTTTTTGATTCCTCTGTGCTTTCTGCTAATATTAAATTTTTAAATTCAAATATTTTATCCCCATTTCTTAAAAGATAAGACGCTTCTTTATTATAATATTTATCATATTTCTTATAAACATCAATTGATTTAATTGCCAAGGGGCTATCAACAAAAACTGGAACTTGAGGAATTCGACAATTCTCAACAAGTTCATTCATTTCGTATAAAATCTCTTGTGTTCTTTCAATAGCAAAAGAAGGAATCATTAAAACTCCCTTATTTTTTATTGTCTCTTCAATTGTATCTTCTAATAAATCTTTTCTGGAAAGCAAGTCTTTGTGAATTTTGTTTCCATAAGTAGATTCAATAATTACTGCATCTGCAGAAGAAGGAATCTCGGTTTGTCTTAAAAGAGGTGTTGGGTTATTTCCAAGGTCACCACTAAAGACAATTTTCTTACCCTCAGTAAAAACTTCAACAATTGCTGACCCTAAAATATGGCCAGCATCCAAAAGTTTAAAAGAAACATCATCGTCAATTTTTACCTCTGTGTGATAATCAACAGTTTCAAAAAGTTCCATTGTTTTTAAAAGATCTTCTTCTGAAAACAATTCCTCTTCTTGAATGTTCATTGCATCTTCTAAAATCAATCTTGATAAATCAAATGTTGGAGGAGTTGCAAAAATTTTTCCAGTAAATCCTCTTTTCACTAAAATTGGCAATCTTCCTGTATGATCAAGATGAGCATGGGTTAAAATAACAAAATCAATCTTTTTGGGGTCATATAAAAATTCCTCTTTATTTTTCTCTTCAAACTCTCTTGATCCTTGAAACATTCCACAATCAATTAAAATCTTTTTTTTCTTTGTCTCCAAAAGAAAGTTTGACCCTGTAACAAATTTTGTTGCCCCCAAAAATGAAACTTTCATAAATTTATAAATTTTAAAAAAACATTATAAATCTTTTTCAAAAAAATTCAAATAAAAAAGCCCCTCTTGAAAATTTATTTTAAAAAAATTAAAATAATCTCTTTTTAAAAAACTGAAGAATTATGATAGAACCATCAATTAAAAAAATAGAAATTAATGAAAAGTCCGAAATTCCAAAAAAGAAAAAAGGCAAAAAAATATTTATTTTTTTTCTTTTGGTTATTATTGTTGCTGGTGGATTTTTAATATTAAAACCTAAATACTTTTTTCCAGAATCAGCAATAAAAGAAAATTTAAACTTAATTAAAGAAGGAAAATTAGAAAAAGCCTATAGTCTTACCTCTTTTGGTTTTAAAGAAAAAACTTCTTCTGAAATTTTCAGAAAATTCATATCTCAACATCCTGGCCTTGAAAGATATAAAAGCATTTCATTTTATAAAAAATCAAAAGAAGATAATGTTTTGATTTTTGAAGGAGTAGTTTTAACAAATGAGGAAAAAACAATTAAAATAAAATATAAAGTTATAAAAGAAGAAAATATTTGGAAAGTTCATGGAATAGAAATTCTTAAAGAAGAAGATTAAAAATCTAAAAAAACCAAAGAAAAACGGAGCGCTTTCGCGCTCCGTTTTTCATAAAAGCAGGTAGGTAAGCCGAATTCTGTTCTCCCAAACAATAAATGTTTGGAAGGGCAGTCATTTCTCTTGGCCAAAAGATTACTCTTTTGGCTCATGCCCCCGCTCTGCAAAAGCGGGGTTGCACCGGGTAGGGTTTGCCATCGCTGACTGTCACCAGTCAGGAAGTCTGTTTTACAGACACTTTTCACCTTAAGCGTTGCTTGTTGCAAAAAGCAACAGAGGCGTTGCTGTCTAGTCTCTGTGGCACTTTCCCTATTCTGCTTTTGGTTTTAACTAAAATAAAGTTTAAAGAGCAAAAAACCTAAAGCAGAACGGTGGACGTTATCCACTACCCACTTCCTCTGATAAAATCAGAGGGGTGTTCGGACTTTCCTCCCTGGTCTTGCCAGGGCGACTGCCTCACTACCTGCTTTTTTTAAATTATAACAATAAAAAAGAAAAAAATCAATAAGTGAAAAGCGCACATTTTTTTGTGCGCTTTATTGACATTCCCCTTCTTCCCTTGTCCTTATAATTTTTAATATTTTCTCTTTAATCTCCTCATCGGAAAGAAGGGGATTAATAACAATAAATGGAACAATCTTCCCTCTCTCAAGTCCTCTTTCAATGTGCTTTAGAGCTCCTGTGGGGGAACTTTTCACCTGAATAAAAATTCTTCGCCCCCCCAAAAGAAATATCACAAAATCAATGCCCTGCCTATCAAGGGAAGAACCATGACGGGTTCTCAAAAACCCGTCTATCTCCCTCCCTTCTTTTATTTTTTCTAAAATTCTTTCCACCCTTTCTTCAGAAAATTCACCCCTTTGAATCATCAATTCGTCAATTTTCTTTCTAATGTTATTTTTAACAAAAATATCTTTTCTCTTCCTTATGCTCTCTCTTTTCTTCCTATTCTTTGTTGCCATCTTTGCCTCCTTTCTTTTTTCTTTCTTTTTTTATCTTTGGATCGGGTTAGAATCAGAAATTATATAATATTTTTTAAAAAATGTCAAAATTTTCGTATTAAATCATCTAAAATGTAAGTGAAAAGTAGAAGATGGAAAGTAGAAGGTGGAAGGTGAAAATTCCTTCTGCGAAGCAGGCCGCCGCGAGGCGGCTCAATTCCAAGCACCAAATAACAAATAAATTCCAAATAACAAATTCCAAACTTTTCTTTTTGCATTTTACATTGTCATTTTGCATTTTGATTTTTGATTTTTACATTTTGATTTTTGCTGTCGCCTTTGGCGACTTCCCGAAGAGTCCTTTTTCATTTTTCATTAATTCGTTAATTCTTTTAACTGAAAACTTCACTTACTTAGTTAAATGACTTGACACGTTATTTATACTCAACTTTCACGTTCACCCTATTTTCCCTTGTTGGAATTCTATTTACCCAAAATGGTTGAAGGACTAGATTAGAATTTTTAATTTTCCCTTTCATGTCTTCATTTATAAACTTTTGAAATTCGGCATAATTTTTGCCCATTAATTTTTGCTTTACTTCTTCTTCATCTATTTTAAAAGCAACTTTTTCGCTCCCCTTAAATTCTATATAAATTTCATTATCCCAGCCCTTAGCATCTAAAATCTGATAGTTAATAGTTTGACTTGATAAAATTTCTTGAAAATCAATTCCGTCTTTTACTTCATTTTTTACAATATTAGAAATAATTTTTCTTACATCTTCTTCTTTAAAGGCTAAAAGTTTTATTTTCACTTTTGTCCTGCCTTTAAAAACCTCTGCCGCTTCTCCTGCTTTTTTATCAAAAACAATATCTTCTTTTTCTTCTACAACTGCTTCTTTTAGAAACTGCAAATTTTCTGGTAAATCTTTTAAAATTTCCGCTGAAAGATCATCCACTGCTTTTTCTTGTAAAACTTTCATTTCTCTTTCTGCTTCTTGAATATCATATTGACTTACTACTTTTGCCTTGCCAATAAAGCCGCCTGTCATTTCTTTTGTTGATTTTCCATAAATTAAATTATAAAGAGAACTACCTTGGAGCGCTGGTAGGGTAAAATTTGTTGGCTTTATATTATAAGCCTCTCCTGGCTCTTCTGCTTCAACTTCTATCTTAACTGTGCCTGGATTATTTTGGTCACCCGCTGGGATTGAGACCCAATCTAGGGCTCTAAAAATTTTACCATCTTGACTTTGAAATCTTGTACCAGGAACAAATCTATAAGAAGAATTGCTTTCATTATAAACTATAATTTCTCCTTTGGCTTTTACTGAAACATCTTTTTCTTCAGATGGAGTAAAATTTTTTTCTATTGTTTTTTCTTTCTCGATTAATTGGCCAGGAATTATAGAATTTTCTAAATCAAAATTTGCATCTTTTTTAACCCAAAAGGCCCCGGAAAAATCAATACTATTACTTTCCGGTACTAAATAAATATCAGCTTTTGGCAACCAAAAATAAGCAAAAATAGCTCCACCAATTAAAATAAGCAATACCAAAACATAAGCAAATGTAAGGTCTCTTTTTTTCTCTTGTGGTTTAACTTCTTTTGGTAAAGATTCTTTTTTTTGAACAACTTTCTCTTTTTCTTTTTCTAGTATTTTATCTGGAGCTTCTTTTTTCTCTGTTTTTTTACCAAGAATCTCTTTTCTTGGTAAAATATCACTCACTGGTGGCCTGAAAGAAACTTCTCCTTTTTTGTTTAAAAAAGAACCACCAATTAAACTCTCCTCAACTTGGATCCCGCAATCTTCTGCTAATTTTTTATAAGTTGAATCAGTCGAGTAAATGCTAATCTCTTTATCGGCTAATTGAGCTTCTCTTTGAAGAACTGTCATTTTTTCTATGCTTTTGAGGTTTTTATTTTCTTCTGGCAAAACTAAAATAATTTTCTTTTTCTTTGATGATAATATTTTTTCTTTAACTGTTTCTAAGTCGTCCGGAGGATCGATGTAAAAAATTTGGGGATATTCATTCATATTTTTAAATTATTTTAAAAATTTACTTTAAAGAAAGCAAGAAAAGTGATTTACAATTTAATTTTAAAATACCTTAAATTTTTTTCAAATAAATTTTGCCATAAAAGATGCAAATAACCCTCGTTATCAATAAAAATAGAATTATCACCACCAATCTCTCCCTTTATTCCTTTGCTTGTAATTTTAAAACTTTCCTCTACTATAAATATTTGCCAAAAATTATTAATCTTTTTTGCAATTCTAAAACTGTTGTCAGAACCATTTACATAAGAAATAATCGGAGTTTTTTTGTCATTAGAAAAAATTATATTGTTTCTTTCGCCAACCACTCCTTTTGTATCAACTTTTTCTATCAACCAACCTTTATTTTCTTTTTTAGCCACTTTTAAATCTCCATTTGTCATATCAAAATAACTTATCCAGGGTTCATCTTTTTCATCCAAAAAAATAGAATTCCACCTTCCAACATCTCCTTCAAAATCTACAATTTCTTTTTCCCAAAATTTTCCATTGAAAAACAAATAAAGAAGATCTTTATTTTTAAAATCAAAATAAGAAATATGCGGCCTTCCGTTTTTATCTACAGAAAGACTATTCCACCAACCAACTTCTCCCCCATCAACTAGCTCTACTTTCCATTTGTCACACTCTTTAATCCCATAAAAAATTCCTTCTTTTGGTACCCAAAAACTCACATAAAGTCTATCATCTTTATTGATGAATAAACTTGAATAAAGAAAAGCGCCCTTGAAAATATCTTCAAAATTCCAAGAACCATCTTTTTTTACTGCCAATTTTAAAATCCCATTTTTGTTAACATATAAAATAAAAATTTCTCCTTTTTTATTTTCTTTTATTGTTGTCTTTGCACCAAAAAAACCATCTTGAGAAACTATCTCCTTCTTCCAAAAATTGTTTTCTTTTTCCATTAATACTAGTTCTCCTTTTTCATTAATAAAAGAAATAAAAGGTCTTTTTTGCATATCTACGAAAATTGATCCCCCAAATCCATTTTCGTTTAATAAATCAAACTTTCTTTCGGTCAAAGAAGCAGTAAGACTAATTTTTAAATTCCCGAATAAAAACAATATTAAAAATAAAATAAAAAAAACAAACAAAAAAATCATTTGTGTTTTTGCTTTTGGCATAAATTTCAAATTTATTAATTATTTATGAATTACAACTTTTGTTCCAATATCAGCAAAATTATAAACAACCTCAGCCGCCCCCACTCCAAGCCTTACACACCCATGCGAAACAGGAATGCCCAAATGATTCTCTCCCTCTCTATAACCTCCTGGCCAATAAGGAAGTTCATGGATATAATAGCCATTATAAAATTGTAAAGAATAGGGCATATAAAGTCCATACTGAGAAGACCATAAAAGACGATGTTTTGAAAGAACCCTAAAAGTGCCAGTTGGTGTTTCCATCCCAGGTCTACCACTAGATATTAAATAAGTAGCAATCACTTTTCCATCTTGATAAAGTCTTAGTGTTTGAGAGGATAAATCAATATCAATATATTTATCTTGACTTGAAGGGGGCGGTGGGGGTGGTGGGGTTACTTTATAAATTTTAAATGAAAGACTCGCCCCCAAAATAGTTACTTTGTAAAGTTTTTCTTCCTCTAATTGATAGGGTTGAAAAACTACCCAGTCTTTATTTGGAGAAAATATAAATTTACCCTCAACCCGTGGTTCGATTTTAAATTCTTTTAAAAACCTATCTTCTTCTATTTGGGTATTAAAAACAACAACAACTTGCTTTTTATTTTTGTCAAAATAAATGTTAGTAACTTTTAAAGATGGTAAAACAAAATTAAATTCTTTTTTTAATAATTTTAAGTTATAATTTGTATCTTCTTTTATATCTTCTAACTTTATAACAACTTTTGTATTTTGGTCTTCAAAAGAAACAGTATATTTTAAAGATGGGTTTACCTGAAGAGTGTTGAAAATTTTTTCTTCTTTAACTGGCTCTGTAATTATAGCTACAACTTCTTTTTTGTTCTTGTCAAAATAAATATCTTTTACTTTTGGCACTTCCACTTTAAAAGAAATTTCTTTGTCCAAAATTTCTCCTTTATACTCCACATCTTCATCTTTTTCTTCCGGAATAAATATTACTTTTTTGTTTTCCTCTAAAAAAACATATCTTCCTTTTGGTTTGGGGTTTAATTGAAAAGTTTTGAAAAAATAATCCTCTTCAATGGGTTCGAAAAACTCAATTTCAAGACTTTTTTCCTTTTGATCGTATAAAACTTTTTTTACTTTTGGAGATGGCAAAGAAAAAGTAAATTCTTTTTCAAATGTCTTAATTTTATAGGGCTTATCTCTTTCAATCTCTTCTGGGAAAAAAGAAATTTTTTTATAACCTCTTATCTTGGAAAAATAAACCGCTTCCCTCTCAAAAACAAAGTCTCCTTCTATTTTTGGAGAAAAAGAAGTATTTTTTAAAAAATAATCTTTGCTTACGGGGTATTCAAAATAAAAATCTATTCTACCATAACCTTCTTGAATTTTGCTTGGAGGAAAATATTTTAATTCAACTGAACTCGCAACTTTTTTTGAATAAATAAAAAAAGAAAAAACACTACCCAAAACTAAAACGAATAAAAAAGATACAAAAAAAATCAAAAAAATAACTTTTCTTGACATATTAAATTTTTTTAATCTAAAATCTTTTTAAGAAGCAATCTAAAATTTAAAAATTATATCAAAAAAATAAAAAAACTCCAATCCTCGTGAGCTTTGAGGGTTTAAAAAGAGAAATTTTTATAATATTGCCAGATTGTGAGGAATTAATTTTAAAATTATATTTTTATCTAATAAAACTAAAGCGAGCAAAACAAATGTATATATTGCTCCTCTCAAAATAATATCTGCATGTTGAATATTAAACTTAACAAAAATGTCCACGCACAAAGACAAAAATATTACTCCTAAAATTGTAAGAAAAATAATCCTGGTAATAGACTCATAATTTCTTAAAACCAAGTCTATTGTTTTTGTCGGGAAAGACTTATGAACATTTTTAACTGGCAAATAATATCTCTCTTTTTCCTGAGAAGTTGGCGTTGGTGTTGGTGTTAAAGTTGGTGTTGGAGACAAAGATGGAGATGAAGATGGAGTTGGGGTTGGAGTTGGGGTTGGGGTTGGGGCGGGAGCTTGGGATTGTTTGGAAATGCTTTCTTTTTTTTCTAGCTCCAAAAGCTTATTTAATAGAAGATTGTTTTGCCAGGCCAAACCCTTATAAGAAGATGCTGGTCCCAAACCTAACTTTTCATAAATTTTTGCTCTTTCAGAAATAGATGGAAGGGGTTGTCCTTTACTTTTATAATAATCATATAAAGTCATCCCTCCTGGCGTTGAAACATATACAGGCCGAGGCTCCTGAATCATTGGAGAAACATAAGATTGCCTTGGAACGGAAACAGTATTTTGGGGCGGAGAGGCAATTGTTGGGGACGGTTGAGAAGAAATATTGCTTGGTGTTTTTGCTTGAACGGTTTGAACTGGCATTGGCGTACCAAAAAATTGAACCACTACAGTTGTCTCTCTCCCTTGAAATTCTCCTTTTAAAACCGCAATACCAATATCTTGAAACTTGGGATTAATTATGTTGGCCCTATGAGTAGAAGAACTATACCATGCCTGAAAAAGTTCTTCTGAATCGACAAAATCTATTGCTAAATTTTCTCCGGCATATTGATAATTATATCCAACTAAATCTAACCAATACCAGGGAGTTTTTCCAGAGGGACTTGTATGGGCAAAATAATCATAGTCTAACATATCTTTTGCTTTTAAATAAGCTGCCTGGTTTAATTTAGGGTCCTCTTTTAAAATAGAAATACCACTATTTGCCCTTTGGTTGTTAGTTAAGCTTAAAAGAATAGATCTACTAACGTCTGCAAAAAAATTAGTTTTTGGAAAAACGCAAAGGAAAATAAAAGAAATTATTTTTAAAACAAAAAGAGAAACCACAACCAAAAACAATGTATCACTTAAAAGAAAATATGGTCGATATTTATTTTTCTTTGTTGGAACTATGAGATTATAAATTTTTGAGATTTTTTTTCTCATATTTCATTTTTATTATACCATTTTTTTAAAAAAAGTCAAATTAATTTTTCTCTTGGCTACAATGATACTGAACACTTCTACATAAGCAAGGTTGAGGCTTTTAAGAAGGTAAAGAATGTTTGGAAAGAAGGTAGGAGGCGCTCTAAAATTAAGGTTAAAGGTCG
>Ga0078972_1013199_pt1 | contig 13771 bp, 11 predicted proteins | sample YelNatPaOPGAMG01_FD_67568 | JGI IMG/M metagenome (GOLD analysis project Ga0078972, IMG submission 67568) | Hot spring thermophilic microbial communities from Obsidian Pool, Yellowstone National Park, USA - OP-RAMG-01 (SPADES assembly) (version 2) | ecosystem: Environmental > Aquatic > Thermal...
TAATACCTGAATTTACTACATAGAATTTGTAAGGAACCTTTCTTTCTGCAACTTTAGCAATTTTTAGACCTACATTATTTACATAGTTTTGGATTTCTTCTTCAGGATAAAGTCCTTCAAATTCATCGATTGAGGAGGGGGTATAAAGTTTTCCTAATTCTATTTCCTTTTCTTCTGGAATAAGAGTGAAAAAAGGTTTATTAGAGTTAGATGTGGTACAGGAATTTATAAAAAAAGTAAAAAATAAAAGAATTAGAAATGTAATAATCCTCATAAATGGTTATAATTATATATAGAGGATTAAAATTGTCAAATTTAAAATAAAGGGGGTGAGGGGAAAATGAGAGTTTACTTGGTTCAGCATGGTATACCAAAGCCAGAAAGTGAGGATCCTCAAAAATCTCTTTCTGAAATTGGCAAAGTAGAAGTTGAAAAGGTTGCTCAAGTTCTCAAAAAATCAGGAATAAAGGTTTCAAAAATTTTTCATTCAGGAAAACTAAGGGCTAAGCAAACAGCAGAAATTATGGGAGATTATCTAAATCCTTTAGAAGGTATAACTGAGGCAGAGGGACTAAATCCCCTTGATTCTCCAGAGATATGGGCTGAAAAATTATCTGTTTTAAAAGATGATATAATGTTAGTTGGGCATTTACCTCATCTTCAAAAACTTTGCTCTTTATTAGTTATCAATGCACCAGAAAAATCTATTATTAAATTTAGGCAGGGAGGGGTTGTAGCCCTTGAAAGAGATGATAAAGGTAATTGGATAATTTCTTGGACTCTTTATCCAGAATTTATCTTATAGAAAATAAAATTTTATATTTATTGACAAAAGTAAATTTTGGGGTATTTTTTAAAAAATATGGGCGGATAGCTCAGGGGGAGAGCATCGGCCTTACAAGCCGGGGGTCAGAGGTTCAAATCCTCTTCCGCCCATTCTTTATTTAAATTTTTCAAATTATTTAGAACTTCTTGAAAATTTTTAAAAATTTTATATAATTTTTTAAAAGTAAGTTCGGGGCTGTAGCTCAGCACGGTTAGAGCGCCTGCCTGTCACGCAGGAGGTCGCGGGTTCAAGTCCCGTCAGCCCCGCTTTTCTAAATGGTTTCCTGTAGTCAGTGATGTCGTCAGTGACGACATAGTGATGACATGTCTGAGCTTCAAGAATTTGAATAGCCCTATAAAGAACTGGCATTGCAACCTTTGTGTAAATCTGAGTTGTTTTGATATCTTCATGACCTAAAAGTGCTTGAATGGTTCTCAAGTCAACTCCAGACTCTAAAAGATGAGTTGCAAAGCTATGCCTTAATTGGTGTGGTGTTATTTTTCTTTCAATTCCTGCTTTTTTTGCTATCCTACAAATTGCTCTTTTGATATCAGTTAAAGGTTTACTTGTCTTAGGTGATGGGAAAACAAGTGGGTTATCATCAGTTCTCATTGCTTTTAAATGTAGGAGAGCTTTTTTTAACGTTTGACTCATAGGAACAAATCTTTCCTTATTCATTTTAGCTTTTCTAACTCTGATTAAGCCATGTTCAAAGAAAATATCATCCCAGGTTAAATTAAAAACTTCGTTTTTCCTCATACCCGCATGATATAAGCATAAAAATAAAGCATAGTAGAACGGCCTTCTTTAGCAGCTTCAAGAAATTTTAAAGTGCTTTGTAGGTCAAGTGGCTCTGGTAGCTTGTAGCGGTGCGGTAGCCGTTTTATTTTTAAAGGCTCTTGTATATAGCCTCGTTCTACAGCAAATCTTGACATAGCTGAAAGCACGTTTAGTTCAATATTAACTGCGTGGGTTCCTCTGAAGCCTTTTTCCTGAAGTTCTCTTAGTCTTTTGAGTTTGTATGCATCAATGAGCCTGGGAGTCACCATGTCAAAAGAAAAGTTACCAAAAAAGGTATTATATGAGTTGAAAGAACCCTCTGCTTCTCTTTGAAAGTTTTTTCAGCTTGGTGGATTTTGACAAATTGAAGATATTCCTCTGCAATTTGTCTTATCGTGATAGTTCCTTTGTGCTTCTCCCTCTGAGCTAAATACTTCTTGAGTTCTTGCTCATAGACGACAGCTTTCTCATATGTGCCCTCAAAGACCTCTCGATGCCGATACTTTCTGCCAAGCGAAATATCTATCCACCATTTATTTTCTTCAGGTTTGTAGGGCCTAACCGCCATTTTTAAAATCTTTTAATTTTATTATTTTTTAATTTTGCTCTAACTTTTTATATTACTTTATTAACTTTCCATTAATTTTCCTCTTTTAATAAATCTATTCCTGCCTCTTCTATGGGCTCTTCTACGGCATTTCTTAACCAATTGGGATCTATTCCTTCTTTAGATTGAGCTTCAACCAATATATTGATTGAACCGCATTGTTCCGCGAGATTACCAAGAGCTTTAAAACAGTTATAAAGTCTCTGCCTTGTTATTCCTTTTAGTTGATATTTAACCCGATCAATTTTACGGATAACATCAGCCTCGCTTCGAGTTTTTTCTTCTTCTTTCTTATAAGTTTTATCTTGAATTCCTTCCTCTTCAGTAGTTCTTCCTTCTGGTGGAGTTATACTTGGAGATGAAGGCTGGTCTACTTGTGATTTTTTTATATAATTTGGATTAATAATATAGCCTGAATAAACATCAATTTCATCTGGTCCGATGCTTACATTCCAAAAAACATCCTCTCTTACCACAAATAGCTTATCGTCTTCCATTTTAACTTTGTTCTTTATCGTCAATCCTAATAATCCCTCTTTCACTGCTCTTGCTATAACATTTTTTATTACAGTATCATCAACTATTCTTGGGAAGCTTAGTGATGAAAAGAAAAGCTCAACTATATCTTTAATTTCCATACCCTTTTCCAGCTTAATTAAATCTAAAAACCTCGAAGGAGTAATTGTATCAAAAACTTTAGGAGGAGCCCCTTTTGTAAGTAGTTCCATCAGTTTTTCGTAAATGTTTGTCTCTTTTAAAGCTCTGCCTCCAACTTCAATTTTGTCTAAAGTGAAGCTACCGTTTTCCATTTTTAAAAGCCATAAAGCGTTGTATAGATTTCTAAAAGAAGAATCTCTCCCTGCTTGTTCCGTCTTTTCCCTTTCTTTTAACTGTTCTAATTGGTCCTCCTTAAGGTTTAAGGATTTTTTCTTTCCTTTTAGTCTTTCAATAGCGATTAAATATCTTACTGCTCGCTTAAGCGGTTCAATTTGATTTTTGTCCGGTATGGCTAAAGCAAGGGAATTTTTGTATACCCTTGGCTTATCTCCATATTGAGTAAGATATTCTAAAGCTATGCTTTCTTTTTCTTTTTCTGGTTTATAGATAAAATCTAAAGGAAGATAGGCAATAATAAATCTATTTTCTCTATCGGGAATGCTTTTGCTATCCTGCGGCCAAATTATGGCTGATTTGCCGCTAAGCTCCTTCTCTATCATACCTCTAATATACTTAATTATCTCTCCATTCCTTATAAGCTCTACCTCATCTTCTAAAAGTTTGTTTACATTGGGCGTGGTTTTAAAGGAATATCTTGCCCCGTCAAAATGGATGTAAAGACATCTGCCAGTAAGCTCTTTTAAAACCGCTTTTAAAGTGGTAGCGTCAATATAAGGCGAAATAATCGCTAAAAATAGATCATTTTCAGTAACACCAGGTATGGTTTCTTCCCCCTCTGCCTTGGGAAGACCACCAAAGGAAAACATAAGGATGGCGGTTGCAACCTTGGTTGCTGGAAAGAGCATATCCTTAAAAATCGTTCCATCAATCCGTTTAACAGTGGCATTTGGACCGGTGAAATCAGCATTTAAAACCGCTTCAAAGGGCTCTCTCTGTCCTACCTCCGTGAAAAAAGCGTTCTTGACCTCTGGGTCGTCTATGGGTATATCTCCCGGAGAAATTAAATAGTCTCTCACATTTCTATTTTTTAGAACCCTTAAGACTACCGCAAGAAAACGTAAGGCTCCCCTTGTTCTTTGAAATTCTGGAATAGAAGCCCATCTTTCTCTCATTAGGTCTATGAGGGCTGGATGGAAAGGATATGCAATAACAAACCTTTCACGATACTTAAGAAGCTGTTCTTCAATTGCCAGCCTATCCTCATCGGATACCGCATAGGCAAGCATATTCTTCTTTAGCTCGTTAACATACATGTCAGCAACTTTGTTTATTATAGCTTCATCCGGCGGCTCAGCTAAAAGCCGTTTCCTTAACACGAAGAATAACTCATCCCCTCGGATGGGTTCTCTTTTAGCGTCCACTCTCGAGGCAAGATGGTCTAAACTGGCAAGGATTTCCATATTACCGAAGGCTTCTCTTGCACTTGCCTGCAAGGAATAGACCATACAGGCATACCTTGAACCAGCCACTTCGGTAGTTAAAGTTTGAAGAAACTCCATAGTCTGCCTGTATAGGGTGGTCTCTTCTACCCTTTCGCCCATTGTCCTTTCAAGGTATCTTGCAACTTCATCAAGGATGATCAAAGTAGGCTTATTGGAGAGGATTTTTTTTACCAACTCTCCTCCAGGGGCTATCCTCTTTTGGTCTTGCTCTTTGATTATCTCATACTCTCCTAATTGATAGGCAAGGTAGCCCCAAAGTGTTCGGATTTTTTTTCCATCTATCTCAATCCCTGAAAGGGCATCAAACTTTTCTCCGTCAAAGACCGCCACCCTTACCTCACCAATTTGGGGCAAATCCTTAGTATCAGGAATAGCGCTTTCCATTTCTTTTCGGTTTTTTACCGCATAGTAAAGAGTTGCCAAAGTATGAGATTTCCCCCCGCCAAAGGGAGAACGAAGTTGTAAAACCCTGTTCCCTTCCTTGCCCGCTAACCTTTCAAAAACCTCCTGAAGTAGGTTTTTCATATCCGCAGTGAGGTGAGTAGCTTTGAAAAAAGCGTATGGGTCCCGATAGGTGGGTGGGATGTTCGGGTCTCTCTCTACCAGGGCGCCTAAGTCTAAAGCATAGGTTGACAGGGCTGTTGACCTTGACTCTACATCAGGATGGAGCCGGACAACTTCTACCCAGGGTTTGATTTCTCGCATATCAATTACCTCCTATTAAGTTTTCTTACTGCTAAATAATGGACTCTCTTCTATCAGATTTTTCCAATTGACAAGCAGACGTTCGCATAAGGCTTTTTCATCAGAGGTAGTAGAGATGAGTTCTTTACTTCCGGCAAGGGTTGTTCCCGCAAGCGCTTGAGCTGTAAGCTTAAGCAGGCTAAGGTCTGGTTTTGCGTTTAACAAATACTCAGGTATTTTGTAGGCTTGGTTTTCAAGAAGCCAGAGCAACCTATGTAAAGCATCAATGATTGACCTTCCGTCAAGCCCGAGCTTTTCATCATGTCCTCTTTCGGAGTAATCTCTTAGGCGATATTTACTACCTTTTTTCTCAAGTATGGGGTTTCTGCCGGAGGATAAGCCCAATGGTCCATCAAGCTCCACACCTTGAGGATAGGCAAAGACGATAGCCTCGCCAGAGTTCACCTCCTGCCTTCCGTAGGTATAGCGCCAAAGAACATAAAACCTTGTTGCTGGGTCAACCTGAGAGACGCCCTTCCTTGAGACGCCAAAGAGCTTTTCCAATATGGTCTCAAGCACAAGCCCCTCAACGATGTGCAGGAATTCCTCGGAAGTTACTTCTTTCCCGTTGGCATACTCTACCCTTTCAAACTGGGTGAAGGCTTTTAGCCCTGCTCCAACGCAGGCTATAACCAAGTCCGCCCCGGTTATGCCCTCTAATAATAGGGTATTTACTCTTTCTTCTATTATCTCTTCAAGCTGGGGGTAGACCTCAGTCTCGTAAGAGCCCACCTTGCCCTTTTCTCTCTTCCTTGCACAGAGAAAGATACTTGAAGAGAGGGCAGAGGTTCCGATTTCTAATAACCTTCCCGGTCTTTCTGTATGAATTGGCCAGGCTTCCTGAATTACAAATCCTGTTTTCCTCAAAGCTTCTACGAGAGTTGACCATCCGGCGGTAGTTTTGTGGGCATAGATCATCACAAGCGGTGAGTTTGGCTTTAACACCCGCCAGGCTTCTTGCAGAGCCTTCTCCATCATCTCCTCATAGAACCTCTTTGCCTTTTCTTTACTTCCATACCTTTTAGCATCGGCAACGATTTCCTTTCTCTTTGGAGTAAGCTCTCCGGAAAAATGCTCAGGATAAAGATGACCGATAGAGCGTTTTAGCCAGACATAGAAAAAATCCGAAAGGGCTGCGTAGGAGATATTGTCATAGTATGGCGGGTCAGTAATTATGGTGTCAAAGAAGTTGTCAGGAAAAGGTAGCTCTGTTGCTGATGCGCGAAGGACATTAGCCGGGTCCCCAGAATTTACTAAATTTTTTATAACTCCTAAAACCCAATCAAGCGCCCCCTGAACATTTCCTGAGGCATCACCAAAAGGGTTTACTTCTGCAAAATCCCAAACCATTGGAATTGCCTGGCGCCCAAAAGTTTGAGCGATAAATTCACCATCTATTGCCCATACGCATAATGATGTTGAATAGCTAGCAAACCTATCTAAAACTAAACTTAATTTACAACTAATAGCTTTTATAACATCTTCCTCAAATTCTTGCTTTCTCATCTCCTCTTCAGCCTTCTTCACCCATTTTGTAAAAGCCAAAAGGGTAAGAAGCTGACGAGGGATAAACATATCCCCATATGTGGGCATACCATACATAGGAAGTTGATCAGCTGACTTATCAAGTAAAGGTTCCTCAGGCACGCTTAACCCCGTCTCCTCGCATAGCCTCTCAATCCTTTTCCATATCTCTTTCTCATCTGGGATCAAATCCTTCGGCACATCCTCGGCAGAAAGATAGATTTTCCCCGGTATTCCCTCCTTGGTGCACACCACAGCCATAAGTTGTTTATCCATCCTTTTTGCCTGCCCTTCTTGCTTGACATAATCGCTCGTGGCAACTGTTCCGCAGAAAATACAGCTTGCGTTTCCCCCTCTGGAAAACTTTCCTGGGTCAAAGCCAAACTGTTCTATGGCTTCTTTTTCCGTTCTGACAAAGCTTGAAACAACGCTAAACCTTGGTCTTTTCTTCTCCTGCTCGGGAGTAATTTTTAGGGCTATGTATCTTCCGTTCTTTTTGCAAAGCCAAGTTTGCCGAACGAGAGGGACAACCGCCCCGCAGGAGGGATTTTTGCACCTTACCGTCCTTGTCCAAAGATAGGCAACGGGGGTCAATGTGCCCTTCCCGTTTGGGTCAGGAACGGGTTTATACAAGTCCATTAGTTCTTCCTTTGCCTTTTCAATCACCCATTTTCCCCATTTTTCTACCTCTTCCACGAGTTTTTGACCGAATTTTTGAGGGTAAACCAGGGTGGCAAGAAGGATGATGTAAGCCACTGGATTAAGCTCTACCGCATAAGCCTCGCATCCAAGGCGCAAAGCCTCAAGAGGTATTGAGCCCCCCAGCAAACATATCAAGAACCCTTGGCTTAGGAGCTCTTCCCTCCTCTATGTCCTTAGCAGAAATCTCCTTCCCAAGCTCTTCTGACAATCTCTTCGCATGAGCTTCGTAGATGTGTTTTATTGCTTCCTTTACTTTCGTAGGGTTTGGTGGATACTTACATAGGTTTTGGATAAAAGCTGATTTTGGACCTCTCCCATTTTTTCCGTTTGGAGCAGGGACTAAAGAGGCATACACGGCGACCCGACAAGCAGAAAGAGGTCTCCTTGCCCACCATAGGTGTAAGGTTGATATGTGTCCATGCCTTATGGATTTTTCCCTCGCAGATTCTTTACTTATCTCCCTTATAGGCAAATAATCCTCTATCAATCTTTTATCCTTTAGCATAGCTCTCCCCCTCAGTTTTTGATTCTATAAAGTTGATGATCTTTTTATTACTAACCCCTAAACTTTGTAATTTCTTTTCCGTTTATTTCATATTGGCTTATAGCTTTTATCTCCCTTGTCGCATATTCCAACTTATGGGCTGGGTCTTGGATGGTTACGATTTCATAATCTTCTCCCAGAGGGTCCCACACCACATACAGCCAATAGGTATCTCTTAGCTGTTTAGCCTTTAACCATTCATTGACGGTTAAGCGGATATTCTCTACTCTTTTCCTCCCCTTTACCTCAATTCTTCTAACCTCACGGTGTCCGGTTTGTGGGTCTGGTGGTCCTAAGCTTCTAATATCAAACCCTAATTTTTGATTAGAAACATCCTCAGGTTCCCATCCTCTTTTTCTTTCGTATTCAAGCACGATCTCTATAGCCCTCTTTTCGCTATTTTCCTTTTCTTTCTCGTCTTCTAAAAATTTTGAAAGTTCAGGTATCTCTCCCGGAGGTAGAACGAAGAAGCTTGCTACATGGCTTACAGGACCTGTCCGCACTAAGCCCATTTCCTCGACATTTTTAAGCTTTTCTTTTTTAGCCCTTTTTAATTCGTCAAGCTCTTTTTCCCATTTTTGAGCACTTTCGTGGTCATTGTTTGCCAAAGCTTCCATAATCTTTTCCTGAGTAGCATATATCCTTTCGTCGTAAGATTTTTCAAGATAATCCCTGATAATTTTCCCCCTCTCCTGTCTTTCCTTCTGAAGTTCTTGCCTTTTCTCAATCTGATAGGTTGCCCTAAGATAATCCTCAACCCTTTCAAGGCTTATTTCTGGCAGTCTTCCAATTTTCTCAGGATAGGGGCTTAGGTCGTGAATAATGTCTGACGGGACAATTTCGTATTCCCCTTCCATCGTCTCTTTTATTGCCGTTAATTCTTTATAGATAGTTTCGCCCCGTCCATCAGTTATACTAAATTCCAAATAATGAACCCAATATGGGGAGAGAGCGTTTACATCTAAAAGAACAGAACATTTTCCTTTTAAGTCCTTTAGCTTTTGTGTTAGCACTTCATCTACTACCGCATAAAGGGGGTGACCAGGGCTAAGGAGAACAGCATCTACATGTTGTTCCTTTTCTAAATCCTCCTTATGAAAGGTTGCTTTTCTGTATTCTGATTCTGGTTTCCCGAACCTTTTTACCGCGGAAAGACTTTCAGAACGAAAAGATGAGGGAACAGAGGGTATTCTCAACAATCCATCCGCCCTTCTTTCCACCTTTAACCCTACTACTTCCGCAGCTTTCTTAAAAAATCTTTCAACATATTCAGGCATGAGCCTTCTCTCTTCTGCAAGAAAGCTCTTCTTTTGAAAGGCTGAAAAATCAACATGAGCTCGAGCTAAGGCAATCCCGGTCAGTCTTTCGTATTCTTCTAATTTTTTTGGGTCTATGTTGTCAATTCTCTCTAAATACTCATCAAGCCGGTGGGGCTGATACACTGCTTCTCTCAAGATTTCGGCTAAGTCTACTTTATTCAAGGCTAAAATCTCTCCTATCACATCGTAGACCCTTTCTTCTCCTAAGACAGACTTCATTCTGTCAAGCTTTTCTAAAAGCCGTCTCAAAACTTTACCTTCAATGATGGGCTTCCCGTCTACGGATTCTTCAGCCACAAAGTTAAAAACATATACATCTCTCGTTTGTCCTATACGATGGACCCTCCCCATCCTTTGTTCAAGACGAGCTGGGTTCCAGGGGAGGTCATAATTTATAACAAGATGGCAAAACTGCAGATTGATCCCCTCACCTGCGGCCTCGGTTGCCACACAAATTTGAGCAGATGTTCTAAACTCCTCCTGAGCCCTCTTCCGTTGATACACATCCATTCCACCGTGAATTTCGCAAGTTTTGTATCCCCATTTTTCAAGGTTCTCTTTTAAATACATCAAGGTATCTTTATGCTCTGTAAAAATTAGAAGTTTGCCCTGCCCATCTTTTAATTCGGCAAATTCAGCCCTTTGAAGGCATTCTCGTAAGGCTTTTAGTTTAGTATCTGGAGCTTTTTTATAAACATCCTTTGCTAATTCAATAAGGTCTTTCAAAGAAGCTATCTCTTCCTCAATTTCGTTCATTTCCTTGGCGCAGATTAATTCTTCTACCAATCTATCTTTTTCGCGCTCATCAAGGTCCTCTTCTTCTCTCTCTTCATCGATAGTTGTCCCCCTGTATTTTTCTAAAAGCTTTTGTCTTTCTTTCGGAGGTAAGCTTTTAAGCTCTTCCAAGAAATCCTTCAGTTTTTGAAGCCTTCTTTTAAGTGTTTCGTAAATGGCATAGGTAGAACTTGCAAGGCGCCGTTGAAAAACTGTTCTTGTCAAGGCAATGCTTTGTCTTACCCTTCCTGTTCCATGAATTATTAGAAACCTATTAAGATAATTAGTTACCGCTTCATAAAGCGCATATTCCACTGGGCTTACCTTAAAGGGGACGGTGATAGTATATCTCTTGGTAAACAGTGGTCTTCCGTTTAAGTCCCGAAGGTCTTCCTTCAGTCGTCTTATGATCCATGGGTTTTTCTCATCAGGGAAGATTAACCTATTCAATTTGTTTACTTCTTCTGGATATTTGTGAGGCTCAGGGAAAACATCCGGGTCAAGCAACCTTAAAAAATGACAAAACCTGTCATCATCTCCGTAATGAGGAGTAGCTGTTAAAAATATTAAATGATTAGTAGAAATCTTCTCAACTAATTGATACCGTTTCGTCGTCTCTCTTTCAGGATTACGATTACTCCTCCTTTTAGTATAGGCTGAACATTTATGAGCTTCGTCAACGATCACTATATCCCAACTCTGTTGCCAAACCCGTTCTCTTACCCCTTCTTGTTTAGCATAATCAATTGAAGTTATAATTTGATTCTCCTTTTGCCAAATATTGATTGATTGTTGCCTATCAAGTTCAGAATCTACTATAACAAAATACTCATTAAAAAATCTTAATAGCTCATCTTGCCATTGTATTCTTAAATTTGCTGGCACTAAGATCAGGATTTTTTCTGCGGCGTAGCGTAATTTCATTTCTTTAACATAGAGACCAGCCATGATGGTCTTACCCGCTCCAGGGTCATCAGTTAAAAGAAAACGGAGCCTCGGCTGAGGTAGCATCTTCCCGTATACGGCTTCGATTTGATGGGGCAAGGTTTTAATTCCTGATAAGCTCACCGCAAAGTAAGGGTCATAGGAATATGCATATTTTATGCGATGAGATTCCACAAGTAATAGCAAATGCTCTGCTTGGACAGGAAGGCTTAGGTCATCTGAAAGGACTTGGATTTCTTCTACTTCTTGGTCGGTTAGAATTATTTCCTCAAGATGCCCGTCTGTTTTTCTGACCCGTAGTTTATAATGACTGCCAACGCTCTCAAAGCTTTCTATTTTAACAGGTTCGGTAAACTGTGAAGGAATTCCTACTTTTTTGTTTAAAAATTTATCAACATCCATTAAAATATTATAAATAAACCAGACTCCTAAGTTAAACCATCGAAAATTTTTTAAAAAGATTTTAAAATGTTTTTTTTAAAAAACAAGAGCGGTTAAAGCTGTCTCACATAATGTTCTCTTTTATTGTGTAAAAACATCTTTAGAAAGAACATGCTAATTTCCCATTTCAATCTCATTAAATCATCTTAAACTCCTTATAGTCACCTTAATTAACCGAGAAATGCTTTGGGGTGAATAGTATGTGCCGTAAATACTTTCCGAAAACTAAGAAATTTTTCTCGTGCTTACTTCCATGCATAAAGGGTAATAATAGAAGATGTAAGGTCTAATTCAGCCCTCCTTCTTTCAGGAAGTATAGCAAGACGAAACCCCCCATTCCTGACCCGAGGCACTTTTAAGTCTTGAACCTTACCATATTTTATAAGTAAATCTCTGGTATAAAATCTATAGTTTGTGTGGTTTAAGTTTTAGTTTTTTTCTTTCATGGTAGCTTCCCCTCCTTTCTGGTAGTTTTAGTTATTAACCATTGGGGAAGCTACCATGCCCATTTCACTTTTCAAGTCTTTACACAATTAATGAGACACTACCATGAAAGATCAAATTAGAAAAATTAAGCTTGAATAATCAGGAATTTTGTAAATAATCCTCTAAAACAATAACTTTTATTTCTTTTATTTGCTTCAGTTTTTTATCATTGGTTATAAATAGGTCTGCGGATACATAAATAGCTGTTGAAATTTGAATAGCATCTAAGGTCTTTATATTAGGGTAGTAGCCTCTTAACTTTCCTGCTCTTTCTGCTATGTCAACAGTAATTTCAACTAATGTAAGATTTTTACCATACTTCAAAAACTCTGCAAATTTTTCTGCAAGTTCTATGTTTCCTAACTCTATTGGCTTAACTAAAACTTCAGTAAGTGTTATTGCGGAAGTAAAAGCTTCAACCTTTCCAGATTGGAAAGCTTTAACAACTTCCATAACAAGTGGACCAAATTGAAGATGTTTTTCTATATAATAAATTATAGGAGCAGTATCTATGAAAACTTTATCTACCTTATTTAGTTCGTCTAATAAGTTCATATTCTATCTTCTCTAAGACGATTGACATATTCTTGAGCATCCTCATCCTTCCAAAGTCCTTTACCGATCCCGTATAACTTATCCCATTCAAAAGGTTTCCCAGTTTGTTTAATTTTTTTTATTCTGCGGATAATTCTTTCTATCAATTCTAACTGCTCGCTAATCGTAAGTTGTTCAATTTCTTTTTCAAGCTTGTTGAGAGTACTTTCCTTATCCATTTTCATCACCCTTTTATTATAATTATAATTATATCCTATATCAAAAATTGGTATTTTCAATGGATATAGCTTATAAGTTCCGCTCTCATATCTTACCTGATCCTTATAAAAGCTAATTTATCTCACCTACGAAATGCGAAAGATATTTCTTTCAAGAAAAATAATTCATTCATAATGAGTCCACATACGAAGGATTTTTACAACTTTTTGTTCATCAATAACTTGATAAACTAATCTATGTTGTATATTAATTCGGCGTGAGTAAGCACCTGCTAAATCTCCCACTAATTTTTCATAAGGAGGTGGGGTTTTATATGGATTTTCTCGAAGAATATTAAGTAAAGCTTCTACTTTTGGACGTAACCCAGCTTCAGCTATCTTTTTAGCATCTTTTTGAGCTTGCTTTGTAAAAACAATTTTCCACACTACCAGCCAGGATCCTCACTACATTCTTCTATAGGAGTTGCTAAACCTTCTTTTATGGATTCACGCATACCAGGAATGCTTAAAAGATATAATGTCTCCTCAATAGCCCGCCAATCATCCTCTGAGATAAGAACAGCATTCCCCCGCTTGCTTGTTATAATTATAGGCTCATGAGATAAGGTAACTTCATTAATAAGACGATAAAGCTTAGCTCTTGCTTTAGTTGCTGTTATAATAGGCATAAAACATACCACCTCCGTAATTATTATAAATTTTATGTTACGTTATTTCGTACGTTTGTCAAGTCAGTTAAATTTAACCAGAAAAAGATTTTTTAAGCACTTAAAAATTTTTAAGCTTTTTATTTTTATTTCCTCTAAGGAAATTGGATCGGAGAAGCTGAACATGCCCTTTCTTATTTTTAAGTCTTTACGCAATTAATGAAACATTACCGTTTGAAAAGGGTTGAAAAAAGCCTAAATAATGGTTTGAGACTAGTTTTGGCTTGGTTAAAGGTGAAGGGTTATTTAAGATATCAATTTTCAGTAGCAATTTTATTAAGGGACTAATCTTTTTACTTCTGGAAGTTTATCAAAATCTTCGTCATATGAATAAATTTCTTTTACTTTATGTTCTAACATAAAAAAATAATTAAAAAGGTCTGCAAAAGAAACGTTTGTATTAGGAAATGTTTCTAAAGCTTTTTCAAAAACAGCTTTATAAGGTAATTTCAACCCTCTCAAATTAATTAAAGGCAAAA
>Ga0078972_1013200_pt1 | contig 13770 bp, 16 predicted proteins | sample YelNatPaOPGAMG01_FD_67568 | JGI IMG/M metagenome (GOLD analysis project Ga0078972, IMG submission 67568) | Hot spring thermophilic microbial communities from Obsidian Pool, Yellowstone National Park, USA - OP-RAMG-01 (SPADES assembly) (version 2) | ecosystem: Environmental > Aquatic > Thermal...
AATCAGACTGAGTGGCGTGAATTACCGGGGAAATAAATTCATTCTGTAAGTTGATCCTAAAGTCTTCGCAGTTTCATTATGTATGCTTTTGCTTCCTGTAAATTTTTACGCTAAAATTGGTTTATTTCAGGAGGCAAAGTAGCTGTGTTCAAGAAGATACTAATAGCCAACCGTGGTGAGATAGCCGTTAGAATAATGCGTACGTGCAGGGAAATGGGAATCCGTACCGTTGCAGTCTTCTCAGATGCCGATGCAGATTCACTTCATGTCAAAATGGCAGATGAAGCCTATCCGCTCGGTGAGCCTGAGAGCCAGTACAGTTATTTAAATGCAGAGAAAATCCTGGAAGTAGCAAGGAAAAGCCAGGCAGAAGCCATTCATCCTGGCTATGGATTCCTGGCAGAAAACCTTGAATTTATGGAGAAATGTGAAGAATCTGGACTGATTTTTATCGGCCCAACCAGCAGATCAATGCTGAAGGTGAAACCAAAACACGCGGCGCGTCATTTGATGACTCTATTAAATATTCCGATAGTGCCAGGATATGACCAGACTCTGGTTGATTCCAACCTTGAGCGGTTTAAACAAATTCAGGATGTTGCCGATAATATTGGCTATCCGGTTGTGGTTAAACCTTCTGGTGGCGGAGGAGGTATCGGAATGACCGTCGCCCATAATCGGGATGAACTTGGCGCAGCGGTTCGCTCAGTTGAAGAGCGTGGCAAAAAGTTATTCGGCGTATCATCTTTTTATATCGAAAAACTGCTGTCCGGTATCAAACACATAGAATTTCAGGTTCTGGCTGATAAATATGGCAATGTGGTTCACCTTGGTGAAAGGGATTGTTCAATTCAGCGACGTTTTCAGAAAATTATTGAAGAAGCACCCTGCTCGATTCTTTCTCCACGTCTGAGAATGAAGATGGGAGCTGCTGCTCTTGATATTGCGCTGGCTTTACAATATACCAATGCTTTGACAGTAGAGTTCTTCTATATTCCGGCCACTGAAGAATTTTATTTTAATGAAGTCAATACCAGATTGCAGGTAGAACACTGTGTAACCGAACTAGTAACGGATATTGATATAGTAAAGGAACAGATCAAAATAGCCGCCGGTGAACCGTTGAGTTTTACTCAGGATGATATCAACCGCAGAGCTTGGGCAATCGAATGTCGGATTACCGCTGAAAATGTCGCCCGCAATTTTCTGCCTAATCCAGGGAAAATTGCCCGCCTGCATCTTCCTCATGGCTTGGGTTTGCGGATAGACGAAGGTATCTATGAAGGTTATAACGTATCACATTATTACGACTCATTATTACTCAAGTTAATGGCTTGGGGGAAGAGCCGTGATGAAGCCATATCAAGGATGAAAAGAGCTCTGGATGAGATGAAGATTGAAGGGATAGAAACTAATATACCATTCCATCGCGTTGCTCTTGAAGATCCTGTTTTCAGGAGCGGGAAATATACGACCGATTTTGTCGAAAAGCAGCAAATAGTTAAAAAAGTGCGCGAACAGATAGCGAATGCCAGGACAAAAGCTTAACAGGTCGCAGGCGGAAATCTCCACAACTGCGTATCAGGACGATTAAGCTGTGGTGTAAGGGGTTAAATTTAAGCAGCGAATTAACGTAAAGAACAGTCAGCTCAATTTCCGGTCATTGATTCGTATCTGATAATATTGTAAGATTATTCTATATCGAATCACACATTTTTCTGGGTATCGAGGTGCAAATTGGAAGATACTAGCAAAATAATCGAATGGTGGCAGAAGGATCAGGGAAGGGAAGCCAGATTAAGAAGAAGGAAGATCATCAGATTGGCTATTCTGGGTATAGTCTTGATCCTGTTAATTTTGGTTGGATTTTATTTCTTTACCGATTTCCTGTCAAGACCAATCCAGAACCTCAACTCCAATTCTAAGCCGCAAGAATGGGCAATGTTCGGCAGGGATCTCAGCCACGCCAGCGTTGTAGATGCTGTTGCACCTGAAATACAGGGTAAAGTAACCAGGATACTCTCTACCGGAGAAATTATTCATTCATCGCCTGTAGTCGCCGGCAATCTGATTTATGTTGGATCCAGAAACGGAATTTTCTATGCTCTTAATAGAGATACAGGCGAAAAGGTCTGGGAATTTGCCACGGGATCATGGGTTGAATCTTCTCCAGCGGTGGTGAATGAAACGGTATATTTCGGCTCGAACGATGGTTTCTTCTATGCCCTGGATGCCCTCACCGGCAAGAAACTCTGGGATTTTCATACCAAATATCCGGTGAAATCCTCTCCGGCAGTGGTTGAAAATATGGTCTATTTTGGCTGTGACGATTTTTCAATTTACGCAGTTAATGCAGTGAACGGGAAGCTAGTCTGGAAAGTGGAAACATCTGATTCCGTATCCTCTTCTCCCGTTGTTGCCAACGGAATTGTATATGCTGGTTCAATGGACGGGTTCTTCTATGCAATCGATGCCCGAAGCGGTAGAGTGAGATTGAGATTTCCTACCAATAGACCCATAATCTCCTCACCAGTCGTTAAAGATGAAACCGTATTCTTTAATACTTCAAACGGAATTCTCTATGCCATAGATGGAAAGGCGAAAAACTGGCTCTGGGAGAATAAGATCAGGCCAAACTGGATGGTGCTCTATCTTTATGGAGCTGCACCACAGCCTCCTCCACCTTCAGGATTTTTATGGACAATTAATTTCAATTCAGCCACAACATCATCACCAGTGATTTCAGGCAATAACCTTTTTCTTGGGATTGGCACCCGGATTGTCTCTGTGGATATCAACAGCCATACGAAGCAATGGGAATTTGCTGCTGATAGATTGTTCAGTTCTCCTCCGATCGTACTGAATGAAAGGTTGTATGCCGCAAATGAAAACGGACATTTATATATCCTTGATGCAAATTCCGGATCGAAGTTGATGGATATTCAGGTCGGCGGAAAAATTACTTCCCTGCCTGTAATAGCCGAAAGTACTATTTACATCAGCTCCGAAGACGGTAATCTGTACGCAATCAATTAAACCATCCTTCAGTACCTGGGTTTTTACCGAATTTGCCCGGATTCAACAGTATCCGGGCAATTTTTGCTGATATCGCATGAGATTTATGTATTTTCTTCGAACGTAGTTTAAAATTAGCTTTGTAATATTACGATAATTTCTTCAAATTGATTTCCCTTGAGAATAAAACCTGATCAATCTAGCTATAAATGGTACATATTAGCCCTTACCATGCTCACTTACGGGGTCATTGCCGGATTGGAGAGGATGTGCATGCCTGTCCTCTTCAAAGAGATATCGGATGACCTCAGTTTAAGCGTGGCTCAAATAGGTACTATATGGGGACTTGATCCCCTCGCTGGAGTATTTATAGGCTTGCCGGGCGGGCTACTGGCTGACCGATTTGGCGTGAAACGCACGCTTGCAGTAGTATGCCTTCTGTCCGGAATTTTCGGCGCGTTAAGGGGGTTTTCAATTGATTTTCTCACCATGTCAATCTCCATGTTCCTGTTTGGTTTAATGGCAGCCACAACTCCCAGTATTGCACCGAAAGTCACAGCTTTATGGTTCAGCCGTAATCAACTCGGATTAACCAATGCACTGCTGGCAATTTCATGGTCTGTTGGCTCTATGATCGCAACCATGACTAGTGCCACCGTGCTTTCTCCTTTATTGGGAGGATGGCGAAACGTAATCTTTGTCATGGGAATCCCGGCAATTGTAGCGGGTCTGCTCTGGTTTACCACCGGAAAAGAACCCCATGACGGGGTGAAATCTTCCAATCCGGCATCGGTTTCTCTGCGTGAAACACTGGCAAAAGTTATCAGGCTAAAAGAAGTATGGGTGATTGGCTTTCTGCAGTTTACTCAATGGGGAGCCAACATGGGTTTGAATGGCTATCTATCATATTATTTAAAAAATACCGGCTGGACTGCAACTGGAGCAGACAGCGCTGTGACATTGATAAGTGCTGCAAGTTTGGCAGGAGTTATCCCGATGGTCGTACTGGCGGATAAAGTCGGATCCCGAAAAAAAATGCTGCTTTTTTCGGTAGTAGTAATGTCTGTAAGCCTGCTTCTTTTGCCTTTCGCCAGAGGCGTCATGGTTTACATCGTTTTGATCGTCAGTTGCTTCCTGCGTGCAGGATTACCGGCTTTATTCAATACTCTGGTTATCGAAATTAAGGGTGTCGGCTCACAATATGGGGGTTCGGCTATCGGTTTAGCCAGCACCATTGGCATGATAGGAGCATTTATTGGACCACCGCTGGGCAACAGTTTTGCTTCAAGCACACATCCTGAATTACCCTTCTTTTTCTGGGCAATATTTGCGTCTCTTGGTCTACCGCTCTTCATCTTTCTCAGAAAAAGCTCAAGGAAGGAAGATTAAGAGTCTGTGTTCTCAAAGTTAAAATAACTCTCAACTTCAGTGAGAATGAATAACTTTCGAAACAATAGCATATGCAGTGGTGATACTTTATAATAGCAGTGTATAAAGGAAAACGGGAGGAAAGATGAAAAATCCAAATGGACCATATCCTGGACGGCAGCTATTTCTTGGCCTGACAACCAATAATCAGCCATGCTTCGCCTATCTTGTGACTGGTCGTTCTCCCGCCAGCCGTGAGAGAATGGCTATCAGGATTGAAAACGGAATCAGAATCGGACCAGTCGGTAATGTCAACTACGATCCTCTAAGGCACTACAATGCAGTCAAATATGATCCGGGTTCAGGAATACTGGTTGTCAGCAATGGAATTCAGACCGAAGCCATTTTCGAAACTTATAAATTGATTTATCATACTCGCAACTCTCCAGAAGAAATATATCTCAATACTATTCTGGAGGGCGCAGGAGCCGAACCTGATCCGCCGTTAAATACCCCGCGGATAGCCGGAGTTTTTACCAGAAATATAGAAGGAGAGTCCATTTTTTTCCTCGGAATCAAACCTTATGGCAGAAGAGTAAAAACATGGAGGGTTCCTCCGCTGGCCGGTATAATCAGCGGAATGTCCACCTATCTGGGAAACCTTGATATTCCTGTGGCTTTTGAGCCGGATCGGGGGCTAGCTGTTCTCGAATTCGCAGGCAGTACCCCGCAGGAATTGGCAAGGCTTGTTTTTGATATTTCTGAAGCTAAATACAACGGCTCTGATATCCGTGTCTGTTCGGTAGGTGGTATTCTAACCGATCAGGGATGGAATATAGAAATTATCAATGTGGTCGCTGTCTAACGTGGACTTCAACCAAAACAGTCTCAATCCCGGTGCTGTGGTGATTGATCTCGACGGTACCCTGCTCGATAATCGCTCAGTGATCTCGGAGAGGAACAGGATGGCTATTTTGAAACTGGTTAACCGGGGAATACCTGTTATTATCGCAACTTCACGCTCAGAAAGAAGTACAGGATCCATTTGTGGACCAGAGATCAGGAGCAAATGCACGCTGGTTGTTCTTAACGGAGCAATTGGCAGGGCAGCTAATCCGCTGTCCGGAAGTGTTATTGAGACAATTCCGTCAAATATAGCAGGGGACATTGTTAACATCATTTTAAAGTTAGATCCTGACATCAGGGTTACAATTGAATTGGATGGCTTCCTTTTCGGTGCAAACTGGGATGCCAGTCCTGAACTTCTCTGGCAATTAAATTCAGCAACTACTGATGTGATATTGCCTTTTAATGAGGCATTACGTAGAAATCCTGCCAAAATCGCAGCCAGATGTATTTCTCATGATCTATCTGAGCTAAGCCGTCATATTTCGCAAAAATTTAGCGGATTGGTAAATGTTATTCCGTCAAACCAGAATACTTTTCTGAATATTGTTAGCAGCAGGGCTTCCAAGTCTGCAACTGTAAACAGACTGCTAAAATCAAAAAATATCGAGATGCAAAAAGTCATAGCTTTTGGAGATGATATGCCTGATTATGATTTGCTCTGTGCATGTGGCTACCCGGTAGCCATGGCTAATGCAGTGCCTGAAATAAAAGCTATTTGCCGATACCAGACTTTAAGCAATGATGAGGATGGAGTCGGTATTTTTCTGGAAAAGTTAATGGAAAATAATTCCGGATAGTTTTTCCATAGTCCGATGACCGATAACAAAAGATCGAATTTTGTAACATTACTCTGAAGGCTGATTGATTGTAATTTCTTGAAACTGAAAATATAAATTTCCAAGGCACTAAATTGGCAAACAATCTGAAATCGTCAGTTAAAATGAGCCAGGGGCATAAAATTTTCTACGGCTGGTACATCGTGGGTCTGGCGATTGTCTCTATGATGCTGATTTATGGCATCAGAAGTTCCTTCTCAATCTTTTTCCAGCCGATTCTCGAGGAGTTCCACTGGAGCAGGGGCAGTATCTCCTTGATGCTTTCACTTAACATCCTGGTTTACGGTTTGTTTGCCCCATTTGCCGGTAGTCTTGGTGATCGCTGGAAACCCCGCCGGATGGTAATGATAGGAGCCGTTATTCTGGGACTGGCTACCGCTGGTTGCGGATTTGCTAATCAAATCTGGCATTTCTATCTCTTGTTTGGTGTGATTTCCCCAATTGGCACAGCCTGCTGTGGCACTCCTCTGCTGACACCAGCGATCTCCAACTGGTTTTCCAGAAGAAGGCAGCTTGCAATCAGTATGGGACAAATCGGAGGTGGGCTCAGTTTTGCCTATGGACTCCTGGCTGAAACCGTAATTTCACACTTGGGATGGAGACCGGCCTATTTTGTTCTGGCAGCAATCCTGCTTGCCATATTGCTACCTCTTTATTTCTTCGTTTTCCATCATCGCCCATCTGATAAAGGGCTGGTTCCCGATGGCGGAACAGTAATACTAGAAGAAAGCAACAAGGTGATTCCCAGGCAACTGACGAGTAAAAACTGGGATTTCAAGTCAGCTATTAGATCCTACCGATTGTGGATGCTCGTCCTGGCAGACTTCTTTTACTGGGGACTGGGCAACTATCTGGTCATTGCCCATCAGGTGAAGTTCGCTCAGGATGCCGGCTACAGTAGCCTTTTTGCTACATCTGTTTTTGCTCTATTCGGCATCGTCTCCATCGCAGGACAAATTGCAGCCCCGATCGCCGACTGGATTGGACGTGAAAAAACCGTTACGTTCGCCTCGATACTGGCAATTGGTGCTCTATTAGCCCTCATCTCGGTGCATGACACCTCGCAACCCTGGCTGCTGTATGCTTATGCTGTATGTTCAGGTTTTGCTACCGGGCTTTTTTCTCCCACCATCTTTACAGGCGTTGCCGACATTTTTTATGGTCGCAGCTATGGAGCGATCAGCTCTCTATTGCTCACTGGTGTGGGAATTGGTGGAGCAATTGGACCCTGGCTGGGTGGTTATATATTCGATATTACGAACAGCTATTTTACTGCCTTTATCATCTCCATTGCCGGTTTTGGTCTCGCCTGTATCTGTTTCTGGGTCGCTGCACCGCGCCGGGAATTCAAGGCACGTTCGAGAATGAGCCGATAAAACGTCCAGAAAGTAATCGATAACTATGCTTTGATTCCAGTAGAAAGGATATATAGCGGTGTCTCTTTTTCATCCATTTTCAACAGGTCTTTAATCTGATCATCATAAAATGCCCCGATGGTCACCAAACCAAGCCCAAGTGCTGTTGACTGCAAACACACGTTTTGCGCGACGTGTCCGGCTTCAAGGTAAACATAACAGATGCCACGATCTCTATATTTTACAGTCATTCGTTCATAAAAAGCAGATATGATGACGTTTACCGCAGCATTTTTGACAGGAGACTGCCCGAGTGCTGCTTTTGATAAACTATCACTCAGGTCTCCTTCAATTACCATGATTATCTTGTGATCTTCAGGTTCATAATGGTAAATTCCAGGCAACAGGTTTTCAACATTGCGGACAGCCAGATAAATCTCAAGTGGATACAGCGCACCGGCTGATGGAGCAGTTCTGCGTCCATCCTTAGCAGTTATGCCCTGCGCTGCCCAAAGCAACTGCGATATCTGGGAAAGATTAAGCGGCACCAGGGAATATTCACGTATGGATCTTCTATTCAGCAGTGCTTCTTCTACTGACACATCACTCGAAAAACGTGGCTCAGGTAAATTGATAACTGAAGAATTTGATTTAGAACCGGAATTGATTAAAATACCTGTAGCATCCGATTTTAAACAGCCGGTCAACAGCAAAGCCATAGAAATCAGCGAAACCAGCCACCTGCACATCGGTTCACCTCCTGAAAAACTTGTTGTCACATGATTTAATATCTCCAGCATTTAAAGTGACACAAATCCCTGCACTCAACCTTGTTCTGCTTTCTGGAGAGTGATTGTGACAGCGATATCAGTGCCGGCTGAGACAGTCACGTCAGCCACCTGAGGTTCATAATCAAACCTGCTGATTTGAAATTCATATCTGCCTGCTTTGATTCCATTAAACTGCACCATACCATCGACATTCGTTATACCGGTAACCTTCAACTGGTTCTCAGGAGAATTTTGAGAAACAACCTTGGCGCCGCTCAAGGGATTACCAGATTCATCCCGAATATAGAACCTTAGGTTTCCCACCAGGTCTCCACCCGGAGCTGTTGTACCAGAAGTTCCAGAGCAGGCATAAGCTGGTAAAGTGAATAATAAAACCAGTATAAGCAGCACAGTAGTTCTCAGGCTAGACATTTCTCGATCCTTTCCCGGTAACAATTGAGGAAACTATAAATGATTATATCTTTTATTTTAAGTTGATTTCACCAGGCATTTATTACAAACCCGACATGTGCTATAATTTCGTAATAGCGTGGGGATATAGCTTAGCTGGGAGAGCGCTGCGTTCGCATCGCAGAGGTCGGGGGTTCGAATCCCCCTATCTCCACCAAAGGTAATACTATTACCAATAATGAACTCCCATTACCGTTGTTTAGCTTCGAGTTCTTAACCACCTCGGTTATCGGATAAATTCCCCTTCGTGAAAACAGGGTAATAATATTGCCACTATGCTGGCGGTAGACCATAGGGGATAATCCTGATTACTCGGGGGTAGTGTAACTCCATCCCGGGAGCTCAAACCATGGCTTTCAGTGTCCTTCCCCGGAGATGGCTGTTTCCACTTGCTTTTCAAGATGAGCCTTTAGGAAGCACAGCGCGCCTTCCCTGTCTTCATCAAGCAGGATGCGTTGGAGCTCGATTACCTCTGCATCACTCAATGTCAGTGTAACTGATTTCTTCAAGTCATCCATAAAAACACACTTATTCCAGCCGGCTTATCAGGGCTTTGTAGACCGCTTTTCCTCTTACCCTGGGAATAGCCTTTTCATTTAATTTCTGAAGGGAGGTCACAATTCCCTCCAGGTCTTTAACGGGGAAGCCCAGCACCGTTTCGCTCTCCGTCAGGTTAGTAGCCTCCCGGCACCCGTAGCAGCCCAGATTAGCGTTCATTTTCTGTGTCAGAAAGGGTATGACCGTTACGTCCACACAGGTGGCCTGCAGGACCGCAGTACTAAACTCCAGACGGCCTCCGGTCGTAAAGACCTTGGCAAGGGCAACCCACATTAAATGTTCCGGTTCGGATTCAATGACGACCACGTCCGGCTCAAAGGGCGCCTGTCCCAGGGAGGAGGCAGCAACCATCTTATACTTGCCCATTTCCAGACGGGGCATGGTGGCAAAAGTGTTTTTGACTGCCTCTGGGCTGCCGAAAATACCCATCGCCGCTGGCATTTCCCCCGAAGTCAATTTCGGGGGCGGTTCTTTTAGCCCCAGAGCCCAGGCCGCTGCCGGGCAGGTAACGTTGTCCGCCGTGAGCAGATACTTCTTGCCTTCCCTGGCGCCCATGAGTATCTGGCAATAGCGTCGGTCGGTCGGGATTTCAAAACCTTCCGGCATCTCTGCCTTCTCAAGGAACTTTACGGCAATGGGTGGATACTTCAAGCCCAGTATTTCCGTTACTATTTTGGCCGACTTCTCTAAATCCATCTTCTCGTTCTCCTTGAAGCATAGCCTTGGTCATAATCAGATTGGCACACGTATCAGACAGGGGCTTCGTACCCGGCACCTCTTAGCATCTCCAGAAGTTTTTCTTTCTTCTCCTCAAATCTGCCGCTGAAGAGAGGCAAACACTGACTTATGTTTGCCTCTTGTCTTACCAACATCGTCGCGAAGGCAAGGCACGTCGGCTGACCGCACTCTTTGCAATTGGTGCCCGGTAACAGCTTGAACACGTCTAGGTATTTGAGGTCGATGCCCTTCTTGTAGCAGGGCTGTATATTATTGTGGTTCTCGTAAGTTTGGTTAATCAGGTCCTTGAGCTTATCAAGAACCTGGATGGCTTCTTCCCTATCCCTAAGCTTGGTGACGGCAATCTGACGCGGGTACATGGCTATGCCTTTCCCATCTTGCTTGAAGGTGAGGATTTTAGAGCTGTCATCATAGCTGCATTGCCTGATGATGGAAGCCAGATACGGAAGCACTTCACCGATGTCCTCTGATAGCATGGCAATGGCATTGATGGTTTCGGCGAAGGCATTACACTCCGGCAGCATGGTCTCGAAGGTATATGATTTTAGTAGCACCGGCTCACCTCGCTTTGGCTTCTCGCCCGGCTAACATTTTCCACGAAGCCTGTTAGCCAACATTACGGCTTGTTAAGATACTCCAGACCTTCAGTAGCTGAGGCAAAAACCGTGGATGCCAAAGCAAACCGTGCCGCTATTATTGCTTCTCCTATCTCTTCTTTGCTCACACCAGCGCGTTTGGCAATCTTGATGAAGGTCTCGGTACAGAGGTGGCTGGAAACGGCCGCGGCTACGGCAATCATGATGAGATGCTTGTACTTGGCGGGGATGTGAGGCAAATCGAAGACAAACTTCCGCTCCTGTGCCTGTTCGGGTATCCACTCAGGAAGTACCTTTGACATCAGAACCATGGGGCGAGGCTCTTCGCCCAGGTTTTCCGCCATCATTTTCAGTATTTGCTCAATGTTAGGTTTTTGCTCTTGCATAGCTGTGTTCCTCCTTCTTTCAAATTTACCAAACTGAAATCCCAACGTAGTTACAAATGAATTTTATGGCGACGTAGAGAAAATAGACGCCAAATATCAGTTTTAATGTGTGCGGTTTAAACTTCGTTATCGTAGCGGCACCAATCTGGGCTCCTACTATTGTGCCTGTTGCTAAAAGCAAGGCTGCGCCAAGAAATACATACCCCTGGGCAAGCTTAATCGAACCGCCAACCACAGCCAGCGGCACCATCACCGCCAGTGAGGTTCCCATCGTAATATAGACAGCGGCACCGAATAGATAAATGAGACCAGGGACAAGGGCATATCCTCCGCCGAGCCCCACTATCCCGGTGAGAACTCCGACGACGGCTCCGAATGTCGATAATTTTGCCGGATGGCCTTTAATCGCTTGGCTCTGGGGAGCTGCAGATGTACCTGCTGCGGATTTACTTTTCTTAAAACCAATGATGCCTTCCCAGCCCATTCTGACAGCAGGCCATAAGAAGACTATCCCGATGATGAAGCCTAAAAGTGCCGACTGGCTGGAAAGAAACGTGAAGAGCCATGAACCGAGTATCACCCCCACAATCCCGGCGCCCCCCATCCATAGCGTAACCCGTTTATCCAGGTTGCCCCGCTTAAAGTGGCCATATCCACCTGATAGGGCCGTAAAGATAACGGCAAAAAGCGTCGTGCCCACAGCTATAGATGCAGGAAAACCAAGCCAGAAGTGCAAAACAGGGAGCATCACGCTGCAACCGCCCGTGCCAATCCAGCCGCCTAAGAGTCCGGCGGCTAAACCTACGACAATGAGGATAATTATCATAGCACTGTCCAGGTGAGGAACGCCGGATATTGAGGGTTTTCCTAGCAATAACACTACAATTGCCGCGATTATTATGACCACAAGAAGAATAATCGTGAAGTTGTACTTACCCCAAAAAGGTTTGATGTTCATCAGACATGCCCTCCTTTATTCAGTCTACTTTTCGATTTCCTTCACGTTTGGGTCCCATCGAGTTTAATTCCGAGAGGCAACCTGCTGGGCACAATGAGAGCCGACAGGCCCGAGCTGCCTCAAGCGTTCTCTGTCAGATTTGTACATTTCGTTGCCCTCAACCGCTTCTTTCACTGCGCCAATAATCTCCAGATAATACTCTGCCATGCCTTCTGTATTTATGGAAAAGAACGCCCAGGTTCCTTCTCTCCGTCGCTTCAGAAAACCGGCGTCATACAGCGCGCAGAGGCCCCGCGAAGCTGTAGACTGGGAGACTCCCAACACCTGCATTACCTCACAGACGCAGCATTCCCTCTCCAGAAGCAGATTTAGAATCCTCAAGCGCGTCTCATCAGATAGAGCCTTCATAATTTTCACCAGGTCGCGCATCGCCAATCACCCCCTACCAAAAACCATCATAGTATTAGAATTGTATCAATGCAATATTGTGCAATCATGCAATTATAATGAATAAAAAAATTCATTTTCTTTTCTCTCTTATTTGGTCTTCTATCACCTTCTGGAGTTTTGCCCGGTCGCTCCGGGTGACTTCACTATCGTTGAAAGAGTCGCGCACCATGTTAAGCAAGGTGCGGCAATAGCGGTTGCAATTCTCACAGTCAGCTATATAGACCACGCATTTCCCTTCGCGCCATCGTTTGAGAAAGCCAACTTCCATGAGCATCTTGAGGTTTCGTGATAGCTGTGAGGAAGAGAGGGGGAATATCTCTTCCATCTCACAGACGCAGATGTCTTTTTCCAGCAGAAGCTTGAGCATCCTGATTCTCGTTTCATCAGACAGGGCTTTGGCTACTTTTACCAGTTCTCGCATGTACAACCTCCGCTTGTATATTATCACAATCATGCATTTGTTGCACTACTTTGGGGGTTGATTTGAGGGGTATGAGACTAGTGTGGCTCCTGAATCCCCAGCACCGTCATGCGCTCAAGACATTTGATGCCCCTGATGCCGTTAGGAGCAAATACCATCGAACCGGGTTGAACAGGCCACTGCTTTTCGCCGGCGGTAATAACACCATTGCCCGATACCACATAGAAAAAGACATCATACGGCTCATGGTGTGGTGGTATTTCGTAGCCATCATCCAGACATATGACCACTACGTTGAAGTACTTACCTTTGAAAACATCGCTCTTGACCCTGTCACCCGGTAGGAACTTCATAAACTGGTCTATATCATACTTCTGTTCTTTGTCGCCGGGTGCCACGTTATATTCTCCTTGGCATTGTCCGCTGGTGCATCTTCATGGCCACCAGAAGAAACAGGGCGGTAAATGCAGTCAGGACGATAAAGTCGAGAGCCAGCGGCAAATGCCCCCGACCCTGAATGCAACTGCGGGCGATATCAGTGAAGTAGGTCAGAGGCGAGATGTAGGCTATCGCCTGTCCCCAGATAGGCAATTCGTCCAGCGGGATAAAGATGCCGCTGATGAATATCACCGGGAATCTCACCGCGGCGGCAATCATGTTTACCGTGGCTGGTATGTTGGTAGGAGGGATAGAGAAGACATTACCGAGCGAGGCAAAACACAGCGCCGCCAGGATAACCGTCAGGGCAAAGAGTACCGGGCTGGATACCGTTATCCCCAGGGCGAGGCCGATGATGATAGGCACCAGAGAAATCACTGGGTAGTGTAACATTTATTGTGTGAAATTTTAGGGAGTTGAAAAAGTAGGGCGCTTTCCTTTACAAGGTTTTATTGGAAGAAATAAAACAACAGGAAAGGAGAAGCGCCCGCATGAAAATCG
>Ga0078972_1013203_pt1 | contig 13767 bp, 22 predicted proteins | sample YelNatPaOPGAMG01_FD_67568 | JGI IMG/M metagenome (GOLD analysis project Ga0078972, IMG submission 67568) | Hot spring thermophilic microbial communities from Obsidian Pool, Yellowstone National Park, USA - OP-RAMG-01 (SPADES assembly) (version 2) | ecosystem: Environmental > Aquatic > Thermal...
CCTTAAAAATTCTTGAACATTAGGCGGTAAGTCTTCCATCCTTATTTTAGCACCACCAACAGTTACTTCAGGCTCTCTTTCTCTTGCACCTCTTCTTACACCTTCACCTCTACGAATTCTTTCTCCACCAGGCATTCCTCTTATTCTAACAGGAGCTCGTTCCCGTAAATATGCTTCTAATACTTCCTCTGGCAAATATGGTGCAATCCTTTCTATCTCAGGATATTCTGCTTCCCATCTTCTCCTTGCTTCTGCTTCTCTACGTTGTCTTCTCCACTCTCTATATTTACCAACAACAACCCTGGCAGCAATCCCTACTGGACCTGCCATTCCCCAAAGCATTCCTCTAAACTGCGCAAAAGTAGGACTCTCCCAAACAGTTGTTCGCAAAAAACCTGGTGGTCTTTCAGTTTTTAATGCTCTTAACCTTCCTTCTACCAATCTATGGGCAGTAGCCATACTACGCAAGTCTAATCCAGTTTCTATCCTCAAGTTTTCCATAACTTGCTGGAATTCTTTATTCTCTTCTCCTACTCTTATCAAATCTGCATACTCTTGTTCAATTGCTTTTATCTCTTCAAAAAGGTCTTTTACTTCCTGCTCAGTAGGAGTCTCCAAATAGTCTATTATTCTGCCAATATAAGTTGCAACATTCCTCATTCTATCTTGCAAAGCACTTATTCTTCTATCTATCTCTGCGAATTGAGGTCGAAGCCTTACACCTCTCGGACCTTTTAAACTATCTCTAACGACACCTAAATAGGCAATCCATTCACCAGAATACTTTTTCCTAACAGCATCCAATAACTCAAATGATTCTCTGGTAAAAGCAAATGCACCTTGCTTTAGGAAATCTTCTACCCATTTAGGGTCATACTTTTTTCTTCTCGGAATAAATCTCATTTTCTTGCTTCTTCTGTTCTATTAACCGGTTATACATCCAAATTATCTCTGAAATGTCTTTCTCGTCAAAATCAGTCATATACAAGTAATATCGCAAGTTAAATTCTATCTCCAACAATTCGGATAAGGGTCTTGCCTGCTGGAATAAGCCATTCAAACCGAAAGGGGCAAGCCACCACCTCCTCCATCTCACATTTCGGACATATATAAGATGCTTCCATTATCGGTCCGTGATAGAACTTGTCGTGAAATCCCCTTATCAAAGCAATATCTTTAGTTGGCAAATTCTCTAAAAATGCTACTCTTTTATCTATTGGTTCATCACTAACAATAGATAAAGCGTATCTATATAACCAAGAATCAGGATTTATCTTTTCATAATCTACAACTTTTATTTCATCCTCTACTCTAAACAACCGCATATTTACTACTGTCCCATCTGACAAAGTAATCGGATATGGCTCTTTATAGTCATCAGGCAACTCTTGCACTTCTAACTTTGACAAGTCTAAAGTTACTACTACTCTCTGAAAACAATTCTTACAAATAATCTCTGCATCTACAGTAGGCGAATACGAGTTTACTACTTCCCAAACTAAAAGATACAACCTATCACCAATAGTTAACTTTTCTGGCTGAACTCCTACAAAAACATTCTTGAGCAACTCTACAAACTTCTTTTCCAGATTTTCATAGTTCATAGAAGCAATAAATTTTTCGTCTTTTCCTTTGAAAGGTCTGATTTTTACATCGGCAGGATTTACACCCGGATAGACTAAACATTTACTCGGTAGGCTTACATTAAAGTAATTCTCCGCCATTTTTTACCTCCTTTTTGCTTTTTGAAAAGGAGCTATTCCCCTCTTAACTCTCGTTCTTGCTGAACTGCCTGTTCAGCAGAACTTTCTTCTAAAGACATTCTGTCTACATTCAACTCTGCAGTTATCTTTATTAAGTCTTCTCCACCTTCATAACTTAAGTCATACTTCGGCACATCTAACGGAAATACATCCTCTAACTTAAATCTTCTTGTCTCCTGTCCTACTTCATCAAACAGAAATACATACATTACTTTTGCATAGTTCAACTTCGGAAAGTAATGCCCTTTTTCATCTACTACTAACCGTCTCCAAGCATAGAAATACTTTCCTACTATATCAGGAACAGGCATCCAAAATACACACCGGATATTTCCAATCTTAAAAAAGTTGGCATATTTTGCCTGATACGGACCTACCTTTATCTCTGCAAGTGATTCTATACTATAGTCTCCAAAACTAACTGCGTGACAATACTTTGAAACTTCCACTCCTGATTCACCTGCCACATCAGGCAAAAGTATCTCCCAGTTGTATCTCTTGTGCAGTCGCCAGTTCTTTATTGTTGCAATTGAAATCCCTAACTTGCCAACTGCACCTACTCCTCGCTTTGCTAAATTTTCAGCGCCAGGAACTGAAACTGGAACTCTTGGTATATCCAATTACGATACCTCCTCCCACCAATCATAAACAAGCGTTACAGCCAAGTTCAAAGGTCTATCGTTTTCATAATTCAAATCTGCTCTCTGAATTGTCTTCACCCAACAACCAATTAACCTAATTCCCAAAAATGGCTCTCCCTTTGTATTCAGCAAGTTTAACTGAACGTCAACTTTTACTTCTGGAACAGGATTTCCTACCCCATCCCTTGCACTTACAACTCTTTCAATCCATCTATAAAATGCTTCAAAAACTGCCTTGTCTTCACCTTCAACAAAGGTTACATCCCACTGATGGTTTCCGAAATCAACTCTACCAGGATATGCAACTCCTCCTGTCTGCTTATATGGCACAACTATACTTCCTGTATCTCTTGCAGGCAAACTGGTTGACTGGGCTCTCAAAAGCAAAGTCTCTGTATCAGCCCCTCCACCAATTACATTAGGAAAAAGCACCTCCCAGAGATAAACCCTTGCAACATTTGACAGATTAGACTTTAGATTGTCTACACCCATTCTTGCCATATTCTACCTCCTTTTACTTTTAGAATTGAACTCCTCTTGCAATTAACTCCTCAAACTTTGCACCCGTTTGAGTGATTATTGTCTGCAACTGTATAAACTCAGCAGCTCTAATCGGCTTGATAAATATATCCACGTGCAACTCATTTCTGTCAATTACTGCTGGCGGATTGTTCCTCACATCACAGAGAACTTTATATCCTCTATCACCAAGTTCTCTCTGGAATGCACCTCTGGCGGAAAGCAAATCCAAGAAACTCTCAATCGTAGAGGTTATTCTAAATCTTGTTATCTCGTTGTTTGGCTCAAATACAAAGTATCTCAACGCAGCAGAAATTGACTTTTCTAACACAATTAACAATCTTCTTACATTTACCCTGTCTAAAGCAGATGCTTTTACTTGTTCTGTTTTCTGACCCCAGATTACATTTCCTTCACCTCTAAATGTCTGCAATGGGTTAATCTGGGCTTGATATAGCACATCTCTTTCACCTTGAGTAAATACCTTGTTCAGCCCTAACACATTTAAAATACCCCGATTGAAACCTGCTGGTGCATACCAAGGCTCTGCTACATAGTCGTTATAAGCAATCTGACTGCCTACATATCCTGATGGTGGAATCTCTAAAATCTTGTCGTTATAAGGGTCATATATCTTTACCCAAGGAGCATATAACGCACAATAACTGGAATTAAAGTTCTGCGTAGTTTTTCTCCAGTTGACCATTCCAACTACATTAGTAGAAACTTCATAAGGCACATCTAAAACTGCTATACAATCTTTTCTTGATTCAGCAATCTCTTTTAACTTTTGCTGAACTGCTATAGATGTATAACCACCACCTAATAGAAGCCTTACATCCACATCATCAGGATTAGCAAATTTATCCCATCCTTGGATTATCTCACTATCAGTTATAGTATCTCCATCTGAACCACCACCTAAACTCAAAATAGTTGCTTGTTCTTTAGGCATTAAGTCTTCACTGGCTGAAACATCATTTGCAACTAAGATGTAGTCACTGAACCCGTTTATCCTATCTTCCATATACATCTGGCGACCATATCCATCTAACTTATGCTGTCTTGAAACTGTCCAAGTCTCTACCTTTTCCCAAAGTGCTTCTCTTTTTACATATACTTCAATATCAAACTCTTTGTCTGTATCATTCAAATTAGTTATTGCTATACCTACATCAGAAGCCCACTTGCCAGGGTCTTTCGCATAGATATAGAACAAAATATCTGTCTCTGGGACATAAACTGGCTCTGATACACCTTCAGTCAAAGATTCATTATTCTTCGAACTTCCACTCACTGCTATCTTTACACCAGCATATTTAGCATTCTTAGCAACTCTCAAACAATACAAAGTATTCCCATTCTCAAGAAAAGCAAGTGCTGTATAGTGAAAGTATTCACCAGGTCTCGGATATCCATACTCCTCTATAAACTGACGGGTATTGGTTATCAACTTGATTTCTCTTGTGCTTCCTTTTCTTGAGAATCCTACTAATGCACACGAAGTCGTTGCGATATTAGGAATTATCTCACTGATGTCTTTTTCCCTTACATAAACTCCAGGACTAACATAAAATCCCATCTTTTACCTCCTTTTTACTTACGGTTTAAATCCTGCTCTCCTTAAAGCATTTTTTAACTCTTCCCTCAAATCTATCACAATTAGAAGTTCCTGCCTATGCTTCTTTCCATCTAATCCTTTATAATTCCTCACAAACAATATCTTGTTATGTGCAAGAACTTCTACATCCCAGACCCCAAACATCTGAAGCATATCCTCATCCCTAATCAACTCTAAAAATCTCTTGCGAGTTATCTCTTGATTTTTTACCCGATAAAAAGTATCTGAGTAATAAAAACGCAACTTTCCCCATAAACTTATCCTATCCAGATAAAAGTCCATACTTATATCAAATGCTTGTGGTCTCGGGTCAGGATAAGAAAGCATCTCATGAGGCGTCATTTTCGGAGCGGGGATGTCTAGCCACTCTTTTATGCCTTTATCCATCTCTTTTAAAATCTCATCTACTAATCTTCTCATAACTCTACCACCTCTTGAAATAATAATTCTGGTGGAACTACATCATTCCATACTCTTATGATTATCCGCTTTATAGTCTTTAACGAAAACTGGTCAAAGACCCAACCTTCCAACTTTATACTTTGTTTTATTATAAAATACAAACCTTTTTCAAACATATTTTCAACTGATGATTCATCTACAACATCAGCTAAAGACATATAGAACTCTATCGGATATATCTCATTTATCAGTATCTCAAGTCGGGGATTCTGCTGTTGCCAAAGCATTATTCTTTCTACTAACTTTAAAATCTTGTCATAGTCTTTAGACCAATACCAAACATTATAATTCAAATCTACTGGAACGGATTTAAACTCTGTTATATCTAACTTCGTGTCATCTAAATAGTTCCCATATAAGCCTCTTCTTGCTACAGGTGTTCTTTGCCTATCCCAAGCAAATTTAAAACTATCAAGCCAAATATTTACAAACTCCAATACATTCTCGCCTCTTTTTTCTGCCATTACTCTTTGAGCAACATCTTTCGGAAACACTACTGTATCCAACTCAATAGTCTCCAAGTTTAATATATCTTTTGCTTTAGAAAAAGCTACTGCCTGAACTCCCCTTGTTATTACTTTTATAAAACTACCTTCCATGTTTTATCTTATATGTTAAAATCATTCTTAACCTTTTTATTAGCCTTATCTTTCTCCAACACACAACTCCATAAATTCTTGCCAAATCTCTTCAACAAACTTCTCATTAGGTCTTTCTAAATTTCCTTTAACCCACTCCTCAAAATAACCCTCTAATTCCTTTCCACGATGGAACCTTCTATAGTCATTAAAACATTTCTGCGCAGCTAATAAAACTGCACTTCTATAAGCATCCTCAGTCATTTAACTTTCTCCTTTTCTTCTGACCCGGGGCAGGAAATTCTCCTACTTCTGACAAATCTATCTCTGAACGGACAAATCTCTCAATCTCATAATAGTTTTCCACATTTACATTTTCTAATACCTGCCCCGGCGACATATATACAGTCGTGTTTCCTACTACAACAGGAACTGACACTCCTGAAACATTTATTAATTTTTTTACTTTTATTCCCATATTACACTCCTCTCACTTTCATATATCCGTTTAATAACTCATCTGAGATAGTCTTAGTTTTAAGCAACTCTTCAAATACATCTTTTCTTACCAAATCATTTTTATAAAAATCTCTCCAAAACTGCTTCCGTGCTGTTTTATTTAACTTCTGTTTTAATATGTCATCTATCGCTTTGCATAATTGAACTAAATCCTCAAGCATTATCCCTAACTTTTGCTCTTGCGTTATTTCTGGTTTTTGTTCTGGTTTTGGTTTAGGCTTTTTAAATAACTTTATAAATCTATCTAAAAATTTCATTTTTTCCTCCTTCTTGGAGCGATTTTACAAACCTTATGAATCTCTATATCGTGGATATGTGGCATTTGAATATCTACTATCTCAAATTCATCTACTTTGATTGATTCTGGCACATATTTTAAAGGTATCTTTATATAACTCCTTATCTGAACTGGAACGTCGTTCTTAAACCAAGCTAAAATCGGAGTTTCTTCCTCTACAAAAATTCCTAACTTCCTTAATCTATGCTGATTCGGAGACCATTCTATATACACCTTTGTCTGATATACTTCATAATCAAATCTCTCTTCTTCTTGAAACACATCCTTAATTTCATAAACATCATAATTTTTAGGAACATATAACTCACAATCTATACCATATAAATCTACTGCTAAGTCACTGAAAATTCGTAAAGCATTAACTGTTCCCTGTGGTATCATTCTACTCATTTTATCTTCGCCTCTATCTCGTTTATCTTATGCCTTATCTGATACATACCACTACTAAAATTAAGAACTGCTGTGCTTATCACCACTATCAAAGTTATACTTCCTAAAATAATAGTTAGCCAATTTAACTTACTCTTACTTTCATTTACATCTACCTTTAAGTTTGCTATTTCTTGACAAATCTTGTTACAACTTTTCTCCATAGAATTCTCTATTTCTTTAACTACCCCATCACCTAACTTATCTAAAATCTTTTTCTGGTCTTCTACAATAGTAGATAAAGACATTACAACCCTTTCCATCTGAGATGCAGTTTTTGTTTGCACCTCAACTAACATCATTAGTTCTTCTTTGGTTATACCTTCTGGCATTTACTATACCCTTTCTCCGGTGGAATACAAATAAATACCACCTCTGTGTCATCTTCTAATGCTCTAACAGAATGCAACTCACCGGGTTTTACTGAAGCACACTCACCTTTACTTAATACTCTTACAGCGTTGTTTTCAAACTGAACTATTACTTTTCCTTTTCCGACTATTAGATATTCTATAATTCCCTGATGACAATGCATAGGCACATAACTTCCTGACCCTAAATGGTATCCTATCCCTATCTGATATTCATCCTTCTCATATATAACATCTAATATAGTTCCATCAGTCTTTATCTCACCTTTATCAGCTATCTTCATCTCACTTAACTCCAAAAGTTTATCAATAGTGCGTTGTGTCTCTTTGATGTCATTTATTTTCTCTATCATATTCATCATTTCACCCCCAAAATGCTTTTCATTATCTCAAGTTCTTTGTCTGTAATCTCCTCATCCTTGATTATCTCTTCTAAATCAGAGATTGTTTTCATATAAGAATATCTACTCAAAAGCTTAAACAATACATTCTTGTCTACCCAAGTCTTCATCATCTCTATATCAGATAGGGCTTGCTCAGGAGTTTTTGGCATAGAGGCAAGTCTTCTCGCCATAATCCAATCCTTTTTTGTCTTAAGTAATTCCTCAATACTTGCCTCAATCTCTTCAAGTTTCTTCTGAAGTTCCTCTTTTGCTTTCTGCCTTAACTCTGGTGGCATTTTCTCTAACATACTCTTAATCGTATCATAGTCTATAACCTGTCTCTTTAGTCTTCCTAATAACACATCCGCAGGTCCGACTACTTTTTCTATATCGTTGATGATATTTCTATATACTTCATAAGGGTCAAAATCAGTAGAAACTAACTGCGGTTCTTTTAGCCATTTCCCACTTTTTAACTCATAAACTCCTACTGATAAGAAATCCTGAGCAGGATTCAGTTGCAAATATACTTCAATCGGATGGTCTTGAACATAACCCTCTATTGCTTCTCGATTGTCTTTAAACCACTTAAAGATGTCTTTCTGCCAGTCTTCCGGAGTTTTTTCCTTTGGCAGTTTATCTTCCCCAAATACCAAATGCACATCTAAATCTGATGTATCTACATACTGATTACTTGTCAAAGAACCTACTATTCTTATCTCATCTGCATTCGTTAAGTCAAAATGAGGATACTCTTTCAAAGTTGTCAAAATCTTTTCCTTTACATCGTCTTTAAGCAAATACTGACTGTCCTGCTTTATCCAGATGTCACTGGATAAATCCTCCTGAGGATAGTCAATTATGCTTTCTAAAAGTTCTTTCATCTTATGCTATCCCAAGCATACTGCTAATTCTTGATATAGAACTTGAGACCTTCTGAAACAAAGGAGTAAAGATGTTTTTAAACCAGTCCACAATCTTCTGCCAAAAACCTTCCTCGTTTATACTCTCACCCATTGCCTTAACTACTAAAGTAGGCTCTTTAACCGTTGCTAACTTTGTATAGGTCTCTCGTAAAAGTTTATCCACATCTGGCTTTAGTTTTGATTTTACCTCCTCATAAACCTGCCAGAAACTCGGTATAGTTTTTGTTTCTTTAAGATAAACCAATGCTTTTTCTAACTGAATTCCGTCTGCTTTAAGTTTTTCTAAAACCTCAATGATAGGTGCTTCCAGCTCTTTCTTCTGTGCTTTTAACTCCTCTAACTTAGATTTAAGTTCATTCATCTTTTGCTGAATCTCTACTAAGTCGTCAACAATCTCCTTTTTCTTTTTATCCAAGACCGTAGGAGGTAAATATACCCGGTGAACTTCATATAATCCTTTCTCCTCCATTTCCTGGATTCTTTGCTTTATCTTTTCCCTGGTTGCTTCATCTAACTCGATTTTTTCTAATCTCGCTAAATGCCTTTTTACTCTTTCATAAAGAGTCTTTAATTTATATACATCTTCTGCTAAAAGTTGAATCTTTAACTCATCCATTTTTCCCTCCTTTTTGACACACGTGTCAAACTACAAAGAGACAACCTCGGCGTTTAACTTATTCTCCTGAATATATTTTGTTGCCTCGTCTTTTGAAGCAAACACTTTTAGTTCTCCGTTCTCTTTAATCAACTCAAGCTTATCCAAATCGGCAACAAAATACCTCTCTGACTTAGACTCGGTTGTTTTCGTCTCAGTTGCCTCAGTCTTAGCCTCAACAGTCTTAGACTCTACTGGCTTAACGGGTAGTTTCATTCTTTTCTTTACCACTCCCATAATATACTGGTAGTCTCTGCCGGTTAAATCTCTATCGGACTTACCCATCCACTCCTTATATTTCTCTTTAGTCTCTTTCCAATACCTCTCTGCCTTAGATTTAGATATTCCTGCCTCCTTAGCTAAACTGTATAAGGCAGCAGGTGGATGAGTTTCTCCTGCTTTTGCCAACTCCTCCTGCTCTTCCTTTGCAATTGCCTCTCCTTCCTCAGGAGTAACTAATCCGGCAATCGCCTCTTCTGGAAGAACCAAAACTATCTCCTCTCCTGCTACAGGTTCTTCAGGTTCCTCTGCTGGTTTTTCCTCTTTTTTAGGTTCCTCTTTCTCTATCTCTTTTGCCTCGGGTTCCTTTGCCTCAGGCTCTTTTGCCTCAGGTTCTTTTGGTTCCTCTTTCTCTTGTTCCACTAACTTCTTAATCTTTTCTTCTTCTGTATCATCGGGATTAGGAATTCTCCCTTCTTTCGTAGACTTTTTAAGTCCCTTCTCCCGTAACTTCTTAATCTTTTCTTCCTCGCTGTCATCCGGATTAGGAACCCGTCCCTCCAACTTCACCTCTTCAGAGATAAACCTAAAAAGTTTGTTGACCATATCTTCCATCTTTTACCTCCTTTTTATTAAATCTACTATATTGCCTTTTCCATCACACCAACCCTTATCCTTTATATTTAACCCAAAGTCAATCAGGCTAACGACCTTATCAGAAACAACTGAATCGTTTTTCCAAAACGCTACTTTAAAAGAACTATCCTCTTTATATAACGGTCTTAACTCCAAAGGCAAATCCTCAAATCTTAAATTAAGCAGGTCCTGAATTGACTTTGGAACGCTCCCACTTAAAACATAATCTAAAATCTCTAAAGCTACTTCATCCTTAGGAACTACCTTTAACCCGTTCTCTAAAACCTGTCTAAACAAAGTAACCGTTGTAGTTGCCGGTAGTTTCTCAGAATACTCCCCTAAGTTATGCAACAACTTTTTATAAACGACTAAATCTAAATCTTTCATAACACATCCTTGATTGTATCTTTTATTTTTTGAAAGTCATTTATGGTAAATCTTTCTTTTGTTGGATATAACTTTCCTCCTTCAACCTTTATTCCTGCTATGCCTTCTTCTTCAAGTTCATCTATTGTCGCTCTTTCATCAACATAGATATTCTCTAAAATCTGCCAAGAATAAGTTATCACTCCTTCAAAGACCAGTCTAACCCCTTCATAATTAACTACAACTACTACCCCTGCTAAGTTATCTCTATCTAACTCTACTGTTATCGGTCTTCCCTTCTCTAAAGAATCAATTAGTATCTCCACTGCTCCCCTGTCATCGGCATATTTTTCTTTAACTTTTGCTATTAAATCTCTAATACTTTCTCTAACCCTTCCCAAATCTATTACCGCATTAACCGGTTGATATATTCCTCCTCCAAAAGTCAATCTAAATAGTCTAGCATCTTTCTCTAAATCTCTAATCTTTGAGTTCTCTACTACATCTTCTAAAACCTCTTCCAGTTCCTCATAAAGCGATTCCATCTCTCTATCTATTGCCTCTTTTAAATACTGAAAGAGGTCTACAACCATAACCGGCGATACATATTTATCAGAGTTAAGAAATCTTTTACAGAACTCTCCAAAAAATCCTCGCTCTACTAATGTAACTAACTCTCCATCGCCAAACTTTACTAAATATCCTTCAGGTCTTTCTAAAATCTTAATCTGCCACTTATTCTTTAGTCTTGCTAAGGTCTCTAACTTTTTCTGAAAAGTAGTAAATCCTGAAGGTAAAAATACTATATCCGCAGAAGTGGTTGCCTCTAAAATGTCATCTATAAACTCTTCTCTCATACTTTACTTTCCTTTTATTTTCTCTGATGCCCACCTATATAGCGTATCTTTTACATCTTTTACATTATAACCGTTCTCATAAGCCCACTCTTCTATTTGCTCTTCAGTCGGGCTCGGGTTGTTCTCAAGCCAAGCTTCAAGTTTTTCTTCCATAGATACACCTTCTTTATAGTCCTGTATAGTCTTAAGCATATCTCCTACTACTTGTGGTGGTGTTGCAGTTGTCGTGACTACTACACCTGAACTTGACTGCTGATACTTTGGATTCGTCCCTGACATCACATCCACTATGTCAGTCAGAAATCCCCAAAGCGATTCTAAATCTCTCTGTGTTGTTCCTGCTTGTGCTTTACTATAAGGCGTTGCTAATAGGGCAGTTGCAATTGCTCCAGTAGCAAGAAGTTTCTTTAAGTCTACCTTCTCAGAAATACTTTCTTTCAAAGCAATCTGAAGAGCTTGTTCTATCTCTTCATCACTATAACCTTTTTTCTTGAGGAACTCTATTCTTTCCTGATGTGAACCTTTTACATTCGGATTCGTTAAGAAAAAGACAGCAACTGCTACTCTGATACTGTCAGATGGTTGCCCATAAGTTTTTCTAAACCCTTCTACCTCTCTGTCTACCTGTTCAGCTTCTTTAAGAATTGCCTCTAATAACTTTTTCATTTTTCACTCTCCTTTTAATATTCAATTGCATACCATTCCCATTCAAAATCTTTGATGATTTCTCCTGGTGTGTATTTTCCTTTTCTAATATCTTCTCTTGTTATACGGACGCCGGGAGGTAGTCGCAGGTCTACTTTAAGTGTAGCATTTTTATATTTTTCCCCTTCTCGTGTTACATAAGTACCTTCAATTTCTATTCCCCTATCAAAAAGTTCGCCATCCTCGAACTCAAGATTGACATATTCCACATAGAAATCCCCATATTCGCCTAAATCAAGAAAATTCCTTCCTTTTATTATATCTTCATCTGCTAGCTCATATCTTACTTCTTCATCCTCTTTTAGAATTGCCTCTAATAACTTTTTCATTCTGCCTCCTTTTTACCAAGTAACACCTAAACCCATCAGACTATACGCAATCTCTATACCTATTAACAACCCAATCATTCCCTCTACTATCTTCCAGACAAATATATTTGCTGTTAACTTTGTATTACTTAACTTGAACAATCCAAGAAAACCTAAAACAGTAATCAAGTTCCACGCAGATATTCCTATCGGAATGCCTATCAACCCATAAGCAAGACCTACACCTATTCTCTCAAGCCATTTCTTTTTCTCTCCATAGCCAAGATGGAAAGCACCACAGGCAAGGATTGCTACACCTATCGCTTGCCCAATTCTTACCCCAGCAACTATCCCTGCAATAAGATACATAATAGGCAATACAAATCTCCTAATCCATTTCTGCCCTTTAATCTTTTTTGAAATTTCTGTCCCACCTAAAGCAAATAATATCCAAGATAAAGCTGGAACTAAGACCATCAATAACTCTTTGTTCATTTTGACCTCCTTAACCAATAGTCTTTACACTTATAAATCTTTTTCTTCATATAGCAACTTTCTGCACAGGATTTACAAAGAACTCTTTTCTTCTTCATCAAAATTTAATTTTCTTTTAACCTATCAACAACATGCTTACGAACATTGTCAGGTAAATCTTCCCAAGAAATCCGTTTTCCTAAATGCTCTCCCTCTTTACAACTTCCGACCTGAGAAATCCCTTGCGGATGGTCAGGGTCATTTGATAAACTAAGACATCTATATTCGTCTTCTGTTTCTTTTGTATTTAACACTACTGTATACCTATCAGCAGTCTTTCCTCCGTTATCCCAAATACTTCTAATGTCTAACTCTTTTTCCCTCTGTTCTAACAACATTTCTAAAAGTTTTCTCATTTTTAACTCCTTCTATACATATTCTAAAGCTTTTCTGATTCTTTTTGATGTTCCTTCATCCCATCCTTTTCCTTCTAACCTTGAATAAATCCAAGCAGTAGCAAAAGCAGGCACATCAATTTCGTCATGTAAATCGAGATTGTTAGATACTACACTTAAATCTCCCCCTACCTCTACAAAAGCATTTACCACTTTTACGACATTGTTCCATTCTTTTTTAGCATTCTCATTGTATCTTTGAATGGCTACTTTTAGGTCTTCCATTCTTTTTTTCACTTCATCTGCTTTTCTCCGCTCTAACTCGTCTCTTGCCTTTTTTAATTCCTCTTCTGTTGGTGGTTTAAATATATCTTCCTGCTCTAATAACAAATTCTCTAATAATTTTTTCATACTTTTATTACACCTTTTACTTCTGATACTTTGCTTACATCTTCTTCGGTAAATTTAACTGGATTGTCAAAACAAACAAAATTTCCTCCTACATATTTAGGTGTTCCTTTTAATGAAGTTAAATTGTTGTCATGACAAACAAAATTTCCTCCTACTCTTTCAGGTGCTCCCTCTAAAGAGGTTAAATCGTTAAAAGCACAATCAAAATTTCCTTCTACTCTTTCTGGCGCA
>Ga0078972_1013204_pt1 | contig 13766 bp, 18 predicted proteins | sample YelNatPaOPGAMG01_FD_67568 | JGI IMG/M metagenome (GOLD analysis project Ga0078972, IMG submission 67568) | Hot spring thermophilic microbial communities from Obsidian Pool, Yellowstone National Park, USA - OP-RAMG-01 (SPADES assembly) (version 2) | ecosystem: Environmental > Aquatic > Thermal...
CTACAGTTCATTAATTATCTATAAATTGGTTAAATATAAACCTTAATTGCATGAAATATTTGCATTATTAATTGATATAAAACAAAAGAAAATTAAGAAAGATTATTATTAATATTCTATAGAGATATTTTAAAAATTTTTTTAAATTTCAATTTTTTAAAATAATTAATAAAATCTTTTATATTCATAAAGTTATAAAAATTCATATTATAGCATGTATAATAATACATTTAATATGGAATTTGGAAATGAGTTCAACAATAATTTTGATCCATATTATAAACATTCATTCAAAATGGCTAAAGTTAAGAAAATTGTAAATGAAGCAAGAAAAATAAAATCTTTATACATAGAAACTAATATAACTCCTCCTCCTATTCCAGGACAATTTTTAATGATTTGGCATCCTAAAGCTGAAGAAATTCCTATTAGTATTTCAGATTTTGAAAATGGAATTGTTAGATTAACTATAGCTAATGTTGGATTAACAACTTCTTTATTAAATGAAGTTAAAATTGGTGAAAAAATTTTTTATCGAGGTCCATATGGTAAAGGATTTGATTTAAAGTCCAATTCATTCTATATTGCAATAGGTGGAGGATATGGAGCTGCTCCTTTATTTTATGCTATTAAAAAAATTTTAGAATATAAAAGTAAAGCAATTTATATTATTGGAGCAGAAACAAAATTTGATTTATTATTCATTAAAGAAATTGAAAATTTTAAAATTCCTTATTACATTGCAACTGAAGATGGTTCAATAGGATATAAAGGAATTGTTACAGATTTATTTGAAAATTTAATGAATAATTTTTTGAAAAATAAAGAATATGAAATTTTAACATGTGGTCCTGAGAAAATGATGGCAAAAATTGTTGAAATTGCTTTAAAAAATAAAATTAATGTTCAAGCATGCTTAGAAAGATATATGAAATGTGGTTTTGGTATATGTGGATCATGTGTTTTAGAACCTTTAGGGCTTAGAGTATGTATAGATGGACCAGTTTTTAATGGTAAGATATTAGAAAAAACATTTTTTGGAAAAGAAACTAGAAACCAATCTGGTTCGAGGGTGAAAATTGATAAATGAGTTTACTTATAAAAGGTAAGATTCATACTGGAGAAAAATTGATTAAAGGTTCTATATTAATAGAGAATGAAAAAATTTCAAAAGTAGCTATTGGAGATATTAATGTAAGTGTTTCTGAAAAAATTGATTTTAGTAATCATGAAAATATTATTATTCTTCCAGGATTAATAGATATTCATGCACATTTAAGAGATTTAGATTATAGTTATAAAGAAGATTTTATTAGCGGAACAAGAGCTGCTGCTAAAGGTGGATATACAATTGTTTTAGATATGCCTAATACAAAACCTAAAACAAATAATATAAAAAATCTTATAGATAAAAATAATTTAGCAAAATTAAAAGCATTAATTGATTATGGACTTTATTATGGTTTCCCTGAGAATGTAAATGAATTTGGAGATGAAATTGTTAAACTTTGTTCTGGAATTAAAATATATTCTTATGAAGATTATTATTTCAATAAAAATAATGAAATTATCGAAAAAATTTTTTCTTATGCATTTGAGAAAAATATCCCTATAATTGTTCATGCTGAAAATCCAATATTTTTTAAAGGTTCAGGAAGTGATTTTTTTGATAGACCTATTGAAGCAGAAATTTCAGCCGTGAAAGATTTTTTAGAAATTTCTAAAAAATATGGTTTTCATCTCCATATAACTCATGTATCTTCAGCTATTAGTGTGAAAATTATTGAAAAGCATAGATTTAATGGTTATACTAATGTAACTTTAGATACTTGTCCACATTATATTTTTTTAGATGAAAATAGTATTAGATTTTTAGGAAGTTTTGCTAAAGTTTATCCTCCCCTTAGGAAAATGAGTGATTGTTTATATTTATTAAAAAGTTTAAAAAATGGAGTTATAGATATTATTTCTTCAGACCATGCTCCTCATTCTTTTAATGAAAAAATGAAACCTTATGAAGAAGCTCCAGCTGGTATTCCAGGATTAGAAACTACTGTTCCTTTATTACTTACACTTGTAAATAAAAATGAAATAAGTCTTGAAAGATTTATAGAATTATTTTCAATAAATCCTGCTAAAATTTTAAATATAAAAAAAGTAGGATTAATTAAAGAAGGATATTATGGAAATATAACTATTGTAGATATGAAACATGAAGAAGAAATAAAAGCAGAATTTTTTGAAAGTAAAGCTAAATATAGCCCATTCAATAATTGGAAAATTAAAGGTAAACCTATTGCAACTATTGTAAGAGGGAAAACAATAATGCTTAATGATGAAGTATTTAATTTTATTGGATGGGGTAAAAATGTTAAAGCTTATGATTAATATTAGCTCTCTTAAATTGAGAAATCCAACAATGCTTGCTTCAGGCATAATTGGTGTAAGTGGTTCATTATTAAAAAAAGTTGCTTTAGAAGGAGGTGCAGGAGCAATTGTAACTAAAAGTTTAACATATAAACCTAGAAATGGCTATCAAAATCCTGTTATAATTGGTACAAAATGTGGATTTATAAATGCTATTGGACTTGCAAATCAAGGATATGAAGAATTTCTTAAAGAAGAACTTCCAATTGCTAAAGAAAGTAATGTTCCAATTATAGTTAGTTTAGCTGGTGAAAATTTAAATGAATTTAAAGAAATGGCTTTAGAAGCACAAAAAAGAGGTGCAGATGCGATAGAATTAAATCTTTCTTGTCCTCATGTTGAGAAACATGGATTTGAAATAGGGAATGATCCAGAACTTGTATATAATATTATTAAAGAATTAAAAAAGGAAATAAAAATTCCTATATTTGCAAAAATTGGATTAATGGATAATTTAAAAGATGTTGCTATAATGGCAGAAAAAGCTGGAGCAGATGCTATTACAGCAATAAATACTATTAAAGCCATGGCTATAAATATTCATTCTTTTAAACCAATCCTTTCTAATATTTTTGGTGGTTTATCTGGGCCTGCTATACATCCAATAGCTATTAGATGTGTTTATGAATTATATGAAACTGTTAAAATTCCTATTATTGGAGTTGGTGGAATTGAAAATTGGATTGATGCTATAGAATTTTTTTTAGCTGGAGCAAGTGCAATTCAAATAGGCTCTGCTATTGCTATTAAAGGTATAGAAATATTTAAAGAAATTGTTAATGGATTAAAAGAATATCTTGAAAAAAATGGATTTGAAAAAATTGATGAAATAATAGGTTTAGCTCATAAAAAATAAATTATTTCATAGAAAACTTTATTTTCTAAAAAAATAAAATAAAATTATGTCTTCAGGGGAGGAACTATTAGTATTTATTGATGGAAAATTCTATCCAAAATCAGAAGCAAAAATTTCTGTTTATGACCATGGTTTTCTATATGGCGATGGAGTATTCGAAGGAATAAGAGCTTATAATGGAATAGTTTTTAAACTTAAAGAACATATAGATAGGCTTTTTAATTCAGCTAAAGTTTTAATGATAAATATTCCATATACTAAAGAAGAAATAATCGAAATGGTTTTAGAAACTCTTAGAAAAAATAATTTAAAAGAAGCATATATTAGACTTATAGTTACTAGAGGTATAGGCGATTTAGGCTTAGATCCTAGAAAATGTTCAAAACCAACAATAGTTATTATTACTCAACCATGGGGAACATTGCATGGAATTGAAGCTAGGGAAAAAGGGATTAAAGTTATTATTCCATGGGTTAGAAGAGATAGAATTGATGCTACATCTCATGAAATAAAATCTTTAAATTATTTAAATAGCATATTAGCTAAAATTGAAGCTAATAATGCAGGTGTTGATGAAGCATTATTTCTTTCTGAAGATGGTTGCATAAGTGAAGGAGTTGGAGAAAATATATTTATTATTAAAAATGGAAAAGTTTTTACAACAATGAATAAAGCTGGAATACTTCCTGGAATAACAAGAGAAGTAGTTATAGAAATTCTTAAAAATCTTGGATATGAAGTAATTGAGAAAGATATAACACCATATGAATTATTTACAGCTGATGAAGCATTTTTCACAGGTACTGCAGCTGAAGTTACTCCAATAAGTGAAGTTAATGGAAGAATCATAGGAAATGGAAAGCCTGGCCCAATAACTAAAAAAGTAATGGAAGAATTCTTCAAAGCTACAAAAGATCCTAAAAATGGAATTCCAATATATAGAAAATAAAAATTTATATTAAACATTTAATCAAAAAATAAATAATAAAATAGAATTATAGAATTTCATTTATTTTTTTAAAGAAGGTGCTTTTAAAAATGAAGCAAATTTCTAAAGGAGTTATCTTAAATTATAGAAGAGGGCCAAAATCTCAAAAAAATTATGAATATTTAATAAAATTTGATTCATGCAATTCAAGAAAAGATGCTATTGCTTTAATCGGAAGAAAAGTTGTATGGAATAAAAATATTACTGGAAAAATAATTGCTCCTCATGGAAATAAAGGAGTTGTAAGAGTACGTTTCAAAAAAGGTTTACCTGGACAAGCATTAGGTACTTTTGTATTATTACTATAAAATTTTTACTTAAATTAAAATTAATGAAAGTAAAGTTATTTTAGCTTATAAATTAAAAAATATTTTTAATCATTTCAATTAAATTTTCAATTGCCGCTTCTATAATTTCTTTACCTTTTTCTGCTTTTGCATTTAAAGGATTTCCACTTTCAGGTAAAACTCCACTTTTGGAAATTTCAGAAACATTCATTGTAGCATTATACATAGCATATCCACTTGAATTTACTTTACTAAATTTATTATATGATGCATATTTCTTAGCTTTTTCCAATCCAGGAAAAGATTTATCTTCAAATTCTTCATAAGCTTTTAAATTTACAAGTTCAGGATGAGTAAATAAAGCTGTAGATGTTTCATATTCTCCTGCATGACCAGGCAGTGATATTTTATCACCAAAAAGTTTTATACAAAGTTCGATTGGAACTAAATCCCAATAATTTATCCATATTGCTTTCATTCCCAATTCCTCTTTAGCTCTTCTTGCAACTATATGTAATGCTGGTCCATTTCCTCCATGGCCGTTAAGGAAAATCACATTATTCATTCCATGATGCTTTATGCTTTTACAAATATCTAATAAAAGCTCAATAAAAATTTCATATCTAAAACTTAAAGTTCCAGGAAAATCCATATGAAAAGGAGATGTACCTATAGTTGTTGGAATACAAACTATAGCATTTGGATATATTGCTTCTGCAGCTTTTTTTGCGATATAAAATGCTGAAAGAAAATCATGTTGTAATGGCAAGTGAGGACCATGTTGCTCTGTACTTCCTGTAACAATAATAATTACTTTAGCTTTTTTAAACATTTCTTTTGCTTCAACCCAACTCATTTCTCCTAAAATAACTTTGTTTCTCATATTACTTTCAATATTTTTTTCATTTATAAATTTTTAGATAGCATATTAATAAAAAATATTTTTTAATCATAAATGATTTCTATAGAAAATTTTATTCATAATTTTTTATAATATATTAAAATTTATAATAAAAGAGAAAGATTTTTTATATATTTACAATTATTTAAAAGAATATAAACTACATAATGATATTAATTATATGATGCATTATGGATGTGCTTGAAGAATCTGGAAAAAAAGTAGTATTATTAGGAAATGAAGCAATTGTAAGAGGAGCATTAGAAGCTGGTGTTGGATTTGTTGCTGCTTATCCTGGAACTCCTAGTTCTGAAATACCAATAACTTTTTCTAGAATAGCAAAGAAAGTAGGTTTATATTTTGAATATTCTTCTAATGAAAAAGTTGCTTTTGAAGCTGCTGCAGGTGCAGCATGGTCTGGAGTTAGAGCTCTTGTTAGTCAAAAACAATTTGGTCTTAATGTTGCAGCTGATTCTATAATGCCTGTAGCTTATACAGGAGTAAAAGCTGGATTTGTTATAATGGTAGCTGATGATCCAGAAGGTTGGAGTTCTGCTCAATCAGAACAAGATACAAGGTTTTATGCTAAAATGTTTAGAATGCCAATGATTGAACCAAGCAATCCACAAGAATGTTTAGAATATACAAAAATTGCTTTTGAAATATCTGAAAAATATCAAATTCCAGTTTTTTTAAGAACTACTACAAAAGTTAGTCATTCTATTGGAACTGTAAAACTTGGAGAATTAAGGAAACCTAATACAAAAGGGAAATTCATAAAAGATCCTGATAGATATTACAATATTCGACCACATTTACAAATTCTTCATAATAGATTGGATAAAAAAATTGAAGAAATAGAAAAAGAATATGGTTATAAACTTAATAAAATATTTAATGGAGAAGGGAAAATAGGGATAATTTCTTCAGGAGTTAGTTTTGAATATGCTAAAGAAGCATTACAAGAATTAGGATTAAATCCTCCAATTGCAAAAATTGGATTAGTACATCCTATATCAAAAAGCTTTATTAGTGATTTTATTAAAGATAAAGAAATAGTTCTTGTATTAGAAGAACTTGAACCATTTATAGAAGAATTTGTAAAACAAATTGCTAAAGATGTTAATGCAAAAATTATTATTCATGGAAAAGATATTCTTCCAAGATCAGGTGAATATAATCTTGAAATAATAATTCCTGTATTAGAAAAAATATTTAATAAAAAATTTAATATAGATTTTAAAAATCATAAAGAAATGGTAAACCTTGCATTAAAAGATATTCCTCCTAGAAAACCTGTTTTATGTCCAGGTTGTCCTCATAGATCAACATTTTATGCTGTTAAAAAAGTTTATGGAAAAGATACTATTTATGCTGGAGATATTGGATGTTATGTTTTAGGAGTATATGAACCATTCAATATGCAAGATTATGTTATTAGTATGGGTGCAAGCATTGGTATTGCTCATGGAATAAGTATAGTAAGCGATCAAGAAATTGTTGCTTTTATAGGAGATTCTACATTTTTCCATGCATCAATACCTGCAATAATAAATTGTAAATTTAATAATAGTAGAGCTCCACTTGTAGTTATTTTAGATAATAGTGTTACTGCAATGACTGGCCATCAACCTCATCCAGGTTCTGGATTTACTGGAATGGGAGATAAAGTAGAACCAATAAAAATAGAAGAAATAATTAAAGCTATTGGAGCTGAAATGAGAATAGCAAATTCATTTAATCAAAAACAATTAATTCAAGCTTTACAAGAATTAAGGAAATTTAATGGTTTAAAAGTATTAATTAGTAGAGGGGAATGTAGATTATTAACAACTAGAAAATTCCGTGAAAAAGGGATTGAAATTCCTAAATTTCAAATAGATAAAGGAAAATGTACAAAATGCGATATATGTATTAGAGATTTTGCTTGTCCTGCAATAATGAAAACAATTAAGAATGAAGAAGTAATATATTATATAGATTTAGATATATGTACTGGTTGTGGTGTATGTATGCAAATATGCCCTGAAGGAGCTATACATCCTATTAAAAGAGGTGGAAAAGAATGAAGTATGATATATTATTAATGGGAGTTGGGGGTACAGGAGTATTAACAACACAAGTAATTATAGCTAGAGCTGCTAATATGGAAGGATATTATGTTAGAGGTGTTCAATTACATGGTCTTGCTCAAAGAGGGGGGATAATACCAGCATCTATAAGATTTGGCTCAGAAAATGAAGTTTCGTCTCCAGGAATAATGCAAGCTAATGCTGATCTTATTATTGCTTTTGAACCATTAGAAGCACTTAGAGCTATTTATTATGCTAGAAAAGATAAAACAATTTTTATAATAAATAATTATCCTCTAATACCAGTTTATGCTAATATTTTAAATATTCATTATCCAAGCATTAATGAGATTATTAAAAAAATAGAACCATTCGCTAAAAAAATTTATGTTTTTAATGCTTCTCAATTAAGTAAAGAAAATTTTGGAAATATTGTTTTTGGAAACGTTATGCTAATTGGAATAGCTATAGGATTAGGAATACTTAAATTAAAGGAAGAAAGTTTACGTGAAGCAATAAAAATTACTTCACCAAGAGAAGTAGAGAAAAATATTAAAGCATTTGAATTAGGTTTAAAATTAGGAAAAGAAAAATTAAATGAAATATAAAAATATATAAATCAATATTAAAAATATCTTTAATTAAGAGAGTGAGGGAAATGTCGATTCCTACTTTAGTAATGTTAGCAATAATAATATTTACAATAATACATGCTATTAAAAAGAGAATAGGATACGTATCTCTTATAATAATGATGATACTAATATTAATTTATGAAGCTATTATAGATGGATTTTATTTGCCAACTGTTTTTATGATAATAATGGTTATGAGTATAGCATCAGCTTTCTTTATACTTGGAGATATTCTTGGATAAAAACTTATATTTTTCTAAATTTTCTAATTAAATGAATATAAAAAATAGGTTTTAGAGGATTTTCTATGAACATTAAAACAATTGAAGAAATAATGAAAGAAATACATAAAAAATATAATGAAGATCCTTATGGATGGAAAGTATTAAGTGGAATAGATAATAAAGGATTTATAGATTTATATTTCATTCATAAAAATAAAGCATGGCGTTTAAAAATTTGGCAATTGGATCCTTTTAGAAATGTTGGTTATGGTATTTCTTTAGAAAATTTTGGAGAAATAAAAAAATTAAAAAATTATCCATTATATGGATTTAGAGATTTATCTAAAAAAGAAGCTATTGAAATACTTACTCTTCCTCCTAAAGAAGCTATTAAAAGGCTTATGAATATTAAACCTGTTCCAATAGACGAATTGAATAAACCAATAATTGTTGAAGGGCCTATAACTTTCTCTAATAAACCATTAAGTTTTCTTTCAGAAGAGCAAAGGAATTTAGATCAAAAGCTTTCTAGTGAACTTGAAAAACTTCTTATTAGAAAATATATTGATAGAATAAAAATTTATGGCTAAATTATTATTTACTTAAATATTATGAAAATTTTCCCATCTTTTAAAAAGATTATGCTCAATTTCCATAATATCAAGAATTTTTCCAATAATAAAATCTACCAAATCATTTATCTTTTCTGGTTTATGATAAAATGCTGGTGAAGCTGGCAAAATTATAGCTCCTATTCTTGCTAATTTAAGCATATTTTCTAAATGTATTGGGTTCAAAGGAGTTTCTCTTGGAACAATTATTAATTTCCTTTTTTCTTTTAAAATAACATCCGCTGCTCTTAAAATCAAATTTTCACTATATCCGCAAGCTATTCCTGCAAGTGTTTTCATAGAACATGGAATAATAATCATTCCATCAATTTTTGTTGATCCACTTGTTATAGGAGCTAATAAATCATCTTCTTTATAAATACGATAAGCTAATTTTTCAAAATCTTCTCTTTTCATTTGAAGTTCATGTTCAATAATTTTTTCACAATTGTTACTTATAATTAAATGTACTTCAATATTTTTTTCTTTTAATACTTCTAATAATCTTTTTCCATAAATTACTCCACTTGCACCAGTAAGTGCTACTATTAATTTCATATTTTTTCCCTTTTGTTTTACTCTTAAATTATATACTAAATTTTTCTACTTATTTTTAAACTTAAATTTTCCAAAGTTTGTTATTAATGATTTTTCTTAAAAATTTCTAAATTTTGTATATAAAATGCTTGATTTATTAAAAAATGTTTAACTTAGTCTTAATGATTAAAATTCTTCTTTTAATATTTTGCATATCTCTTATGGATAATGAAGTTTTTTATATTTTAGGTAATCTTACTACTCCCTTTATTTTATCAAAGTCTTCATCAAATGAATAAATTTCCTTTAAGTTATTCAAATTCATAAAATCGATAGCTAGAGCATCATTTGGGTCAAGCTTTAAATTCAGAACTTAGCTCAGTTGCAGCAAAATATGCTTTTTCACTTACACCATATATTTTTACATTATTAAGCATAAATAATCCTAATATAATATTAGTTAATTGTTCTGAAGAAATACTATGTTTAAGAATATTTACAATTTCTGATAAATGCACAACTGTAGTCACTACCTCTTCTTTTCCTTGTGATATATCATTAACTACTTTTTTGCATAATCTTTCATTTGTTTTCCTTTTTGACTTAATTGTCTTTTTGGTTTATAATAAGCATAAATGAATATATTCGTATCCAAAAATCTCATATACTTATCCCTTGGAACTTTTTTTTTAAACTCCTTCCAACTTCCAATAACCTCAATACCTAAATCTATTTTATCAAAATATTGAGTTAAATCCACTTTTCGCTTTGGAATTATCTTTAAATATCCTTTACGCTTTATTATATAAAGTTCCCGGCTTTTCATCAATTTCAGATTCACGCCGATCAGCAGGCAAAATAATGCGTCCTTGTGAGTCAACTTTCTTAATTTCTATTCCAATTTCCATTGTATATCACCATAAAAATTAATTTTCCACCATAATATGAATTTTTCTCCAGAAAACTTTAAAATGGATATTGAATTTAAAAACTATTATTTTTTTAAAAATTATTAAAAATTACTTATTTTAGCAATAGGAGGCATTGAACGCTTATGTTGAGAATTTTTAACCATATTGATTACTTTTTCAATAATATTTTTTGAAATATTGAATTTAGAAGCAATTTCTTCTTTTTCCATTTTTAAATCAAATAATCCATAAAGAATTAAATCTATTGTTTTATATTCTAATCCAATTTCTTTTTCCGCTAAATGATTTTTCCACAATCTTGGACTACTTGGTTTTTCAACTATTTTATTTGGTAAACCTAAATATTTTGCAAACATTCTTACTTGAGTTTTATAAAGATCTCCAATTGGTAAAAGGTCTGCTGCTCCATCACCAAATTTTGTAAAATATCCTATTAAAATTTCACTTTTATCTCCAGTACCTGCAACTAAAAAATTATTTGCATTTGCAAAATAGTATAATAAAGCCATCCTTATTCTAGCTCTAAGATTCCCACAAGCAATTTTATTATTTTCATTATGAATAGGATTTATAGAAGAAAAAGCATTATAAATATCGTCTATTTTTATAATATAATACTTTATTCCAAGTTTTTCAGCTAATTCAATAGCATCTTTAATATCTTCTTTAGGTGTAATTCTTTCATCAGGAAGAATAAGTCCAATAACTTTATCTTTTCCTAAAGCTTTAACACAAAGTGTAGCAACAACAGAAGAATCTAATCCACCACTTAAGCCAAGAACTATTCCATTACTTTTTGAATTATTAACTTCTTCTTTTATAAAATCTATTATTTTTTCAATTACTTTATCCCAATTAAGATTAAGTATTTCTAAATTAAGAGACATATTTTTCACGATTGATTTATTTTTTCTTATATTTAAATTAATTGCTTATGCTTTTATTATTTTTATAAATACTTTTCTTCTTCTTGGTCCATCAAATTCGCATAAGAATATTCCTTGCCAAGTTCCTAAAGCTAATTCACCATTTTCTATAAAAATTACTTCACTATGTCCTACTAAACTTGATTTTATATGTGCGGGTGAATTTCCCTCTAAATGTTCATAATTCCAATTTTCTGGAACAATTTTATTAAGCATATTGATAATATCTTCTTTAACACTGGGATCAGCATTTTCATTAATAGTAATTCCAGCAGTTGTATGTGGAATAAATAAATAGCATACTCCATTTTTTATATTTTCTTCTTTTATAATTTTATAGATTTGATTAGTAATATCTATAAACTCTATTTTTTTACTAGTTTTAACTTCTAAAATTTTCATATTAAATCATCATTTTATTTTTAATAATAAGAAATATTTATGCTTAAAAAATTAACTTTAATTCAATTAAAATATTTTTTAAATTTCAGAAAAACTTTATAAAATAGAAATTTTAAAAAGAAAGTGGTGATATTATTGCAAGAAAATAAATTAAGAAAATTAATACGTGAAGGTAAACCAACAATTGGAACAAGAATATTATCATCATGGCCTGGTATAGTTGAAATAATAGGACAAACAGGCTTATTTGATTATTTTGAATTTCTTGCAGAATATGCTCCATGGAATCTTTATGATTTGGAAAATTTAGCTAGAGCAGCTGAATTATACAATATGTCTTCAATGATAAAAATAGATGCTATTCCAAGAAGCTATATTGCAGCTAAAGCACTTCAATCAGGAATACAAAACTTCCTTTTTGCAGATATTAGAACAGTTAAAGATGCAGAAGAAGCTGTTAAATCTATTAAGCTTGAACCTAAAGGAATTATGGGAATAGGGAATTTTAGAATTGGAGGATATGTTTTTGCAAAATATTCAGTATCAGATTATAGAAAAGCTGCAGAAGATGCTGTTATAGCTTTTATGATAGAGAAAAAAAGTGCAGTTGATCATTTAGAAGAAATATTATCTATTGATGGTGTTGATATGGTTCAATTTGGACCATGGGATTATGGTTTAAGTATAGGTTTAACAGGAGAACCTGGAACACCTTGGGCTTTAGCTGACCCTAAAGTAAAAGAAGCTGAATTAAAAACAATAAAAACAGCTATAAAAATGGATAAGCGTCCAAGAGTTGAATTAGGAAGTGCTGATGTAGATTTAATAAAGAAATATATCGAATTAGGTGTTAAAGATTTTAACATAGGAACAGATATTAGAATTCTTTACAATTTTTGGAAAAAAGAAGGTGAAGAAATAAGAAGAATCCTTTCAAAAATTTCCTAGAATTTTTATATAAAAATTTTATAAAAGTAATTATAAAAAATAAAGTAAAAATTTTAATATTGTATTCCTTTAGTTGTTACTATTTCTTTAGGCATTTTTTTATCAATAACTAAATTTACAAAATCAGCTTTTTCAAATAATTCTTTAGGAGCATATCTTCCAGTTAATACAACATGTGTTTTTTTAGGTATTTTATCTAAAAAATCTAATACTTCTTTAATATCCAATAATTTCCAATGTAAAGCTAAATTTATTTCATCTAAAACAAGTAAATGAGGTTTCTTCTTTTTAACAATTTCTTCAGCAAATTTTAATGCTTTTTCAGCTAATTTTTTATCAAGTTCTTCTATACTCCTAACTTCGAATTTTTCTTTATTAATTTTTATTACTTTTTTCTTTTTTCCACTTTCAACTTTTATCCATCCAGGTCTTCCAAATTGATATATTTCATAATATGGTTCAAGTAATTTTCTAATTTTATATTCTCCAATATTTTTCCACCATTTTAAAAATTGAATTATTATTACTTTCTTTTTATGTCCAACACATCTAAGTGCTAATCCTAAAGCATTAGTTGTTTTTCCTCCACCAGTTCCTGTATAAAGATAAATATGGCCCATTTTTCTCCCTCTTTATTTTTTAAAATTTTCCATTATAAGTATCTATATTAAAAAGGAATTATGCTTCGACACACTCACTCCATCCACAATTCATACATGTTACGCATGATTCATGATAAACTAAGCTTTGACTTTGGCACATAGGACAAACTTCTCTTTTTGCTTTTTTCTTTACTTCTTTTGGTAAAAGATTAAACTTAGGTATGTCCATTTTAAGGAATGGAAGAGAATTTATTTTTTCTTCTTTTTCTTCAATAGTTACTTTAATTCCATATTTATTAAGCATATCGATTGTTTTATTTTCAACAATTTTTAAATATTTCCCTCTTCTTTGAGTAGGAGTAGTTAAAACTTGTTTTGTTTTAGATCCATCTCTATAAATTGTTATCCCTTTTAATCC
>Ga0078972_1013205_pt1 | contig 13766 bp, 15 predicted proteins | sample YelNatPaOPGAMG01_FD_67568 | JGI IMG/M metagenome (GOLD analysis project Ga0078972, IMG submission 67568) | Hot spring thermophilic microbial communities from Obsidian Pool, Yellowstone National Park, USA - OP-RAMG-01 (SPADES assembly) (version 2) | ecosystem: Environmental > Aquatic > Thermal...
CTCGGCAAGTCTGACTTCTTCAGCAAGTCTTCCAAAATCAGCTGAAAGAATTGATGGAGCTATGAGTACCAATGCAGTCCTCCTTTATTTTTTTTAGTTCAACTGCTGCCAGACCGTCTGGCCCTGCTCCTATTATGCTTATAAAAATTTTCATCCTATCTTGTGTAATTTTATAGTATTTGACTGTCCAGATACAATCACTATTTTATCAGAGCTGTCTGCAATGCCTAATCTTTTAATAGTTTTTTCAATTTCTTCTGTAGAAAAATTCTTGTTTCGCATTGGAATTATTCCCCAAAAAAGAGACAGTTTTCTGTAAGTTTTTTCTTTGACACTAAAAGCAATTACTGGCATTGGTGGATGTAATTTTGAAAGCACTTTTGTAGTTGATGCAAACTCAGTAAATACAACAATGGCTTTTGCATTGATGTCTTCTGCAACCTTCACCGCACCAGAAGCTATTGCTTCGGAAAAAGAATCTCCCACTTTATAAAGAACAGGGATTCTGTGAGATAAATTTTCTTCTGTGAATTTTATAATAGAACTCATTATTTTAATTGCTTCTACAGGATATCGCCCTGTTGCTGTTTCTGCAGAAAGCATCAATGCATCTGTGCCATCAACAACAGCATTTGCAACATCAGTTGCCTCTGCACGAGTTGGTCTTGAATGTTGTCTCATTGATTCAAGCATTTGCGTTGCAGTTATAACAATTTTACACTTCTGATTTGCAAGTTCTATTAATTTTTTTTGATAAACTGGAACCTCTTCAATAGAAAGAGAAATGCCAAGGTCTCCTCTTGCAACCATTATTCCATCTACAACATCAAGTATTTCTTCAATATTTTCAATTGCTTCTTTTCTTTCTATTTTTGCTATAACAGGAGGAAGTGTTAAACCTTGTTCGCTTGCCCACTGTTTTATTGAAGTTATATCATTTTTGTTTTTTACAAAAGAAATAGCAATATAATCAACATCAAGATTGACACCAAATAAAAGATCTGCTTTATCTTTATCAGTGAAACTTAATGTTGCATTTAAATTAGGGAAATTAATTCCCTTTTTAGGCTTAAGAATTCCACCTTCTCTTACTGTACCAACAACCTTATCATTAAGCTTTTGAATTATTTCAATTCTTATTAATCCATCATCAATAAGAATTTCTTCACCTTCTTTAACTTCATTAATTAAATTTTCATATGGAACAAAAAGTTTTTTTGAAGTAGATACTCCATCACCAGATAAAATTTCTATCAGTTCACCTTCATTAAGCGTGACTTCTCCTCCCTTTATATTGTTAATTCTAAGTTTGCTTCCTTGAAGATCCTGAAGTATTGCAACAGGTTTACCAATTTTAGAAGATTCTTCTCTTATTGTTTTTATAACATCGGTGTAGTAAAAATGGTCTCCGTGAGAAAAATTAAGCCGAGCAACATCCATTCCAGCTTGAATCATTTCAGAGATTATCTCTCTTTTATCTGATGAAGGTCCTATTGTTGCTACAATCTTAGTTTTTTTCATTTCAGTTATTTATAATTTGCATGCATTTTTTTACATCTTCTGGACTTCCCATGAATACAGGGACTCTTTGATGAAGGGATTGAGGCTTAATGTCTAAGATATCCTGAACTCCATCAATTGCTAACCCACCTGCTTGTTTGATTAAAAAAGCCATTGGAGCTGCTTCATATAAAAGTCTTATTTTTGCTTTTGTGCCTACCAGAGGATAGGCAAATATTCCACCTTTCATTATTGTTCTGTGTATATCTGTAACCATTGCTCCAGCCCATCTAAGGGTATATCCTTCTGTTTTAAAATAATCTACGCATTTTTTAACTTTTTCATCCCATTTGTTGTAATAAGATTCGTTAAATCCATAAATTTTACCTTTTTCAGGAATTTTTATGTTTGGATGAGAAAGCAAATAAGTACCTACCATTGGGTCAAGCGTAAATCCATGTAGTCCATTTCCAGTTGAATAAACAAGCATGGTTGAAGTTCCATAAATAACATATCCAGCAGCAACCAATTCTTTTCCTTTTTGTAAAAAAGTTGGTTCATCAGAAGAAGTTTTTCTCCAGATTGAAAAGATAGTTCCAACAGATGTATTTGCATCAATAACAGAAGAACCATCAAGTGGGTCTATTGCAATTATATATTTCCCATTTTTACCTTCTTCAGGGAATAAAGCATTTTCCATTTCCTCACTTGCTACAGCATAAAAATCACCACTTCCACTTAAGTGTTCTATAAGAACTCTATTGGAAAGAGTATCCAATTTTTGGACCTCTTCTCCCTGGACATTTATCCTTCCTGTTTTTCCAATTACATCAACCAATCCTGCCATTCTTATATATGAAGAAATTATTTTTGTTGCATTTTCAATAGCCATCAAAGCATGAGAAAGCGTACCTGTTGCTTCGGGATGCTTTCTTTCTTCTTCAAGAATAAATCTATTTAAATCAATACCTTTTTTTATCTCCATTTTGTCCTCCTAAAAATTTAGATTTATTTTTACAGGATTTATGTATTTGTTAATAATTGGTAATGAATTCTTAACTTTAAGTTTTTCAAATATCATATCAAAAGTTTTTGAAAGCTCATCCATTATTGCATTTTTAATATCTTCTGGAAGACTCCACCACTGCTGTTTAAAAGGACCAAAACCTTTTTTTCTTGTTTTGTATATAAACTGCTCATAGGTCATGTCCTCTTTCCATTCTTCTTTACATTTTTCCTGAAGATATTGATAAATTTCATTTTTTAACCAATCTGGAGCTAAATCATACATTAAATTTTGAAATCCTGTTGCAAGATGTATTTCAGAAGTATAACATTCTGGAAATTTATCAAAAAGCTCAAGGGGTAAGGTCGAAGCTCCGTGTTGAACAGCACCAGAAAGTGAGTATTTCTTTTGTGCTAAACTTCCAATTGATTTTAAAACATCAAAATCCAGTTTAACCTTAGCCAGTGTCCCATTTTTCAAAGGAATTCCTCCATGAGCTGTTCCTGTTTGAACGCTAATTTTAGAAATTCCTTTTTTACAATTTAATCTCTCTAAATATCCCTCCATGAATGATTCAAATTCTTCAACTGTAGAATTTTTACCACCAATGTGGCCTATTTCTCCTCCAACACTCACTGTAATGCCATCTGGCTGTAAATCTCTTATATAATCTGTAAACATTGCAGTAAGAGAGAAATTTTCTTTTTGTTGGTCCTTTAAGCTTTTTCTTGAATAATCAACCATTGTAGAGGCATCTATGTCTATGTTAAAAAAACCAGCTTCAATAGACTCTTTTATTAAGTTTTTGACATTGTTAATCTCATCTTCCTGATTTTTTTCAAAATTTTTTCTGTTAATCTGAAAATGGTCTCCCTGTAAAAATACAGGAGCGTAAAATCCCTCCCGCAAAGCAGCAGCTATTATGTTAGCAGTATACTCTGAAGGTCTCTGATGTGTATAACCAATCTCTGAACGAGCAATTTCAAATATTATCAAACCCACATTATTTTTTATGGCTGACCTAAAAATAGCTCTTGCTGCATAATATGTTAAGCCTCTTAAATTTATAGCAGGCACAGTAATGTTATTAACTTCCCCTCTTCCCATTGCCTCATAAAAACTCTGAATTGATGAAGGAAAAATTCCATGCTCAAGTCCTTTCAAAAAAATCATTTCTTTTGCCTTTTTTCTAACTTCATCATTTGTTGAAAAAACAGCATTCCAGATTAAGCTGTCAACATCATTAAAATCAAGATTTTCAATATTTTTTGTAATCATCATATTTTCCCTCCTCAATTTCTAAAATCTGATTAATCCTTCTTAAATGTCTTTCTCCTTCAAACTGAGTTAAAAGAAAAACATCAACTATTCTTGTTGCTATATTTTCTTCTGTAAATCTTCCTGCGAGAGCAATCATATTTGCATTATTATGTTGTCTTGCAAGTCTACAAAGCTCAGGAGTATAAACCAATGCACATCTTATTCCTTTTATTTTATTCGCTACAATTGAAGCTCCTATTCCTGAACCACACATAACAACTCCTCTTTCACATTGTCCATTTGCCACTGCACGGGCAGCTTTTGAAATAAACAAAGGATAATCAACAGGCTCCTCACTATAGCATCCAAAATCAATTATCTCGTATCCTGAGCTCAAGAGATAATTTTTAATTTTTTCTTTTAAAGAAAATGCTGCATGATCTGTTGCCATTGCTATTTTCATAATGGAGTCTCCTTACTCAATATCAGAAATTGATTTAATTGCCGGTAAATCAGAGCCTTCCAAAAATTTTAAAAAAGCTCCACCACCGGTTGAAACATGGTCAAAATGAGAGATTAAATTTGAGGAGTTTAGAACTTCAGCAGTATCTCCTCCACCACATATTTTTATTGCTTTTGACATAGCAATTGCTAAGGCTATACTTTTTGAACCCCATGAAAATTTAGGAATTTCATAAATTCCCATAGGGCCATTCCATAAAATTGTATTTGCAGAAGAGATTTCTTTTTTGTAAATTTCAAATGTTTTTGGCCCTATATCAACAACTTGCATATCTGAAGGAATTTCCTCCCGAAAAACATACTTTGTTTCTGTATTTTCGCTGATTGTTTTAGCAACCATAAAATCTTCTGGAAGCAAAATTTTACAACCTATTTCATCTGCTTTTTTCATTATTGTTTTTGCAACTGATACAGCATCTTCTTCGTAAAAAGATTTGCCTACAGGATATCCAATTGCTTTTATGAAAGTACAAGCCATTGCTCCACCAATACAGATTGTCTGGGCCTTTTCAATAAGTCTTTCAAAAAGTTTTATTTTGTCAGATACTTTTTTGCCTCCAAGAACAAACAAAAATGGCTTTTTTGCTTGCTCTATTAATTTATTTATAGTATTTATTTCTTTTTCAGTTAGAAAACCAAGCATTGAAGGCAAATATTTAGGTACAGAGACTACACTGGCATGTTCTCTATGAGCAGTCCCGAATGCTTCAAAAATATAAATGTCTGCAAGAGAAGCTAAAAATTTTGCAAACTCCTCATCATTACTTTTTTCTCCAGGATGAAATCTTAAATTTTGTAGAAGCAAAACTTCACCATCTCTCAATAATTTTAAAGTATCTTTAACTTCATCACCCCAGGAAGGAACAAAATGAACCCTAAAAGGAGAAGTTTTTGATAAGTATTTTTTAACATTGCATAAAGAGTATTTAGGCTCTTTATCTTTAGGTCTTCCCATATGAGAGGCAAGGATTACCTTAGCACCCGCACCAATGAGATAACCTATTGTTGGCAGAGTTGCTCTTATTCTCATATCTCCAATCAATTCTCCTTTTTCATTAACAGGATCATTTAAGTCTGCACGCACAAAAATCCTTTTTCCTTTTAATTTGTAGACAGAATAATTTGAAATACAGGGTTTTTTAATCATAATTAACCCCCTTTTGCTAAAAATTTTATTAAGTCTACAACTCTAAAGGAATAACCAAATTCATTGTCATACCAGGAAAATATTTTGTAAATCCCGCCTGTTCTGGACATTAATAGTCCATCAACAATGGAAGAATATCTTGTTCCAACTATATCTGTTGAGACTACAGGCTCTTCAGTATACTTAATCACATTTTTCAAAGAGTTATTTTCATAGTAAATAAATCGTTGTTTTATCTCCTGTAAGGAAGGTTTCTTCCCAAGTCTTACAGAAAAATCAATTATGGAACCAGTTGGAACAGGAACTCTTATTGCTACTGCTGATATTGTCCCTTCTAATTGTGGAAATATAAAAGATAAAGCTTTCCCGACACCAGTGGATGTTGGCACAATATTTAATGCTGCTGCTCTTGTTCTGCGCATGTCTTTTTTATGACTGCCGTCTAAAAGCCTCTGGTCTGATGTATAAGCATGAACGGTTGTGATAAATCCGTCTAAAATTTCAAATTCTTCTAATACCTTACAAACAGGAGCAACACAATTTGTTGTGCATGAAGCAGATGATATAATTTTGTGTTCTGGTTTTATATCAAAATGATTTACTCCGTAAACAACCATTATATCCGACTCAGAGCTTGGAGCTGTAATTAAAACCCTTTTAGCACCTGCAGAAATATGTTTATAAGCATCTTCTTTTTTCTTAAATTTTCCTGTAGCCTCAACAACAAGGTCAATTTCAAGTTCTCTCCATGGAAGCTTTGTTAAATCTTGCCTTTCCTCAAAAACTTTTACTTCTTTGTTACCTATTACCAAACAGTCAGACTTACAGGAGATTTCTTTGTTAAACTCTCCATACACAGAGTCATGTTTAAGGAGATAACCGAGCATTTCTATGTTTTTTGAGCTGTTTATAGCAACTAAATCAATATCTTCTGGATTTTCATTGAAAAGAATTCTTGTTACCAATCGTCCAATTCTGCCAAAACCATTTACAGCAATTCTCATTTATTTGGCACCTCCTTTAAACTTAATGTAGCCTCAACAATATCATCAGATGTAAGTCCATAATATTTAAGAAGTTCTTCAGGCTTTCCTGACTGACCAAACTGGTCTTTGATTCCAATCTTTTTTACAGGACAGGGATATTCTTCAGAAAGCACCTCACTTACTGCACTACCAAGACCTCCTATTATGCTATGTTCTTCTGCAGTTACAACGCATCCTGTTTTTTTGACAGAGTTTAGTAATGTTTCTTTGTCAATTGGTTTTATTGTGCTCATATTAATTACCTCAGCATTAATCCCATGAGAACTAAGTTTTTCTGCTGCTACCATAGCGGAATATACCATTGTCCCGCAGGCTATTATTGTTACATCAGAACCTTCTTTTAATACATAAGCTTTCCCGATTTTAAACATATACTCATTAGGCAAAATCTGGGGAGTTGGTGCTCTACTAAGTCTTAAATATACAGGACCAAAGTATCTTGCTACAGCAATTGTTGCCTGATAAGCTTCTGTAACATCTGCAGGAACTATAACAGTCATTCCAGGAATTGTTCTCATTATGGATATATCATCAACAGATTGATGGCTTGCTCCATCTTCACCAACTGTTATGCCTGCATGACTTGCAGCAATTTTTACATTCAGTTCTGGATAAGCAATGCTTTGAAAAATTTGATTTAAAGCTCTCTGAGTTGCAAATATAGCAAAAGTAGAAGCAAATACTATAAATCCACATGTAGCAAGCCCTGCTGCAATTCCAATCATATTTGCTTCAGCAACTCCTGCATTAAAAAATCTGTCAGGAAACTCTTTTGCAAATTTTACAGTATATGTTGACTTTGATAAATCAGCATCCAGTACAACAATATTTGGATTGTTCCTTCCCAACTCTACAAGAGCTTCTCCATAGGCTTGTCTTGTGGCTAAATGCTTTTGCATTGTTAAACCTCCTATGCCAATTTACAAATTTCTTGCATTTCTTTAAGAGCTTTTTCAGCCTCTTCAGGTTTCGGAGCCTTACCATGCCAGTCAACATTGTTTTCCATGAAGGAAACGCCCTTACCTTTTACTGTATTAGCAATTATTGCAAGAGGTTTTGATATATAAGGAATTATCTGGAATGCTGGAATTATTTCACCAAAATCATGTCCATTTATCTCAAGCGTCATCCAGCCAAAGGCTTTCCATTTTTCAACAAATGGCTCTAATGCCATAACTTCTTCTGTATTTCCATCGATTTGAAGTCTATTTCTGTCAACAATTGCAATAAGATTATTAAGTTTGTAATGAGCTGCAGCCATTGCAGCTTCCCAGACTTGTCCTTCCTGACATTCTCCATCTCCTAAGAGGACAAAAACACGATATCCAAGTTTTTGAATTTTAGCTCCTAATGCCATACCAACACCTACTGAAAGACCCTGCCCGAGAGAGCCTGTTGATATCTCAACTCCAGGAACTTTTTTCATATCAGGATGTCCCTGAAGTGGAGAACCAAATTTTCTTAAACTCTTGAGCCATTCCTCTGGAATAAAGCCAAATTGCGCTAATGTAGCATATAAAGCAGGAGCAGAATGCCCTTTTGAAAGAACAAATCTATCCCTGTCCATGTCTTCTGGATACTCCGGATTAAGTCTTAAAACTTTAAAATAAAGTGCTGTTAGAATTTCAACACATGAAAGACTTCCTCCAGGATGTCCAGAACCTGCCTGAGCAATCATCTCAATTATGTTTTTTCTTATTCTTGTTGCTATTGCTTGTAATTCTGTATAATTTGAAACTAATTCAAATGTTTCAAACACTTTTACACCTCCTTTTTATCTTTTAAATCTCTTATTTGTTTCAGTATGGTTGCAATTAAAAGACTTGAAACCAAATAAGGTTCAAGCTCCTTTTCCTTTATTCTGAAAGAACTGTCAATTTTAAAACTTCTTTTTACTTCATCAAGTGTAAATTTACGAGCTATACTATAGACATTCCATTTTTTGCCACCATACCATTCTTGAAAAACTTCCCATGAACCAGGTTCGTTTAAAAGATTTTCAAACCAATGAGAATCAGTAGATTCATTCCACTGAACAGCTATAAAGTTGTCAGAGTGAAGTCTGAGTTTTAAGAGTATATCAGCATACTGGGATTGAGGTTCTACAAAATTTCTTATATCTTTTTGCCTTTCTCTTATCTCCTCAATTACTTTTTCAGCAAAATATCCTCTATCAAGGACATCTCTTTGAATTTTCCATATTATTTTCAGCTCAAGATCAGTGTCATAATAAATCTTTAGGTCATACTGAATAGCAAGTACATTAAAGTAAAAAGTGTGCAGACCTTCACATATAATGTAGGGAACAGGACAGACCCATTCAGGCTCACCAAATCTTCCTGTTGAATGATCGTAAATAGGTTTTAAAATTTTTCTACCTTGTTTAAGAAGCCACATATGTTCTATCGCCAGCCCGAGGTTGTTTGCCCGAGGATGAAGCGGAGTTATTTTTACAGCTTTTCTTTCTTCTCTGTCTAAGGAGTGATAGTCATCAAAGCATATTTCTCTTACATTTTCTTCTCCTAATAAATTAGACAGCGTCTTAACAAATGTGCTTTTCCCGCTTCCGCTGTCCCCTGCAATTCCTACTAAAACTGGCTTCATTTTATCACCACTCCTTTCCATTTTTCTAAGGCTTTTGCTAATGCTTTACTTTTCTTTGCTGCTTCTTCAAGTGTTTTTCCTTGAACTACCGCTTCTACGGCATCCCTTACTGCTTTTGCTCCCTGTATAGTTCCTTCAGGATGTCCATGAACTCCTCCGCCAAACTGAAGCACTACATCAATTCCGAATATGTTTACAAGGTCATAAATGTGTCCAGGATGAAGCCCTCCTGAAGCAACAGAAAACACTGGCTTTATATTTCCCCAATTTTGACCAGGTAAATGAGCATTGAAATTATGCTTGGAATTTCCAAGAGCAGAATGGCAGAGCATTACATCAGCTCTATCACCTTCCATTTTTCCTACAACTGTACCAATGTGAATTTGGTCAACACCAGCCAATCTTGAAAGTTTTGCAACAACAAGCATATGAATTCCGTGATTCTTCGGTCTTGCAAAACTTGCATACATTGCCCTGTGAGCATGAATTATTAATCCTAAGTTTTCATTTCTTACAGCCTGTAGCCCTGAAAATCCAGCTGTAACAATATCAATCATCACATATGTCCCACCATTTTTTTTCACAAACTCAGCCCTTCTTAGCATCTCATCAGTGGGAGCAGTTATATTTGGTAAATAAGCCTTCTTTTGTCCTGTTTCCTTTTCTGCTTTTTGAACTGCATCCAGACACCTGAGTACTCTTTCCTCAAAGTTTGAGAAAACTTGATGTGTAAGATTTTCATCATCTTTAACAAGGTCAAGTCCACCAACAAGGGATTTATAAACAACTTCAGCTTGCTCTTCTGGTGAAAGCCCAACCTTAGGTTTTACAATTGTTCCAATTAGAGGTCTGTGCTTTACACTTAAAATCTCTCTTACTCCTTTGACTCCAAAAGCTGGTCCTGGTAATTGTTTAGTAAAACTATAGGGCACTTGTATATCAAGCAGTCTTAAAGCCTTAACTGCTTTCATTCCAAAAACATTTCCTGCAATACTGCTTAAAAATTGTGGAATGTTATTTACTTCAAAAAGAGCCTCCGGATAAGCTATATAAACTACATTATCTTGTATTGCATAAACCCTTGCCCTTAATTCATCCCATATACTTTGTTTCATTGTGGCAAGGTCAGTCCATGTGCCAATTGAACTTTCTGAAGCAACAGCTCCTGCTGCTTCTTCTAAAGTTGTATCTTCTGCGGGTTCTACATAAAATGCAGCCAAAACATCATTTTCTCTTGGAATATATCCAATTTCTAAAAAATCAATGTATTTCATCTTCATTTTGTTTTTCCTCCATTATTTTTTATGAAGACTTTCCCAGTCTTTTAAAAATCTTTCAATTCCTATATCTGTAAGAGGATGTTTAAACATGGCTTCAAGTACCTTTGGTGGTATGGTGGCAATATGAGCACCAGCTTTTGCTGACTCAACAACATGAAGAGGATGACGAATGCTTGCAGCAATTATCTTTGTTGAAAAACCGTAAATGCTGAATATTTCTGCTAAATCTCTTACTATGCTTAATCCATCATGAGAAATGTCATCAAGTCTTCCTATAAAGGGACTTACATATGTTGCTCCAGCTTTTGCAGCCACTATCCCCTGATTTGTTGAAAAAACAAGAGTAACATTTGTTTTAATCCCTTCTTTTGAAAGAACATTTACAGCCTTCATCCCTTCCTCTGTCATTGGAATCTTAACTGCAATATTAAATCCCCATGAGGCATACTGCCTTGCTTCCTTTATCATTCCTTCAGAATCTGTTGATATTACTTCAACGCTTACAGGCTCCCGAACAAGACTGGAGATTTCTTTTATAACACTTTTTACATCCTTAGCTCCTGCCTTTGCTAATAAAGTAGGATTTGTTGTAACTCCATCAACTACTCCTGTAGCAACCCATCTTCTTATTGCCTCAATCTCTGCTGTGTCTAAAAATATCTGCATATTGTCCTCCTCCTATTAAAATTTTTGATTTTATAAAGACAAGCAAATTCCATGCCATATGAGAAACTGTTAAAATATAAAGCTTTGAAAAGGAGTTTGTTACGAAAAGTAACATATTGAGGTAACAAATAAAGGTAACAGAATTTGTTTTCTGGCTTTTATAAATGTTAAACTATCAGTTATATGAGCTTAAATAGTAAACTACTTAATAAAATACTGGATGTGGCAGATAAAAATTTTGTATGCCTTAGATGTGGAGAATGTTGTTATCAATGGGCAGTTCCTTTACCGGAAGGAATTAGAAAGCCTGAAAATCAAAAATGTCCTTATCTGAATGATATTTCTATAAATAAAAATTCATGGACAGAATCATCTTGCAGAATTTATAAAAGTCGTCCTGAAGTATGCCAAAAGTTTAGAATTAGCTTTGCTACATTTTGCCCGATCGGACTCTGGAAATGGTTGAAAATAAAAAGACAAAATCCCGAAATAGAACTTCCTGAGAGAGTTAAAAAAATTTTAAAATTTTTAGATGACCTAAAATGAAATTAAGAGGACTTTATGTAATAACAGATGAAAAGCTGACTCCTTACGATAAAATTCTTAAAATGGTTGAAGAAGCTTTAAAAGGTGGCGCTAAATTTGTTCAATTAAGAGATAAAACCAATTCTGATGATTTCCTTTTTTCTTATGGAGTTTTATTAAAAGAGCTTTGTGAGAAATACAATTCTTATTTTATTGTAAATGATAGAGTAGATTTGGCAAAAAAGCTTGATGCTCATGGAGTTCATATTGGCAAAGAAGATGCTGATATTGTTCACGCTAAAGAAAAATTAAAAAACAAAATTATTGGTGTTTCCTGTTATGGAGATATTGAAAGAGCAAGGGTTATGGAAAATTCAGGTGCTTCTTATGTAGCCTTTGGAAGTTTTTATCCCTCTCCAACTAAACCTGACTCTAATGTAATTGACAAATCAATAATTCAAGAAGCTAAAAAAATTTTATCAATCCCTGTTTGTGTAATAGGAGGATTAAATGTGGAAAGAGCAAGTAAGCTAATTTCTCTTGGTGCAGACATGGTTGCAGTGATAAGCGATATCTGGACTGCTTCATGCATACAAGAAAGAGCTAAGGAATATAAAAATTTATTCAGTAAATGAAATGTTTTGGAAGAATCAATTTTTTAATACCTCATTAATTTTTTTTATTAAAAAAGGATGGATTACAGGATTGCCTGCTACAATATGTCCTGTTTTTAAATAAGTTTGTCCACCTTCAAAGTCTGATACCACACCACCAGCCTCTTTTATTAAAACTGTACCTGCTGCAATATCCCAGGGACTTAAGGCAAATTCAAAAAATCCATCTACTCTTCCGCATGCCACATAGGCAAGGTCAATTGCTGCAGCACCTGCTCTTCTTAGGTCGCTGACAGAGTAAAGAAGTGACTGAAATATTTTTATGTAACTTGGAATGAATTGTTTATTTCTGAAAGGAAATCCTGTGGCAATGAGACTAAAAGCTGGCTCTTTTATTGATGAAACATGAATTCTCTTTCCATTTAAAAACGCTCCTGAGCCTTGCTCAGCATAAAAAAGTTCATTTTTTAAAGGGTCATAAACTACACCTAAAACTATTTCACCTTTTTTCATTAAAGCAATAGATATAGCAAAAACAGGAAAACCGTGAATAAAATTTGTTGTTCCATCAAGAGGGTCAATTATCCATAGATACTCTGCTTTTTTATAGTCATTGGAAGATTCTTCAGCCATTATCTGATGCTCTGGAAAGTGATTTTTAATCCGAATAATTATTGTTTTTTCAGATAAAACATCTACTTCTGTTACATAGTCTGAAATACTTTTTTGAGTGATTTCATTGTCAGTGATTGTTCCAATTCTTTCTTTTATAATTTTTCCTGCCTCCTGTGCAGCTTCCATTGCAACAATAAGATACTCTCTCATTCAATAAACTCCACTGCTTCATTGATTGAAACTCTTGGTGGTGCTGAAGGCACATAAGATGGATATCCAACAGGCAATACTACAACAGCCCTTAAATGTTTTGGCATGTCTAAAATTTTTGAGACTTCTTCTTCTCTGAATGCTCCAACCCAAACACTGCCAAGTCCATTTTCATGAGCAACTAACATCGCATTTGTGATACTACATGCTACATCCTGAATTGCATAAAGTTCCACACCTCTTTCTCCATATCTTGGAAAAATTTTATTTTTATCAATGCATCCAACAATAACTAAAGGAGCCTCTGCAATAAACATTTGATTTAGGGCTGCATATGCAAGCTTTAATTTTATTTCCTTTTTTTTAACAAAGTAGAATTTTCTTGCCTGAAGGTTTCCTGCAGAAGGTGCCCATAACAAGGCTTCAATGAGTTTTTTAATGATTTCATCAGGAATCTCTTTTTTTAAAAAAGCTCTGATACTTCTTCTTTCTTTAACTGCCTTTAAAACCTCATCCATTTTTAACCCTCAAGGCATTAATATCAGATTTCCGGTTTCCAGGATGCATTCTTTGCAAGTTTATCTGCTAATTCATTTTTCTCTCTGTATATGTGTAGTATTCGGTATTTTTTGAATTTATTTAAAAGTTCCATAACCTTATTGTAAAGAGGAATTAGATTTTTATTCCTGACCTTATATGCTCCATTAATTTGACGGACAAGAAGTTCGCTGTCGGAGAAAATATCTATCTCTTTTACATTTTGTTTTAAAG
>Ga0078972_1013206_pt1 | contig 13763 bp, 9 predicted proteins | sample YelNatPaOPGAMG01_FD_67568 | JGI IMG/M metagenome (GOLD analysis project Ga0078972, IMG submission 67568) | Hot spring thermophilic microbial communities from Obsidian Pool, Yellowstone National Park, USA - OP-RAMG-01 (SPADES assembly) (version 2) | ecosystem: Environmental > Aquatic > Thermal...
CGGACTGGGAGAAGCCCGAGGGCGTGCCGATTGATATTTTCATTTTCGGCGGACGGCGCGCGAGCGTGGTGCCGCTGGTGTATGAAGCCTACAATTGGGATCATGGGGTCTTCCTGGGTGCCACGGCAGCTTCGGAGACAACCGCCGCCAATATCGGTTCTGTGGGCGACTTGCGCCGTGACCCCTTCGCGATGAAACCTTTCTGCGGATACAACATGGGTGACTACTTTGCCCATTGGCTGGCGATGGGCGACCGGCTGGGCAGCCATGCACCACGCATCTTCTACGTCAATTGGTTCCGCAAGAATGCAGATGGCAAGTGGCTGTGGCCCGGCTACGGCGAGAACAGCCGCGTTCTGAAATGGATGTGCGATCGCATCGAGGGGAACGTGGGAGCAGAGGCAACCCCCATCGGCCTGATGCCCCGCGCCGATGACCTCGATCTCACCGGATTGGACATCCCGCCCGACGATCTTCGTGCACTGCTGCACGTGGACGTGGACGCCTGGCGCGCCGAACTGCCCGACATCGAACAGCATTTTGCCCAATTCGGTCAACGCCTGCCACAGCGGTTGCAAAACCAACTCGCCGAATTGGCACAACGGCTGGGGTAGTCTCCATCGCTTCGTCCGGCCTGCCGATATGGCGCATGGGGCAGGCCGGACAGCGGCGTCACGATTCCTGTCACATCCCGCGGAAGGTGCGCAGGGTTTCGAGGTAGGATTCGGGCAGCCCGATATCAAAACGCTGCCCGTCGATGATCAGCCCCAGGAATCCATCCTCCTGGCGCAGACGATCGAGCGCTGAAGTGAGCTGGAATTCGCCCCGCTCACGCACATTGTTGCGAATGTGCTCTTCCAGATGCTTGAAGATCAACGGCTTGATGATATATTGCCCAAAGAAGGTCAGATATTCGCCTTCGGGCAGGCCGGGCACGTTTAGATTGTGGCGTGCATAGTCCACCGTTGGCTTCTCAACCATTTCGGTGATGTTGAGCAACGTGCCCTCCTCGATCCAGGCGCCGGTGACCGTGCCAAAGTTGGCGATCTGGGATTCGGGAGTGCGCCGCAACCCCACGACGCTAACCCCATGCCTGTGGTAGGCCTCCATCAGCTGCTGGGCACACGACTTTTGCCCGTTGGAGCGGTATAAATGGTCACCCAGCATCAGCAAGAACGGCTCTTCCCCCACTGCCTCGCGGGCACAGTAGACGGCGTGTCCAAAACCTTCCTGCATATCCTGGATGACAAAGATCACCCGCCGGCCGATCTCCAGGATGCGCTGGGCATACTCGCGGAAGTTTGCCGGGAGCTTATTGTAATTCTCGATGGTGATCTGCGTGCGGAAGAACGCTTCGAAATCCTTGAGATCGTGTTCCTGGACGATGATGATCACCTCTTCGATCCCCGCTTGCAACGCCTCCTCGACGATCAACAGGATTGCCGGTTTGGCCACACCATCGCGGTCAATGATTGGGAAGAGTTCCTTCTTGGTGGCCTTGCTGGCGGGGAAGAGGCGGGTGCCGAACCCCGCGGCAGGGATGACCGCCTTGCGCACACGGGGTCCACTGCGCAAGGTCAGCTTGAGACAGGGCATTTTCAGATCACGTTCGATGATCTCGACCACCGCTTGCTGATCGGCCTCGCTGCGCGCCAGGAACTGAGCGCTGCCGTCCCCTTGCGAGCCGACACCCTTGCCGCCCCAGATATGCGGCTTCAGCGGCGCGTAGTTGAGCACGCGGTGCAACACCGGTGCGGTGAGCTCCTCGGGACAGGCCGGCGTAGCATAACGATCGAAGAACTCCTGCGCCTCGACCATCAGGGCACCCAACCGTTCCGCATCCCCTGCCTGGAGTGCCTCAATCGCCTGATGGACGACGCGCTTGTTGATCGGACCCAGCAACTCTTGTACCCCCCGCTCGATCTCGTTGCGCGCGAAGGGATAACAATGGTTGAGCCGACGCAGAATCTCGGTGGTGTCCTTCTTGGCCTGCAGATCCACCAGCACAAAGTAGAGGGTCTCTGTCACCTGGAGCTCGACAGTATCCAGCCGATCGCCATCAAAAATCATCAGCACAGGGCGGTTGCCATAGGCGCAACCCTGGTCCATGCGGCCGCAACGCGAAGGTGTGGTAATCTCGCCCTGGTAGGCCATTTCCATCTCACCGCGGACGGTCATCTTGAGGTCGTACACCCGATTAAAAGCGCGCGCCGTCAGGACGCAGATCGCCGCGCTGGAGGAAAGCCCCTTTTTCATGGGCAGGTCGGTCTTGTAATTGTCGATGACCAGCCCGCGCACATGGTAATGCATCAAGATCTGATAGGCGACGCCCGCCACATAGCTCCAAAAGCCACCTGCTTGAGCTTCCTTGAGCAGCGTGTTGAGGTCCATGGGGATCTCGTAAGGACCATGGCGGGTGCCGTTGGGTGTGGTTGCCGTGAGCACCAGCGCATTGGGATGCGGCTCGACGCGGGCATAGATGCCCTGGTTGGTGCCGCAAATCAGTGCATAACCCTTTTCGATGTCGGCATTGATACGGCGGTATCCGCCGGCCCAGTCGGAGTGTTCACCCAGCAAGCAGACACGGCCTGGTACGAAGAGCTCCAATTCTCCCCTCCCGACGAAGCGAAATGGTTCTTTCGGTTACTATCCCCAAGGCGTGGCGCTGCGGCGGCGCACGTCTATTTCGTCTATCACGGCATTACCACGGCGTGTCACCAAGAAGAGCACGATCTCGGCGATTTCCTCCGGCCTTATCAGCTCCGAGCGGTCCAAATCGGGTCGCGCTTGCCCGATGAGACCAGTATCCACGCCGCCGGGACAAATGGCATGGACACGGATGCCATCCGCTTGGACCTCGCGCGCCAGCGCCTTGGTCATGCCCAACAGTGCATGTTTGGATGCACTATAACCCGCTTGATTGGCATATCCCTTCAGTCCCACGATGGAGGAGATATTCACGATAAAGGGGTGCGCGCTGCGTCTCAGATGGGGCAGCGCTTCACGGCAGATCAAAAATGGCCCCCGTGCGTTGACTGCCATCATGTAGTCCCACTGCTCGACGGAGGTGTGTTCCAAGAGGCCGAAAGATCCCACGCCGGCGTTGTTGACCACGATGTCGAGCTGTCCGAAGCGCTCGACCGTCGCCGCTACCAGGCGCACGACTTGCGCCTCTTGCGTGATATCGGTGGGAAAACAAGCTGCCTCGCCGCCGGCAGCGCTAATCTCCTGTTGTACTGTCTGCAATTCCGCCGCGCTGCGTGCTGCCAGCGCCACACGGGCGCCCGCTGCTGCCAACGTCAGCGCGATGCTGCGCCCGATGCCGCGCCCGGCACCGGTCACCAGCGCGACGGATCCTTCCAAGGGTTTTTCCATGACCTGATTGGGTATCCCGACGGAGTATCTACCCCCAATTATAGCATAAAGCTCTTCAGAGCAGGAAATGATGGAGAGGTCAGGCAGTTGATTGAACACAGGTTCCCATGCGCGGCAGCGCCGACACATCCCGCCACGGCCAATGCCCCGTACGCAGCATCACAAGCGGTCCCCTTCGCTTGGTGCCACCACCAAGACGCGCGTGTCGCGTTCCGGCAGGTCAAACACAAGTTCGCCTTCCGTCACCACCGGTGCCTGGGTGTAAAAACCGATCTGCAATTGATATTCACCAGGCGCTACATCCGCCGGTACGCTCAGCTCTCCCTCTTCGACGATGATTTGCCCCTTTCGCCAAGTCGACGGGTCACCGTTCTCGTTCGGCAGAGGCTGACTGACCGCTTCGGCCAAACGGTGCCCCTCCTCGTCCAGTAGTCTGAAGAAGAACTTCTCTTCGGGGCGCTTGCCCAGATACTCCCAGTAGAGGCGGAAACGCAACGCGCCTCCGGTCACGACGGTGGGATGCTCTGCATCGGTGGCATCCAGCCAATCCCAGCCCAACAGCGCGGCAATGCCCCGATAGCTGCGTCGGTGCTCGTCCACGCGGTCTTCGACGTAGTGCTGCATCCCGGGCCCCGGGTAGATCACTACATAGGGGATGCCGTGGAGCGAGATGACCGCCTCAGGCTGGTAACGCTGCTCGAAATAGCGAAAGAGCTCCTCGTCGGGGAAGCGTCGCTGCAGCTGGTTGATGTAGAAGAGCACATAGTTGCCACTCAGCGCCTTGCCCTTCTCCTTCGAGTAGCTGATTGCCTCGCCCTTAAAGAAGGGGGCAAAAGTGGACTGGTACCAGGCCGCGACGCGCAGCCGTTCCGCGCCCGGTTTTCGATTAAGGTAGTCTGCCGCCAGGTCAAGCCCCTCGCCCCAGCCAATGGTCACCATAGATTGCGCCCCGCGAATGCCCCCCAGCAGAGGGTTATAGTAGGTGAAGTAGTAAGGATGGTGCACGGCAATCACGAGACCCTGAAAAATCAGAATAGCTGCCAGCAGCAGCGGGAAGGTCGCGCGCGCGATGAAGGGACGCTGTGTCACCCGTCCCGCCAATCCCTGCACCAGTCTGACCAGCCCAACCGCGGCCATGGTAGCCAGGATGGGGTAGACGGGCAGGAGATAGCGATCCTGCTTCTTCTCGCCAAAGGTCATAAAGAGTGTGAAAAGCAGAACATATAGGGACAAGGGCCAGAGAACCGGTGCGTAGTCCCAGCGAACCCGTGTCGTCACGAGGCCGGCCTGGCATAACCAGCGTAGTATCCGATTGCTGACGGGCACACTACTCGCGTCTGCACCACTCTCTCTAACCCATGGTGCCCGTGTCCAACGCTTGATCGCTGCCCAGAGCAATGTCAGCAGCCCGATCCAGCTCAGGGGCGAGCTGCGCAACAGCCAAGTAAAGGGGTAGAAGAACACCCCGGGATCGTTCGAGGTGACACCCAGGAAGTAATTCCCCTTGGCATGGCCCTCGCTGGCGTATTTCATCCCCACGGAGAAGATGGTGCGTACAGCGTCCAGAGGCACTGCCCACATTGCCGGCCAACAGATACAGAAGGTAATGACGGCGGCAGCCAGCCACATTACCACTTCAGCGAGCACTCTCAACAGGGAGCGCTTGCTGAGGGGCTGGCCGTGCACGCTCTGAACCAGCAGCGGCCAGAGAGCCGGCACGAGCATAAAGGGCACCAGGAATAGGGCGGAGCTCTTGCTGAGGAACGCCAATCCGCCGCACACTCCTGAAGCCATGAGCCAACAGCGTGATCCACGGCGCACCCAGTACAACAGCGCCGTCAACACCGCGCAGCTCATAAAGGTGGCTGCCAGCGCATCGTGGTGGATGACGCGCGACAGAGCCGCATGAAACGGGTCAAGCGCCAGGAGCAAACCGGCCACCAGGCCGATCCGATAGTCCTCGAAAATCCTTCCGACCAGCCATGCGATCAGCACGATGGCCAGGCTGAGAAAGAGCACCGAGGGTAAGCGTTCGGGCACGATGAGTCGGGCATCCAATGGGTTGGTGGACAGGCTAACGGTGTAATCCAGCAGGGAACCGGGTGCCCCATCCGCCAGGTAGCGCAGCAGGATGCCCAGGCTACCGGTCCACATCGTGGTGACACCCGGATGGCCGGTGCGCAGGGTGCATGCCAACCCCTGTGCGTGCTCGAAACCGGTATGCAAAACCTCTGACTCGCAGACGAAATTCGGACCGAGCAGTCCGGCGAGGAAGTTGCGCGAGCGATCCACCCAGAGGAACTCGTCAGGGGTGAGGAACTTGCCCAGGTTGGGCAGGCGCACCGTCAGGGCCACCGCCAACAGGACCAGTAGCCACCAGTGCTTCCATCCCCCTCTCAGACGTAGCCCCATGTGTGAAACCAGAAACTCACCTTTCCCAGATCGGGGAACACCGCGCTCAATCTCGGATCTCAGCTTGCGCTGCTACCTTCCAGCTGGCGCAGCCTGCGAATGCATTGCACGATGCAGCGCACGGTGTGATAGCTGATCTTCCAGGCATGGCCCAGCGCATCGTCAATCGGGTTGCCATAGCGATCCACCCGCTCGTACCATTCTCCCCCCGCTTCCATGACCACAAATTTGTCGAACACGAAGCGATAGACATTTTCGAACGCTTGCCAATATCTTTCATCACCGAAGAGGGCATAGGCATCCAGAAAGCCGATCAGCACCTCCGCCTGCTGCCAGAACTGCTTCTCGGTGAGGGTGGTCGGCCGATTGTAGGGCCCCTCGACGAACACACCACCGTATTCCCAGTCCACACCGAACTCGAGGCAATTGTCGAAGATGGGACGCACCACCGCGGCATATTCCTGGCGCGGCTGGCCTAAGATGTCCGCAGCGTGCAACAGCAACCAGGCGAACTCGACGTTGTGGCCATATGACGTGTACTCCAGCGGGCGCGCCTGGCCATCCTCCGGCGGTTTGTCGCGTCCCCATTCCACGTCGAACAGTATGGCCGGCAGCGGAGTGAAGTCCAGCGCAAACTGGATGTAGCCGGTGCCGTTCTCAGGGCGCAGCATGCGGTGGATGATCAGATCAATCACCTCCAATAGACGCCGGCGGTGGGTGGCCGAGCGGGTCATCTCGTACATGTTGGTCAGCGCTTCCATCATGTGCATGTGCACATCCATGCTCTTGCGGTCGCCGCCGAAGCGCCCCGGACGTTCGGGTTGCCAGTCGGGTTGCATGATCTCCAGGTAGCCGCCATGACGGGTGTCGGCCATATGTTTGCAGACCGCAGCGTAGGTGCGCTCGGCCATTTCGCGGCCGCGCGCGTCGCCGGTGGCCATGTAATACTCGCTGAAGGCATACATAGCGAAGCACTGGCCATACCCGATCTTCGCCCGCACGGTCGGCCGGCCCGTCCGGTCAGCAATCCAGAACCAGCCCTCGTGCTCTGCATCCCAGTAGTGATCGCTCAGGAACTGGGCGCCCATGCGCGCCAGCTCGCCGCACCGACCACCCCCGTAGCCGTAGCGATGCGTGCTGGACATTGTGTAGAGCATGCGGATTTGCATCAGGAAGGTCTTGGTCGTCTCGCCGGTGGGCCGGCCATGGCGGTCGAAATAGGTCAGAAAGCCCCCATATTCATAGTCCGGTGAGCGTTCGATCCAGAAGGGGAGCAAATTGGTGGTCAGGTAGTCTTCCAGGTGTTCCCGTACCTGGCGAATACGCGTGTTGTCAGGCATCGAACCATCCTCCTAAGCAAGCGAGATCTCAAAGGGCATGGGCTAAGGCTCTCCGGAAGCGGAATCCTGTGGTTGTGCAGTGTGGGAATCGATCAGCGCCTTCACACGGGAGAGCACCATGTCGGTCACCTGGCGCAACTCTCCGAACACGGTGGCACCGGCAGCAGATGCATGGCCGCCACCACCCCACTCCGCCGCCAGATCGTTGACCGGCAGCGAGGCATCGCTGCGCAAGCTCACCTTGACCCGTCCGTCAGGTGTCTCCACGCACAGGACGCTGACCAATACCCCGGCCACCTGCATGCCAAAGCTGGCGAAGTTGTCGAGCTCGCTCTCCTGCACCCCATACGCGCGCAAGGTATCCTGATCCAGCGCGCTCCACACCAGGCGCCCCTCTGCGGCGGACTGCATGATATCCAACATGTGCCCTTGCAAACGCAACAGACCAAGCGAGTACTGGTTATAGGCCAGCTTGGCCAGCTCGGCGGGATCGGCGCCCAGCTCGATCAGCTCGGCAGTGATGCGGTGCGTCCTGGGACTGGTCTTGGGATAGCGGAAGGAACCCGTATCGGTCAGGATGGCGACATAGAGCGCACGCGCCATCGAACGGGTGATCTTGCCTCCGGCTGCGCGCACCAACTCGAAGATCAGCTCGGCGGTTGCGGCGGCATTATCATCCACCACCTCCACGTCGGTGAAGTGTTGTGGATCGGGATGATGGTCAACGCGCACCGAGTAGGGCCGCATGCGGGACAGGGTATCCCCAATGCGACCGAGGCGGTTCCAGCCGCCCGAGGCATCCAACACGACGAGCACCTCCGCTTGTTCGATCAGGCGATCGTGACGGCGCGGCTGATACACGCGGATGCGTCGTCGCGGATCAACGAAGCGATGTGGCCGCGCGACGGGATCGCTGTTCAGGATGCACACCTGCTTGCCGATGGCGCGCAGGTATTCGTCCAACGCCAGCTCACTCCCCAGGGCATCCAGGTCGGGGTTGGAGTGCGTGGTGATGATAAAACGGCTATGGCGCTGCAGGATTTCCAGAACTTCGGTCCACATCGCTCAAGCGTCCCATACCCGGCAAACGGCAGCAGGCATCCCTGCATCTATCTTTAGCTGCCCGAGGTCTGGGCAAGCACAATGCGCGACGCCCAACACAATCCTCACCCCAGCAGTTCTTTGACACGTTGCGCCACCGCCAGCCCCAGCTTATGATGTTCAGGCGGGTCGAAGTGAATGCCGTCCACATCGCTGGAGACGATCACTGCGCCGGCTTCCAGGAAGGCACAGCCGTATTGGGTGGCGATCGCCTGATAATGTTGTGCCAAGCGGCGCGACTTCTCAGCAGCGCCCTCGAACATCTCGGCGAAATCGCTCAACTTTGCCACCGGCGGCGGCGCAATCAGCAGCACCTGGGGGGCACTGCCACCGGGCCCCGCCGCGCTCTTCTGGATGATGTCCACCAACACGCCCACACCCTGCGCGATGTCATATGCGGAGAGCGAGAAACGCATCTTCAGGTCGTTGGTGCCGAGCATCAGCACCACCAGGTCGAGCGGGCGATGCGTTTCCAGGCAGGGGATCAGGTACTCCTTGCCGTTCTTGTAGCCTTCGATTGGGTCGTCCCAGACGGTGGTGCGCCCGTTCAACCCTTCCTCGATGACGTAGTAATCGCTTCCCAGCTCGCGCGCCAGCACTCCCGTCCAGCGCACATCGCGCGGGTAACGTTCTGCATTGAGCGGGTTGTACCCCCACGTGTTAGAATCGCCGTAGCACAGGATGGTTTTCATCGTTCTTCCTCCTTCGTTGGGATCGGGTGCACCCCCGTACACCCTGTGATAACATCTCATGATGCCGGCGTCGCTACCGCCTGCATCTGTGCCTGGATGGCGGCCAGCAGTTCGTCGAAGGACTGCGCGAAGGCAGCCACGCCCTCCTCGAGCAACTGGTCGGTGATGGCCGAGATGCTCAGGCCGGCCTCCTCGAATTGGCGGATAATCGCTTCGGCGCCGGCCAGGTCCTCCTCCAGGCTGTTGCGCAATCGGCCATGGTCTTTGAACGCTTCGATCGTCTGCGGCGGCATGGTGTTCACGGTGGGGGCACCGATCAGCTCCTCGACATACACCACATCGCGATAGGCCGGGTTCTTGGTGCTGGTGCTCGCCCACAGCAGCCGTTGTGGTCGCGCGCCTTGTTCCGCCAGGCGTTGGAAGCGGGACGAACCGAAGATTTCCTTGTAATCGCGGTAGGCGATCTTGGCACTGGCGATGGCCAGTTTGCCCTGCAGGGCGCGCAGGCGCGCGCGTTCTGCTTCGTCCTGTGCGGCCTCGATCTTCGTCTGCAGCAAGCGGTCGGCCAGCGTGTCCACGCGACTGACGAAGAAGCTGGCAACCGAGGCGATGCGCTTGAGCGGACGGCCTGCCGCAGCAGCGTCCTCCAGCCCGGCGAGGTAAGCGGCGGCAGCGCGACGATACATCTCGACGGCAAACAGCAGCGTGACGTTCACGTTGACGCCCTCCCCGATCAACGCGCGGATCGCCGGGATGCCCTCCATAGTGGCGGGCACCTTGATCATGATGTTGGGCCGCCCCAGGGTGGCAAACAGGCGGCGTGCCTCGGCGATGGTGGCCTGGGTGTCGTGCGCCAGCCAAGGGTTCACCTCGATGCTCACATAGCCGTCCAGCCCATCGCTCTGGTCATAGATCGGGCGCAACACGTCTGCCGCGGCGCCGATGTCGGCAATGGCCAGCGCCTCGTAGATCTCGAGCGGTGACTTGCCCGCCTGACTCAACGCGAGGATATCGGCGCGATATTCCTCTCCCTGGCTGATGGCATTCTTGAAAATGGTGGGATTAGAGGTCACGCCGCGCACACCCTCATCCACCAGGCGCTGCAACGCGCCCGAACGCAGCAATCCGCGCTGGATGTTGTCGTACCATACACTCTGGCCATATTGCAGCAATTCTTTTAAGGGGTTGGCACTCATCTGGTCTGGTATCCTCCTTGTCCTTTGCGTTTCTCCATAAGCATCTTGTGGTTTAAATTATCAACAATGCTTTGTCCAAGGGCGCTTGTGCCCCGGTGTATTCAGTGTGCCTTCAAAGCGCCCAGAATGTTTTCCGGCTTGAAGATGCCGCGCTCGGTGATGATCGCTGTAATGTAACGCGCGGGTGTCACATCGAAGGCAGGGTTGCGCGCGGTTGACGCAGCCGGCGCGATGCGCACACGCCCCGGCCGGCCATCGTCCAGCAGCCCCTCGGCATACAACACCTCGTCCTGGCTGCGTTCTTCGATGGGAATATGTTCTCCGCCGGGGCATGTCGGATCAATGGTCGAGGTGGGTGCGGCCACGTAGAAGGGGATGCCCAGCTCGTGCGCTACCACCGCTTTCTCATAAGTGCCGATCTTGTTGGCGATGTCGCCGTTGGCAGCAATACGATCGCTGCCGACGATGCACAGGTCAACCTCGCCACGTTGCATGAAGAAGCCGGCGGCATTATCGGCGATGATGGCGTGGGGGACGCCCTCATTGGCCAGCTCCCAGGCGGTCAATTTGGCGCCCTGGCTGCGCGGGCGCGTCTCATCGGCATAGACGAACAGGCGTTTTCCCGCGCGGTGTGCGGCGTAGATGGGTGCCAGCGCCGAACCCCAGTCAACAAAAGCCAGCCAGCCCGCGTTGCAATGGGTCAGCACACGACAGCCATCGCGCAAGAGGGATGCGCCATGCCGTCCGATCGCCTCGCCGGCGGCGGCGTTCTCATCGGCGAACGCCTGGGCGCTGCGCACTGCTGCCCGGCGTGCCGTGGCGATATCGGACGCGCTCTCGAGCGCTGCCAATACGCGGTCAACCGCGTAGAACAGATCGTGCGCCGTAGGGCGGGTGGTACGGATGGTAGCCGCTCCCTGATGGACATAGGCGATGAACCCCGCCCCATCGGGCGCTTCCAGGGCGACCTGCGCCATGGCATAGCCCGCCGCTGCACCGATGGCGCCGGCGCCGCGCACCCACATGTCGCGGATGGCGACCGCAGTGGCACGATGATCCGGCAACGCGGCAATTTCAAAGGCGTGGGGCAAGCGCAGCTGGTTGATCATGTACACCGTGTTGCCTTCCATCCATACGGTGCGATAGGCAGTACCGTTGACGATCATCCTTCCTGTCTCCATGCGGTGATGCTGTCCAGCCGCTTAGTTCCGGCCATGATGGCGGGACGTCAGCGCGCCCCATTGTACATTAGCGCGGCGAAAATAGGTAGTTTAAGCGGCGCGAATGGTGAGGGGTGGGAAGGGGTTGAAGGTCGCAAGCGCTGCCTAACGCCCTATCACATCTGGTAGCGGATTTGCCCGATTCGCGTGAACTGTGTATAATGCCAGGTGGCAAGAGGGATAAGATCGGCGGCGTAGCTCAGCGGCCAGAGCAGGGGACTCATAAGCCCTTGGTCGGTGGTTCAAATCCACCCGCCGCCATCTCCCCGCCAGGCGCCTGCCACCGCATACTGCATCGTCGCAACCTGCCCCGGCAGGCGCCCCTTTTTCTGCAGCATTACACCCCATTTTGGCGTAGGTTTTTCACCTCAATCGGCTGTGTACCGACCAGACACCCCACTACCACCAGGTCTGTGGCCTGCTCTGGCCGCCGCATCGCGGCGTTCCGTGATGCTTAATCTTCCGTCCTGTTGTCCTGCTACTGCGACCAGCTGGTCGGCACGCGATCCCAGCGGTGCTGGCGCAGTATGGCAAGCAGTTCAGCGGGGAGCGGTCCCTTGTCGCTGGCAGCAATGTTCGCCTCGACATGGCGCAGCTTGCGCATTCCGGGGATGGTGGTGCTGACGGTGGGATTGGAAAGGATGAAGCGCAGCGCCATTTCCGGCAGCGTCATGCCCGCCGGGAGCACCTTTTTCAACGCCTCGGCCCTTTCCACGCTGGGGATGAGGTTCTCTGGCACAAAGTAGGTGTTACGCCAATCGCCTTTCGGCCACTTGCTGTCCTTGGTGAGCGTGCCGGTGAGGGTGCCCTCGTCAAAGGGGACGCGCGCGATGACGGCGACGTCCATCTCGGCACAAGCCGGGAAGAGCTCGTCCTCAGGATTCTGATCGAAGATGTTGTAGATCACCTGCACCGCATCGAACAAGCCGCTGCGCACCGCCTGCACACCGTTCCACGGCTCCCAACGGTTGATGCTGATGCCCCACCCGCGCACCAGCCCTTGATGACGCAGCTCTTCGATCGTGCGTGCCAGGCGCTCGTCCTGAAGCCAGCTGTCCTCCCAGGTGTGGAACTGCATCAGGTCAATCGTCTGTACCCCAAGGTTCGCCAGGCTCTTGTGTACGTATTCCTGGATGTGATCCGGGGGGAAGCAATCATCCAGGGTGTATTCTCTGCGGCTGGGCCACTTGAAATTCTTGGGTGGGATCTTGGTGGCGGCATAGAGCTTGGTCTGAGAATTGTTGGCGATCAGCTGGCCCAGCAAGCGCTCGCTGTGGCCCTGACCGTAAGCCCAGGCGGTATCGAAGAAGTTGCATCCCAGCTCCACGGCGCGTTGCAGCGACTGGATCGATTCCTGGTCGTCGGAACCAGTCCAACCCGCCATGCCCCACATGCCGTATCCGATCTCGCTCACCATCCAGCCAAGACGTCCAAAACGCCGATAGTTCATCGTTTCCTCCTTGTCTGCTTGTGGGTTGGATTATACATCCTCTTTGACCGTGGGACAACGCAATGCCATCCACAGCGGATGCGCATCCGGTTGCGGGTGAGGCGTGCGGCAAAAGGGGCTCGGTCGTTGCATTCCAACTCTCAGGCTAATGCCACACACCCCGGAGACCGAATTTGACGGGTACCACACTCTGGTGTATTGTATAATTACAACTGCATATCGTTGGAACAACACAGGTGCCCGTTGCCCCGGATGGCACGGGCGGTAATGGTGAAGTTGGTAACCCGCGTGGCCCTGTCAAACGGCCTCGCATGGGAAGTCCAACGCTGTCCCGCAACTGTAGGGTGGCGGAAGGTCTTGGATGGCATCCGCTGCCGAGCCAGGTCATCCACCTGTGTTGGGCACCACGGTTTGCCTTCGCGGTAAAGGGTGTGGTGCAGCGTACCGGTATGGATCACACCCCCAGGCACTGCCGAGGGGGTGTTTTTTATGGCGCGCTATGCCCTGGCCGGCGAGGGCGTAGACGATGCTTGGTGCGCTGCACCGCGGGCACTCAGGGTGATTCTCCCTGGATTACCCGCGTATAAACACCATTAGAAACAAAGAAAGGGGTATGGAAAATGAGAAAAGATGCCGCGAAAAAACTGTGGTCTGCGTTGCTGGCGCCGACACTTGGCCTTGGTCTGTTGCTGGCCGCGTGGCTGACCCTGGCGGTGCTGTTGCCGCGGCCCGCCCACGCCGGCGATCCGGTCAAGACGGGCTATGTGGTAGTGCGTTTTGGTGCCCACGACGCGATGGTGCGCGCGTTTACCTTTACGACGCCCATCTCCAGCTATGTCGCCCTGCAGCGCGCCGGGGTGAACCCGGTCGCAGCGAACACCACGTCGGGATTATTACTGTGCAAGATTGACGGCGTGGGTCGTGTCAACACCGCGGGCGACAACTGTGATAACGGCGCCTTCTCCTGGAGCACGTGG
>Ga0078972_1013207_pt1 | contig 13763 bp, 18 predicted proteins | sample YelNatPaOPGAMG01_FD_67568 | JGI IMG/M metagenome (GOLD analysis project Ga0078972, IMG submission 67568) | Hot spring thermophilic microbial communities from Obsidian Pool, Yellowstone National Park, USA - OP-RAMG-01 (SPADES assembly) (version 2) | ecosystem: Environmental > Aquatic > Thermal...
TGAAATTTGCAATTGACCATTACTAATCCGTAGTTTTCCTAATTGATACCAAATATCATTCTGAACCCATTTAGTCCAGTCAATCTTTATCCAAGCCGAACCGTTCCAATAAGAAAGTTCACTTGTATTCGTGTTATACCAACTGTCATAAAGTTCAGGAGAAGCTGGAGCTGAGGACACAATATAAAGCTGAGAATATGGAACTGAAAGTGGGGTAAAAAGAGGCAAAAAGTCTTGAGGAATGACCGATTGGTCGTTTGAAACAGGTATCACATTCGGAGCGGGGGTTTGGCTTGCGTGGAAGCCGTCGACGGTGTCGGCGAAGGATGCTTTTACATTTTTCCATGCCGAACCGTCGTAGTATTGCAGGAAATCGTTTGCGTCGACCCAGAGCTTCCCGGAATATACAAGGCTTGGGGCTGTTGTTCCGGCTTCTGGCTTAATTGTAGAAATCTGGTTGCTAAGGTTTGATGCGGTGTTGTTTAAGCTCTGGGCAAGCTCGTCTATATCTCGCTTTGTCGCAAGGACAACCGTATCGGAAATCACTGCAGTGACATTCTGGGCGTTGGCAATGACGGTGTAGATGTCAACTACATTCTCAACTTTAGTGACGCCGTCAGAGGGTATGAAATCAGCACGGTCTCCCGCATAGGCTATGGCATAGAGAATTTCTCCGAGATCTGGGTCTTGAGCGTAGATGCCGATTTCTCTGAGAAAAAAGCCTTGAGAAAGTCCTGTATTAGTCAAAGCGAACCGCAACCGGACCGTCCCATCACCGACTACTCTAATATCTTGTATAGGCAAGTTTAGCTTGGGAGAAACGAGGTCGTTCAGCTGAGTTGGGTCTGTGTTTGTGGGCCAGACCCCGTCACCAATTTTTATTCGTGTGAAAGTTAGTGTGGCTCCTGTCTGAGCTTTGGCTAAAAGGTTTCTTCCTTTTACGGTTAGTATCGTGCCTCTAAAGTCTGCCATTTGCTACCTCCTTAGGCTGGATATATAGCCATGTAGCTTGCGATTCTTTGGGCGAGGCCGGCGTAAAGGGTATAAGGCTCAACGGATACTTGAGGCTCGTATATTCCTATCTGATAGGATGTTGCGATCCTTTGGGCAAAGCCGGTATGGAGGGTATAAGGTTCAACTGATGTGTCTGTGTGTAAGCCGATATGGTAGTGCTTCCCGTCCTTTGAGGCAAATCCGCAGTAAAGGGTTTGGCTGTATTCACGGTGAAAGCCGATTGCGTCAAGCCAAGAGCGGACATTCTTGTATTCGTTGATTAGCTCGGTAAACCTGCGGTATGTGTCTTCGTCTTGTATGATGCTTTTAACGAGCACTTTAAACTTGTATGGGTCGCCGTTGTAGTCGAACCATTCTTGTAAGGTTGCATCTAAATTCAAAGCTTGAAATACTTTGTTAATTGCATATGGGGTGCCCTTATGGTGGTGAAGTTCAATTGCGGTTTTGATTAAATTGCGTTTTTCTTGAACGGTCTGGGCTTGGTCAAAGCCTTCAATATGAAATTGCCAAGCTAAAATATCTAAAACCTCTTCAGGGAGTTCATCTATTCTGCTATAGATTAAAACCTTGAAAGTCTCTTCAAGAAGTTTTGCAAAATGAGGGTCTGCAGATTCGACTAAATGCGCTAAAGGTTTTATAGAAGGATGTATTAGCTCTTTTATCATACATTTTTAGTTATGCAATGAGATTTAATAAAAACAAGCAATATTTTCTTAATATGCTCTTCTTGTTTTATCCCAATTAATTTGCTCAAGCGCTCTTTCTATAGCACGTTTCAAATCTATTGCTATAGCTTCTTTTTCCTTTTCAGAAATTGAACCATGCTGAAACGTGATGTTTTGTGTAACATGAATGCTTATAGGACTTGCACTGGCTCCAAGTATTGCAGGAGCAGGCAATCTCAAAGTTGGTGAAAATAAAGGCTGAGTAATAGCTCTGACTGGCTCAAGTGCTTTTGTCATAGCATATATAAGTGGAGCTGGAGTTATTGCCTCAGCAAGGGTTTCAATGAGTTTGATTTTATGAAGGTTTGCAAGAGGACCTTCTTTGGCGGGGCTAAAGGGCAAAAGATTTCTTATTTTTTGGACGATATTTTTCATGGCTTCAACAGGCTTCATGGCAAAAGCTTCTATACCCTTCCAGAGGCTCTCCACAATTTTTTTGCCGGCAGTAAAGAGGTCCAATCCAAATACATATTGAACGAGTTTATTTAGGGCTTTAAAAAGAATACCAAGAGGATGGATATACATAAAGACTTCAAGGACTTTTTGCCAAGATGATTTAAGAAAGTTCCAGGCAGTAAGTAGAGCATTAGATACTTTTTCCCATATAGATTTAAGCCAGCTCCAGATGGTAGATAGAGCTTTTGAAACCTTATCCCAATGCCTCGATGATTTAAGAAAGTTCCAGGCAGTAAGTAGAGCATTAGATACTTTTTCCCATGTAGATTTAAGCCAGCTCCAGATGGTAGATAGAGCTTTTGAAACCTTATCCCAATGCCTCCAAAGGAGATAGCCCACGCCGATTAAAGCAGTAATACCAAGAGCAAACCAGCCAATAGGAGATGTAAAGAAAGCAATGCTTAAAGCTCTAACTGCAAGAATAACTGACTTAAGCCCTGAAATTAAACCAGTAAATGCCATTCTTGCCATCTGAGCTGATAAAATAGTTAAAGCTTTGATTTTTTCCCAAATTACAGGTAAAGCATGTAATAAATGATTTCTGAAGAAACCTGTTGCTATACCCGCTCCTCGCATCAATGGACCCAATGTTCCTAATGTCCATATAAATATCTTGAGTGGAAACATGATTGCAGCAATAGCTCCTGCAGTTGCCATTATGCCTACAGTGAAAAGAGCAAAACCTCCAATTGACCAGCCTATAATGCTTGCAAGAGTTTTATGTTTTTCAAGAAAGTTGCCTATGGTATCAGCAAGATCGTTTAGAAAATCAGCAATCTTCTTTAGTGTTGGAGCGAGAGTTGAGCCTACAATAGCAAAGACATTTTGCAATGTCCCTGTGAAAGCTTCCCATACGTTACGAAGAGAACTCGTTACTACAGCTACACGCTGTTGTAAGCTTGCTTGCTTTCGTATTGCATCAGACATTTTGTTATACCCTTCTACGCCTTCAAGAATAATTGTCATTAACATTTGTAAGTCTTCACCCTCTGCTCCGGTTAATTTGCTGAGAATTTCATAAAGCTTTTGTTGTGAGATTATACCTTTTTCATACGCTTCTTTAATCTTATTAAATTCAGCAATAAGCTGAGCTGGTCCTTTTAGTTTGCCTGTTTTTTCATCTATCAACTCTAATTTGATACCAAATTGAGCAAGACTTGAAGTAAATTCATTTAATTTTTTAGGATTTAACATTTGTATAAAAAGCCTGCTTAAATTTGTTCCTACTATTTCTCCTGACTTACCCATTTGAATAAATCTTGCAATAATAGGAGTAAGCTCTTTTGCAGACTCAAGCCCTTGCCAGCCTAAGAGTTTTAAAGTTCCAGATAATTTTGAAAAGGCATAAGCCATCTCACCTGGTTTTACACCAAGATGACCCAGTCTTTGAATAAGGTCAATAAATTTTATAAGATCTTGACCTGCTATTCCTAATGCTTGTGCATATTTAGCGACATATTCTCCAGCCACTTCATAAGGGATATTTAATACAGCTCCAAGATAGGCAGCTGCTCTAAGACCACCACTTGCCAAAATCTCTCCTCCAACACCAAGCTGTCTCATGACGGCAGCAAGACGATAGAAATCTGCAGTAGTTCCAGGTAATTCTGCACCAAGTTTTTTTGCCTCTTCATCTATTTTGGTAAAAACTTCTGGGACAACGCCCCCTGCTTCCATAAAAGTTGATTTAAGCCTCAATGATGCATCTTCAAGCTCCATAAAGGAACCAAGAATAGTTTTTGAAGCACCAACCCATGCAGTTGTAGAGACTAAACCTTCTATAGAGAGAGCTTTCTTTTCAAATCCCTCTATTTTTTCTTTAAACTGTGAAAACTTTAAAGCAGTTTTTTCTACTGTCTCTTGTAAAGCTTGTGTTGCTTTCTGAATCTCACGAATAGGACGAGTTGCTTGATCTATGGTTTTAAAAAGTATAGCAAGCTGGAATATTTTTTCCATTATTGTTCAAGTTTTTCGTAAAATTTCCCTAATTCTTTAGCCCAAAATAAAATCTCGCCAATACTCATTTCTTTTAAGTCATGATAACTAAAGCCATGATATATCAAACTTAAAATTATTTCCGGGTTCGGGTGAAAGGGAGTAAATCACTCATTGCATCAAGAAGCTTTACAGCATCAGGAAGAGGTAATTCATCTATATCATCTTCAGTTATAGATTTACCATCTATCTCAACAAGTCTAACTAAAAGCATCTTTGAAATTTCTCCGGGTTCAGATGCAAGTCTCATTGCCTCAAAAAGGTCCCTTCCTTTACCATCTTTTATGACAGCTTTGCGTCCATCAGAAAGTATAATTTCTTTCGCTTGTGTTTTTTCAGCCATTTGTTTAGCCTCCTATCGCTTGAGTATAATCTCTTAGTTTATCTTCGCCTTTTATCTTATAAATGTTATTTAACACATCTATTTCTATGATTTCCTGTCCATCTACTTCAAGCTTATAATAGATAACAGACATAGTTGCTTCAGCTTCTGCTGAGTCTGCTTTTTTAAGTTTGCCACTATCTGATTCTTTGAAGAAACCTCTTAGCTCTGCCCTTAGTGGTGCAGTCTTTATTACGCCTTGTTGAGTCCAAACTTGATATGGAGCTCTAATAATTACAGTTCTTGCGGTAAAAGGGTCAGAAGCAAGAGCTACAAATTCAGGATAAACTGAATTGAATTTAATTTTTGCTTCAAGCTTATCAAGTCCTGTTGGTAGCTCGCTATCCGCATAGATACCAAGTCCCTTTGTGTCTGCAAATTTAAATTTGATTTTGGGAAGGTCTACTTCTTCAGCCTTTCCAATAAAATCTGTGCCATCTATGTATACTCGTGCATTAAATACTTTGCTGATTTCAATAGCCATAGCTCTAACCTCCTATTAATTTTTTAAGTAATTCAATGTTTATAACTTGTTCAAAGGTTATGCGTTCAGCTGGAGTTGGTGGCATGATCTCGTATGTAAAGGTTAGGTGACCGTTAGCAAGCTCGGTTTCGGGGTTTTTGTCTTTTAGGAAGTAACATTTACCATCAACGAGGGCACCTCTGCCGATAAGGGTTCGGATAAAGGCGTTTACCATGCTAAGCACACCGTCTATGGCTACGGTTATGGGCTTGTCTAAAAATTGCAAGGTTGCATACTCAATAGACTCTGCGATGATGTCTGCGGTCCTACGAACGGAGATAAAGTTTTTGGGATCTGATTTAGTTGGCCAAGCGGCGGAGCGGTTACCCCAGACCCTGTAGCCCGTTCCAAAGCTGTTAAAGACTGTGACTATTCCGTTTTCGTTTAAGATGTTTGCTTCTGTATTTGGGTCGTTTATGGCGCAGGTGATGGGGCGCTCTACTCCGATGATGCCGAGTATTTCATGGTTGGATGGGGAATACCAGTAGCCCTCTTCGTGGTCTACTTTAGCTATAACTCCAGCAAGCCTCTGGCTAAAAGGTTCAAGACGTTCGGTGTTGGTTGCTGTGTCATAAACTTTAAGATGAGGATAGCAAATAACTGCTCTATAAGCCGAAGTATTGAGCTGACCACCGGCTCCACGAGCATTGATGACTTGCTGAACAGTTAAACCAACTGGGGCGTCAATTAGGGCTAAAGCCCTGTGTGTTTCACAGAGGGCTACCATCTCCGCCATAACGCTCGGCGATTCGCAATAAACCGGACAGAGGATTAGCTTTGCGGTGAAGCCAAACCGGCTGTATAGCTCATCAATAATTTTTAGTCCTGTTCTTTTTCCTGTTGTAGCATCATAAGTGCCGATGATATCAGCTTGGGTAACCGCTGAGGGGTCAGGGTTTCCGCTTGCATCTTTATGCACTCTTGGGTCAAAAACATTAACAACGATAACAGTTGAACCCCTGTGATCAAAAATGGCATCAAGTGCATAGGGGATGGTGTAGCCCGGTGTGGCATCACCAAAATAGGTTATGCCATCTTCCCTTCTTAGGACTAAAACGGGGTTGTTAATCGTCTGGGCATACCAGTCGGCTTCGGAGACATCTGCGGGCTTAGTTTGATGCACCGGAGCTGTCCCAACCAAGAAGATGACCGCAGATTTTACTTCTCGAACCGGGATCGGTCCTTTAACTATTTCTATGGTTTCAACGCCGTGAAGGTAGTTAGCTGGCATCGCTTACCTCCTTTTTAGAAGTTTTAGATTTTACTTCGGGTATAGGCTCAAGGTAGCCAAGCCCTTCATAGGTCTTAACCACTTCAGCGGACTCAGGAAGTTCAACCTCCTGACCTGGGAAGAGCCGATACTCATCTTGTCCGATCATTAAAATTGTAGGATAGCTTAGTTTTACTCTATATCTCATATTTTAGCCCTCCTTTTTAATATCTGTTGATAATTCTTCTCCCTCATAGGTTGTAATCCTTGTTGTTAATATTTCTTTTTCCTCAAAGGGCACAATATATTTACCATAAGCTTCAAGTCTCACTTGATAGGCAAAATCTATGCTCTCATGGAAAAGAAGTTCTATCTTTTTTATCTCAACCATATAACCATTTAATTCTTGCCACATAAGAGCATTTAAAATGTTTTCAAGAATTGGATAAGCTCCTTGCCCTTTTTCTTTTAAACTTTGAAAAAAGACTATAAGAGAACCCCGTATTATGCTATTATAGATGTTTGGAGCAAGAGTTTCTTGCAAGTCAAGACCTTCAAAAACATAACGAACTGCAGGATAGGTTTTGGGCTTCATAAATAATTCTTCTGCCTTACCAGACCAACCCTGAACATTAGTTAATCCTTTTTCTTTTAGCCTTTGCAAAATTGCTTCTTCAAATTCTATGAGCATTTAAAACACCTCTGCTAAGTTTTTCTTAAAAATATCTTCCAGTCTTTTAACCATTGTATTAAAGACTGGTTCCATGAATGGGCGAGCTGGCATCTTTCTTGTCCCAAATTCATGATAAACAGAATAAGGAACAGGTGTTCCAACAACTGCTGAAGTCTCGTTTACGATTGAGTTAAAGCTTTGAGCTAATGTTGCAGTTTTATGCAATTTTTTCTCTGAAAAACCTTTCTTGATTTTCCATTTAAGATAAGCCTCTTTCAAAGGAGCCCACTCAACCCCTTCTGACCTTCCTTCAGTCTTAAAAATCCTTGAAAGCCTTGATTCTGTTTCCTGTGCTGCCTGATGTAACGATTGCACTACTGCTTTATTGAGTTTAATCGGTAATTCTTTAATGTATGCTTCAAATTCTTTTATATCCATTTCAAAACTTCATCTACTCCTTTAGCGGTTATCTCAAAATCAATTAAATAACCTTTGTCTTTAAGATAGCGAATAGAGAAATCTATCTCCTCTTTTGAATATTCCGAAAATTCCCGGTAAAGAAAATCCCACTTAACATGTTTTCTTTTTTGAAAAGCCTCATTTAACATAAATTTTAGTATTTCAATATTTAAGGCTAAGAATCTGTCTTTATTGAAATCCATTTCAAAGGCTCCTTTTCTGGCATTAATCCAAGAAGTCTTTCAGCTTCAGCAACTACATCCTTTGTTCGTAAAATCATTACATTTTCTTTCCCTCTGTAATAAAGATTTATTTCTGTTGCCAGTTCAGCAACCGCAAGTAATATCAAGGCTTGTTTTACCTCAGCAGTTTCTGGCAAGGTATCTACTTTTAAAAGCTTTTTTGCCCTTGCTAATGCCCTCTCAAGGGCATTAGCAATTTTTGTGTCATCAAAGTCTGCACCTGCTACTTGCAAAAAGCTTTTTACTTCCTCAATTGTTACCATTTCTTAGGTTTGGGCTTCGGATTTTTTGGTCTTCTTGGCATCAGTTTCCTCCTGCTTTTCAGCATTCTTGGACTCAATAAGAATAATCGCTATATCATCATCTACTTCTTGTATCCCTTTTTTAAATTCATATGGTTTTCCATTTACCCATATAGTTGTGTCTTGTTTTATTAATACTTTCATATTTTCACCTCGCTTAGTTTGATTCTATCCTTACAAGAGCCGGCTCATATAATCTTTTACAAGCAAAATATGCTTTCCATCCAATCGTTTTGACTCTTCCAAGTTTATCAACATTGGTAAAGACCATCTGAACGCTTTTACCATCAATATCAACTACTCCATAAGCGTTCATACCAAGAACAACAGTTTGATAGACATCTGCAGCTGGTGTACCACCACCAGCACCTGTTAAAATAGGTAAAGTAGTAGATTCTACAAACTTTGCTCCCCCATATTGACCAACGACTCCTTTTTCAAAAATATCTTTAGAGGCAATAGCAAGCTGGATTAATTCGGTATCGGTAAAAAGGTCAAGTGTTTTGTCAGGATGGATTAGCACTACATAATAACCATCTGGGAAAGGTGGAATATTATTTCTTTTAAGTATATTGATAGCTTTTCTAATATCAGATTTAGATAGCTTTTTTGTGCCATCTAAAGCTGACCTTCCAGAAACATCACCTGCGTATAAAACATTTGTCCCACTTGTTAGCTCAGCCATCGCTATTGCATCAAGAGACATTTGAGCATTATAAGAAAGTAAATCAGTTGCCTGATCAACAAGAGGGACAAAACTTGTGATATCGGTAAACTCATCAAGTTCAATGTAGTTTGCGTATTCTTCTATAGTTGCCTGAACCTGCTGAGTTGCCATACTTGCTCCGGTTGTAGGAGTAGGCTGAAAGGTAATCGGAGTTATTGCCGGATTCAAAGGCTGAAACCTTGTCCACACCGCAGTCCTTCCAGAATGAACAGGCATAGAAAACTTTTGCCCATACTTTGTTGCAACTAAATTAGCTTTTACATACTCCAAAAGTTTCCTCTCATAATAGAGAGGAAAAAGTTCTGGTAAGGTTGCACCTGTTACTGGCATTATTGCACCTCCTTAGTTTTAAAAGTTTCAGCTAATTTTAAAAGGTCTTTATAACTCATCTTCATTAAATCTTCTTTTGTAAGTTGAAGAGGTTCTTTTTGTGTATCAGTAGCAGAAATAGAAGATGGCTTATATATTTCTTTTGCCTTTTTACTGAAATCATCAATTATCTGCTTTAAAGTATCTACATCAGCATTATCAACAAGTTTTAAAAGTGGAGATTCCTTATGAACTAAATTGATTAGCCTTTTGGCTTCAGCTCTTAAGTATTCAAGGTATTTCTTTCCAATCTCTGCCTCAGCTTTTAGCCTTTCAATTTCCTTTTCTGCAGTTTCAAGTTTAAGCTGAAGAGTTAAGACAGCTTCTTGCAATTCTTCTTTTGACATTACTTCTACAACTTCTTTAGTAAATTTTTCAATCATTTGCACCCTCCTTTTTACAATGTCTTTCATATAGGGCTTTTGCCCTATCATATATTTGTCTATGTCCATGTAACCCAGCTAAACTCATTGCAGCCTTTAATCTTTCACAAGAAATTTTCCCTTCCCATGTCTTATATGGATATCTGCGAGATGATGGGTCAAGAAAATAATCACGTGGAGCCTTTTGTCTTAGATCTGGATCATCCCACCAATGAGAGGTATCCTGAGAGCTAAGTCTTGTAGCATTAGGGTCAGCTCCTTCTATCACTAAAGATAACTCTTTAAATTCAGCTTTTATTACTTTTTGCAATCCATTTTTGTCTTCAGTTTCTACTACTACTCCTACTGAAACATTTTTGATTGGCGAAGGTTCCATCTTGATTAAACCAATTAATTTCTCATGACCCGCTTTTGGTATCTTGACTGTTGCTACAATTCCTTTCTTTTCTTCTGAATATTTAGCATCAACCACAGTTCCAACTATAGCTTCAACTGAATACCTGTGATCAATTAATAAGGGTTTCCCAATCAAGGTATGTGCTGAAGCTTTTAAGACCTCTTCAGGAAATTCAATTTTCCCAAAACGTCTATTTATAACTGAAGCTGTTATTGCAACAACATCAAATTCAACATATTCTTCTGTCTCTCTTAATGAGCTATACTGAAAAGATAGTCTTATATCCATCATAGCAATAGAATATGCCTTATAAAAAAAGAAACAAGCAATATTTTCAAAAAAGAATTAATCTTCTATGAGACCGCCATAAGTGATAGTGATGTTTCTTGCATGAGCAACTTGATTGATTTCAAGCTTTTGATATGTTGGAGAGCTTAAATCAATCCTATAGGCACCAGCTTCTTTCACTCTGCGAATAAGTTCCTCTGGCAATATATCTCTTCCGATTTTTATCTTGGTCCAGAGCACAAAATCTTGTATCGCTTTTTCTACTTCATTTTGAATGAACTGAACTTTTGCCTCATCTTTGCGATTTATATAATAAGTAAAGCTTATATCATATTCAATAACTTCAGGAGAAGATACTATAACTTTATCGGTTAAAGGTCTTACTTTTTCATCTGACAGGAAATTTCTTACAAGCTCTATCATTGTTGTATCTGGCAAAGCTCCATCTTTTAAAATAAAAACCACATTAACTACTCCCGGCGAAGAAGAATAAACACTTACATCTTCTATATCTTGATGGGCAGTTTTTGTCCAAAATTCATAAGCTTGTCTTGAGCCAGCATTTGTGAATCTTTCAATTGACAACCTAATCCTTTCACGAAACCTCTCATCGTCTTCAACATCTGCTCCATACATACTCATTGTGATATTAGAAACAGATGTTATATAAGGTATTAGGTCTACAAGTTGCTTAATTTGTCCAATTTGATAACCATTTCCGATTAGTCCGGGAGTTTCGCATTCAGCTTGAACATCAACAAAAAGTTGTCCTGCAGGAATTTTTGCTTCTTCTATTGTTGCAAACATAAGGTTTCCATCTGGAGTAGCTCTTGTTCCTTTTGGGATAATCACATCAAAATTTAAAGGAGTATCTATACTAAATCTTAAAATTGTTTGTGCTGGCTTTGCTTGAAGTCTTTTTATTCCATAAAATTCAGCTAAGGCATCAAGTTTTTCTCCCTCTGCATAGGCAAGCAAATTCTGCCGTGCCGATTCATCAATGTTTATCGCAATGATAGTCATAGCATAGGCAATAAGATTAATAATAAGCCTTTCAGGATCTGCAGGCTGTAAGGTCCTATCAGTTAAAGCTTCATAAGTTTTTATCAATTCTTGCTCATAATATAAAGGGTCAGTTATTACAAACTTAATCATAAAGTTATCTCCTGCGTTTGTATTGTTTCTGTTTCTTTAATTTTATATTTTATAATTATACGCAAGCTCGAATAATCCCTTTGAAGATAAACTTCTTCAATCTCTACTCGTGGTTCCCAAGTCTCAATTGCTTCAATAATTTCAGCCTTGATACGTCCTCTTGTTATAACAGTTAAGGGTTGATCTATAAATTGCCAAAGATTTGAACCAAATAAAGGTCTGTGAGGATCTGAACCTTTAGGAGTAGTAAGGATTATATTAATGTTTTGAATAATGCTCTTTATAGTATTTCGTTCTACAACTTGCATATCGCAAGTTTATACAATTTTAAAAAGAAAAACAAGCAATATTTTCTGAATTTAATAAGAGTTAAGCTTTTTTAAAAATGGGCTCAAAATTGGCTCAGAAATTTCTTTGTAAACGCCCGTAAACAAGAAGTAAACAAAGTAAACGGGCAATTGTTTACCTCAATTCCTTGTAGATAAGAATTGATGAAAGTAAACGCTATGTAAATGATGTGTAAACGCTTGTAAATGAAGGGGGGTAAGGGTATAATACTTACCCCCTTCAAAAAAGGCGCTCTAAAGCCAAAATAAAAGGCTATTTAAATCCCTTGTAAATAAAGGTCTCTGAGGTGCTCAGGAAGAAGCTCGGCTGGATAGGTTCTTTTTGCGATCTTGTCCAGATGCCACCACCAGTGGTCAAGAGGGTATTTCTCAGGGTCATCGGAGTCGGGACGGTCGGCTCCATATTTTAATACGCATTTAATTAAAGAGATATCTGCTTTTTTAACTTCTTCTCTGTCTTCAAGTTTTCTTATATAAATAGATTCCCTTATTGCTAAAGGCACAGCTGCTGTTGGATACCATCTCGCATCAAAAGCTGGTGGTTCACATTCGGATACCCAGTCTTTGATTAACTTTTCATCGCTATAAGATTCGAAGTAATCCATCTCTTTCAAAGCTTTTCCACCTTTTTTCATCAAATGGATAAAATGTTTTTATCCATAAAATGTCATCACTTGACAAAACCACTTTTTGATCCTTTATAAAATGATACCAAGTCTGCCCATCTTTTGTCCTTTCCACATATACCATGTCAGGATTTTTAATTATATCATATACCGCATTTTTGTATTCATCAATATTGTTATATCCAAGCTCTTTACCATGTTTTTTAAAATGTTTTTCTAAATTATCTTTTGACTTTTCATAAGCATTTATTCCTTTGCCACCTTTTGCTGGTCTTAGCCAGTCACTTCCAAGATGAGCTCTAATTTTATTTTCAATCTCTTTAGGGCTTAAAGCTCTGTATTCATCCTCTAAGTCTCTTTGAATAGGAGTATCTTTTGCAAATGCTGGTCTTTCTATGGTTACTGGTAACTCTTTTTCCTCTATCTCCGCAACTACTCTACATCTACAGTGAGGATGAAGAGGCGGTAATCGGGAGGGAGCTTGAGAAGATGGTCCTTTATAAGGAGTAGTAACAAAAGGCTTATAATCTACTATAGCTCTTGGGTCATCTGAACCCTCAATAGCATCAAGGATCCTTACCGCTTCTGCTACTTCCCATATTCTTCCATCAAAACTTCTACAAACCCTACATGTAAGCCTATCCCCAACTGCATCCCATCTATAGCGTTTAATCCTTGCTTTTTGCATAGCTCGAATTCTTGCAGAATTACGCAAAAAATTAACTGAAGTATCTATGATTTGTCTTGCCTTCCATTCTGTTTGAGGTTGTATGTATTCCCCAAATCTATCAAGAAACTCTCTTATACCAGCCTGACCACGCCCAATTGGGTTCCCTTCCTCAAGATAATATTTTGAGAACCATTTAACAATTCTTAGCCGGATTTCTCTGTCTCCTCTGAAAAACTTTCCAAGATAAAAATCATGAAGCTTTTCTGCATAAGAAATAGCCCTAAAATCTGGCGTGGAAAGCTCAGGTTTAAAAATTATCCCAACTTCAGAAAGGGCTTTAGCTTGAGTCTCTTTATAAATCTTTTCAAGCTCAAGCTTAAGTGCATACTTAACTTTTTCAGGAAGCTGAAATTTTTCTTCAAGGACAATTAAAATGTAGCGAGTTAAATCGTCAAAGCTTATAAAATATGTTGCTTTACGCAGAATATCTGCTAAGGCATCTCTTAAAGAAATACCAAGAGAAGGATAAAGAAGTTTGTAGAGTTTCTCTACTATTTCGTTTCCTTCTTTGTCCCATTGTCCTTCCATTGCAAACTCTCAAGAATAAGCTTAAGCTCAGAACAGTAACCACGCATAAGCTCTATGTTTTTTAGTAAGCTCTTTGCGTTTTCAGGGTCAAGGCAGTAGCTCCCGTTTGCTTTGAAAAATTCCACTTTATAGTAGCTCGGCTCTTCCGGTATCTCTGGAAGCTCAGGTCTAACATACTCGGTCTTAACAATCTTACTTGTCATAAGGGAACAACCTATTAAGCTCAAGCAAA
>Ga0078972_1013208_pt1 | contig 13763 bp, 12 predicted proteins | sample YelNatPaOPGAMG01_FD_67568 | JGI IMG/M metagenome (GOLD analysis project Ga0078972, IMG submission 67568) | Hot spring thermophilic microbial communities from Obsidian Pool, Yellowstone National Park, USA - OP-RAMG-01 (SPADES assembly) (version 2) | ecosystem: Environmental > Aquatic > Thermal...
AACAAAGTTAGCGCGGGCCTACGGCCCGCGGCTAAACAAAGTTAGCGCGGGCCTACGGCCCGCGGCTAAACAAAGTTAGCGCGGGCCTACGGCCCGCGGCTAAACAAAGTTATCCCTATTAGGAAACCTTGCTATGCGCATCCTTGTCCTCGGCAACGCCAATCGAACGGGAGTGCGCGAAGCGGTCGATCGCTTGTTGCCCTTTCTCCGCCAGCATTGCGAGATTATCCTGGTTGATCTCGACCAAAAAGCTGACCTAGCCGAGTGCAATGCCGACCTGACCCTTGTACTCGGCGGCGACGGCGCTATCCTGCGTGCGGCCCGCCAGATGGGCTACCATCAAACGCCCGTGCTCGGCGTCAATCTCGGTCGGCTCGGTTTTCTGGCCGACCTCAGCCCGGAAGAATTGTGCAACGTCTTTCCCCGCGTCGTCCAGGGCGACTATCGCGTCACCCAACATCTCATGTTCGAGTGCCTGATCGAGTGGCCGGGCGGACGGCAAATCGTCCTGGGCCTCAATGAAATTACTCTGCAATCGGGGCCGCCTTTCCACATGATCGGCCTGGACTTGATTATCGACGGCGAGGTAGTGTCCGGCTATTCCGGCGACGGCCTTATCATCAGCACACCAATCGGCTCGACTGCGCATAGCCTGTCGGCCGGCGGACCTATCCTTGGTCAAGAGCTATCCGCTTTCGTCGTCACTCCGATCTGCCCCCATACGCTGACCAACCGTCCAGTAGTCGATAGCGCCGATAAGGTCTACACCATTGCCGTTCGCCGTCTACTGCCCACCTCCAGTCTTGTTCTGGTCATCGATGGACAAGAACACGGCCAGCTGACGGCCGAACATCGGGTGACGGTACGCAAAGCGCCAGTGCAGTTTCGCTTGGTGAAGGTGCCCGGACGAAGCTACTATCAGACGCTGCGCGACAAGTTACACTGGGGAGCGCCGCCGAACTATCGTCACGAACCATCGGCAGAAGAAGCACGTAGAGAGTAGCGTAGGAATACCTGCTCGCAGTACAAGCACGGGAGTTCGTTTCTTGTATGGGCTGCGGGTCAGTAAGGTTTTCTTATGACCGTGTGCAAGCGCGTCTTGTATTCGGGGCGTGTGCAGGGCGTCGGTTTTCGGTACACGGCCCAGAGGCTGGCGGCGAGCTATCCGGTCGCCGGTTACGTGCGCAACTTGCCCAGCGGCGAAGTAGAATTAGTCGCCGAGGGCGAGGACCACGTCGTCGAGGCGTTTCTCGCGGCCGTGGCCCAGCACATGGCGGGTTACATCAGCAACACCACGGTCCAGGATGCCGCTCCCACCGGGCAGCGCGGCTTCCGGATCCGGCAGTAAAGGCGACCCATGACGTTCTCCACGACCGCATATCTTGTGACCCTGTTCCTCCTGCTGATTCAGTTGGCGGCAGCCCTCCCTTGGGTGATATTGGTCTTTTTCCGGCGCGAGGGCTTGCTACGCTCTTTGCAGAAATGGGGCGATAACCTCCGGACGAGCGGACAGATGGTGCGGGGATTGGCTTCCTATGTCCTCCTCCCCTTGGCGGGAGTGCTGCTGGCGCCGCTGCTGTTCCTCAGCGGCGCCAGCGGCACTCTGGAAGCGATCGGCTACTTTTACGGTGCCGTGCTGCAAATCCAGCTGCTGATCGACGCCTTTATTGCAGTGTTTGTCCTGCTGTTGCGCTATTGGCCCAAAGGTGGAGCGATTGCCTTGGCCGCATTTCGGGAAGGGGTGCGCCAGCCGATGTTTTGGCTACTGTTCGGCGTCGCTTTCGCTTCGTTGACTATCTCGCCGTTCATCCCTTATTGGACGTTCGGCGAAGACTTTCTGGTAATCCGCGAGATCGGCTATGACACGATCCTGCTTATCGCGGCCGTCTTTGGGGCCTTGGCCGCCAGCATGTCCATTAGCGAGGAAATCGAAGGACGCACCGCCGTCACCCTCATGAGCAAACCTGTGTCGCGGCGGCACTTCCTGATTGGCAAGTTCCTCGGTATCATCCTGGCCGCCGGCGTGCTGTTCGCTCTCTTGGGCACTTATTTCGAGGGGATCACCTTGTTTAAGCCGTGGTGGGACAAAAGCGATCAACCCTGGTGGAACCAGCAAAACACCTCAATTGTGATGCCTACGGAAACGCCGGCCCCCCCTTGGATCATGGACTTGCTCCATCGCTGGGCCTTACCCGGCGCCACGACCGACCTGTTACGCGGCATCGGCTTGTGGACGCATTTGATGCTTGACATCGCCCCGGGACTGATTCTCGGCTTTTCGCAGGCGATGGTACTTATTGCCATCGCTGTCTCGCTGGCCACGCGCGTGCCGATGGTGGTCAATCTCGTCGCCGTGGTCGTGCTCTTCTTCTTGGCCCATCTGGCGCCGGTGTTGGTGTCCATCGGTTACCAAGCCCAGCGGGCCAATCCCGGTGCCGCAGTGTCGCAGATCCTCTTCTTTATGGCCCAACTCTTCGATCTGGTATTGCCCAATCTCGAATCGTTCCGTCTTGAACCTGCTCTACTCCAAGAGACGCCCATCCCGCCTCTCGACTTCGCTCAATACCTGGCCTCGGTATCGCTATACGGCGTACTCTACACCTCTATCGTGTTGCTGTTCGGATTGATTCTGTTCGAGGACCGCGATTTGGCGTAACGAACCCCGTCTACAGCGCCCGCAAGGGAATGCCTTTGTGGGCGCTGTAGACGGACCTATCAGCGTGCGCGATACTGCCGCAACGCGGCCAGCGTCTTTTGAAACTCCGGCGGTAGGGGTGCCTCCAGATCCAGGATCGTGCCCCGGCGCGGATGGCGCAGACGCAGCCGATGCGCGTGCAACGCCTGCCGGCTGAGCAGCAATTCATCCCGCGCGCTCTCCAGACCGGGAACTAGGTCCGACAGATACAGCCGATCGCGGCCGCTGTACACCTTGTCGGCTAACACGGGACAGCCAATGCTCGCCAGGTGAACGCGGATCTGGTGCGTCCGCCCGGTACGCGGCTGAATTCGACAATAGCTGAAACCGCGAAAACGCTCGATCACTTCGTAATAGCTCAGTGCCTCTTTGCCGTCGTCGGTTTCGTCAGCACTGACGATCATCTTGACCCGATCATAGGGATGATGGGCGATGCGGCCTTCGATGTAATCGCTGTCGCGGTCAAGCACGCCGGCCGTCAGGGCCACATATTCTTTGAAAATCTTACGCTGCTCGAACAATTGACTCAGGTCACGGTGCGTTTGCTCTTCCTTGGCAATAAGGATGACGCCGCTGGTATCGCGGTCGAGGCGATGAACGATGCCGGCGCGATAATCCCCGTTGACACCGCTGAGTTGACTGAAATGAAAGCGCAGGGCGTTGACCAACGTACCAGACCAATGGCCTTTGGCCGGATGAACCACCATGTCGGCTGGTTTGTTGACGGCTGCCAGGTATTCGTCTTCATAGAGGATGTCCAGAGGGATGTCCTCGGCGACCGGTATCGGATGAGCAGGCTGCGGTTTCTCGATGCGGATACGGTCGCCTTGACGGACGCGGTAGCTGGCCTTGGTGGGTTTGTCGTTGACTAGCACGCCGCCAGCATCGATGAGCCGTTGGACCACGGAGCGACTAAATTCGGAGAACGCCGCAACCAAATACTGATCGAGGCGCGGAGCCTCCCGGCAGTTGGCCGTCCACTCGACAAGGCGTTCGTTGGTGGGAACCGAGACCGGAGCGTCCATCGATTGTCATTTGCAACCCTGTCTTACGACGCCGGCTTGTTCAGCTCGTCGCGCAGGGCTTTGAGAGTGCCATTTTGCTCATCAGCGTCGAGGCGTTGGAGTTGCTCAGCAGCATCGCGGCCGAAGGCGGTATCGCTATACTTGTTCTGAAGCTGCTGATAATACTTGCGGGCTTGTTCGGTGTCGCCGAGACCCTCGTGGGCCTTGGCGGCGCCCAGCAACGCCTGTTGGTGCAGCAGCGGTTTGTCGGCGCACTCGTCGGCGAGCTTGTCATACAGTCCGGCGGCCCGTTGAAGTTCTTCCAGCGCCTTTTTGCGGGTGCCGGCGTTGCCCAGTTGGCGCAGCCCCTCGTAGAGACTGCGCCGCGCTTCCTCCAGACGCGCGAGTTGGCCTTGGATCTGCCCTTCCACTTCCTTGTTCTCGACAAATGCTTTCAACTGTTCCGGCGTAGTCAGGCTGTCCCATTGGAGCCATCGCGCCGAATCCGTTTGCTCACCGCTGAGGGCCAAATAGCGCCAAACCAGGGCCAAGATCACGATCAGGCCGATGGCGGCCAACACGAAGAGCGTGCCACGCGATGGGCCTTCCTTGATGCTCTGCACGGCTTCGCCAAGCCGATGGGCGAGCGTATTGGTCATTAATTCCTTGCGATGTTCCGCTTTCATAGCTGGTTTCCCCCCGCAGCTCGCCGGCGCTCGACCTGAGTGCGTCTGCCGATTTTTGCATGATAGGCAGCCGAGATAGCAGGGTCAATGTGAAACCGGGGCATCGGGATCGCAATCGTTAAGACCCTTTCCTTCCCTTAGGAGGGGGAGTTGGTCGGGTTTCCTCGCAGGCGCTTATCTTCCACTTTACCGGCGAATATGGAATTCGGTCCCCTATTCGCTGGTTGTTACTGCACATTACGGTGCTCGCTTCGACGGGACAAGCGCAAGGATCGTATGGGAATCGCGCCCTCTTCCGGACATGGTGCCGCTGGATCGTCAACGGCTTGAGAAGGTTCCTTAACGACGCGGACGAACGGCAAGACCATCGGCTGTCCGCTGTCGGAGGCATTTTTGGCTTGTTGCCCGTACTCAGCATCTTGGCGCCGCCGGGCTTGCTGAAAACGATATTCATCCCACAGCTTGCGAAAATGGGGAGAGCGTGCATTGCGGAACATCGCCCCGTGCAGCACGGCGCGGGCTTCGTCGCTCCGACCGGACAGGCGCAGCCCCTTGACCAGTTTGCTCACCACTTCGACATCTTTCGGGGCTTGTGCCGCCGCTTCGCGCAAACAGGCCAGTCCTTCCTCCGTTTGCCCCAGCCGCAGCAAGAGATGCCCGTAATCGGCGCGGCACTTGACGTGGCCCGGGTCCAACTCCAGGGCACGGCGGTAGTGTTCGTCGGCACGGTGGAGGTCTGCTCCTTCTTCGGCGCACAAGGCGGTGGCGAGCAGGTAGTGATAGCGAGGGTTGTTGGGTTGATGCCGCAGCGCCGCTGTCAAGTGGCGGCGTGCCTGCTTGTATTTACGACATTTAAGATAGATTTCAGCTAAACGAGCCTGCGCTTCTTCAGCAGCTTCTGCGGGCAGATAACGGAAACGCGCCAGGCGTGTGAAAATGGCCACGGCGTCCCGATGACGGCCGACTTCCTGATAGCGTCGGCCCATGGCCAGGACGCCTTCGACAAGGTTCAAAGTTGGCATCATAGCGGCCTCCCTGCCGCGGAGAATCATTCCTTGGTTACGCTGCGGGCTAGTGGAGCGGGGAGAAATGTCCCGCGAACGCCCATCCTAACGACGCCGCCGGTTTTGCACAAGAGGAAAGCGCGTTCGCAGGGCCGTTTCCTTCTCCGGCCCTTGTTCAAGTTGGATAAGATAGGTAACTGCTTACCTCCCCCACTTTGAACTTCCAGCCGAAAAGGAAACGGCCCTGGCGTTCGGCTCGCCCTTCTCAGGAGCGGCGATTTTTGCTAAATTGATGCTTTAACGATCAAGGTTCGGCTGGGCCGAAGCCGTTTGTAAAGGGAGGAATGTGTGGCCTCGATCAACTACAGCCAGGTGCGTAAAGGCATGGTCATTGTCGGAGAAGACGGCCAGCTCTACTCCGTGGTAGACCGCGATTTGAACACGCCGGGAAACTGGCGCGCCATTCTGAACTTGAAGCTTAAGAACCTCAAAACCGGCGCTGTCACGCCCAAGCGTTTCCGGCCTGACGACAAAGTCGAGCTAGCTTACCTCGACAAACGACCGATGCAATACCTCTACAAAGACGGCAATAACTACATCTTCATGGATAAGGAGACCTACGACCAAGTCAGCCTGAGCGCCGAGTTGGCTGGAGAGATGATCCTCTATCTGAAGGAAAACGAAGACGCCCAGGTCACCTTTTATGAGGGTAGGCCGATCAGCCTGGAATTGCCGGCCACGGTCGAGCTGAAGGTGGTCGAAACGGAGCCGTCGGTCAAAGGGGCGACAGCTGCGGCGCAATACAAGCCAGCGACGTTGGAAACCGGCCTGAAAATCACCGTGCCGCCGTTTATCGGCGTTGGTGAAGTCGTCCAAGTCGATACACGCACCGGCGAATACCTCAGCCGCGCCAAGTGATTTTCCCCGCAAAGAGGGCGAGCGAGGGGTGTGAGCATGGCGAGCGGGGGGGGTGAACCCCCGGTTGTTCTACCGGGGGGTTCACCCCCCCCCGCTCGCCATACTACCTAGGCGCTTGACATTTCGCTATCAAACCTCCACACTAACAGAAACGGCTGGCACTGCTTCTGTGGTTCAGCCGTCCCGCCAATGGAATGCCTGACTTACGGCCTACCCGATTTGATCAAACTATGCGAACCTATCCCTCATCCGCGACCCATCCTCCCTGCCCGCTCTGGGGGAGGATACTGCCGGTGTTGGCCTTGCTCATGTTCTCTGGCCAAATACTGGCCCTAGAGGCACGGACAGGAGAACAAATCTACCGCCAACAGTGCGCCTCCTGCCACGGGGCCAAGGGCGAAGGCAGCGAAGAGTACCAACGTCCCCTCACAGGCGACCGTTCGCTGGCCCAGCTGGTGCGTTTCATTGCTAAGTCGATGCCCAAGAACTCTGAGAAGAAATGCACCGGCGAAGAAGCCCAGAAGGTTGCCGTCTACATTTATGAGGCGTTCTACTCCAAAGCGGCCCAGGCTCGCAACAAGCCGCCACGCATCGAACTGTCGCGTCTGACCGTACGGCAATATCGGCAAGCGGCGGCCGACCTGATCGGCACGTTTCGTGGATCGAGCGGCAGGATGACGCTTCCCGCCGCCGCTTCTCAGGGACTGAAAGGCGAATATTTCAAGTCGCGCCGCCTCTGGCGTCAAGAGGAGCGCGTCCGGGAGCGCATCGATCCGGTGGTCCAATTCGACTTCGGCGTCGCTGGCCCGGAGCCAGATAAATTCGACCCGGATCAATTTTCGATCCGCTGGAGTGGTTCGGTGCTGGCTCCCGAGACGGGCGAGTACGAGTTCCTTGTCCGTACCGAACATGCAGCTCGGCTCTGGCTCAACGACAGCAAACGGCCGTTGATCGATGCCTGGGTGAAATCGGGCAACGATACCGAGCATCGCGCCACCATCTTCCTGCTGGGCGGCCGTGTTTATCCGCTGCGGTTGGAGTTCTCCAAAGCCAAGCAGGGCGTCGATGATTCTAAAGACAAGAAGAAAAAGAGACCGGCAGTCAAGGCGTCGATCGCCCTGGAATGGAAACAGCCGCATCGGACCCCCGAAACGATCCCCCAACGGTGTCTGTTCCCATTGTCTGCGCCGGAATCCTTCGTTCTCAGCACGCCCTTTCCACCCGATGATCGCAGCATCGGTTACGAGCGTGGCACGTCGATTTCCCGCGCCTGGGAACAAGCCACGACAGACGCAGCCATCGAAATTGCTGATTACGTGGTCCGCCACCTCACGGAGCTTTCTGGCGTCCGTGAGGATGCGGGCGATCGTCCAGCCAAGCTGCGTGATTTCTGCCGCCGCTTCGCCGAGCGTGCCTTTCGCCGGCCGCTGACGGACGAACAGAAACGGCTGTACGTAGATCGTCTATTTGCTAATGCCCGCGATGTCGAAACCGCCGTCAAGCGGAGCCTGCTGTTCGTCCTCCAATCGCCGTATTTTCTCTATCGGGAAATCGGCGGCGGACGGGACGGCTACGACGTGGCCTCGCGTCTGTCGTTCACCTTATGGGATTCCTTGCCCGATGCGGAATTGTTGCAAGCAGCCGCATCCGGCCAGCTAAGTACGCGCCAGCAGATCTTGCGCCAGGCCGAACGCATGACGGCCGACCTGCGGACGCGCGCCAAGCTGCATGATTTCTTCCTGCAATGGCTCAAGGTCGATCCGGTCCCCGATTTGGCCAAAGATCCTTCCCAGTTCCCGGGCTTCGATCGCGCCGCCGCCTCGGATCTGCGCACGTCGTTGGAGCTGTTTTTGGAAGAGGTCTTGTGGAGCGAGGCCTCCGATTTCCGCCAGCTTTTCCTTGCCGATTATCTGTACCTGAACGGCCGGCTGGCGCAGTTGTATGGCGTTAATCTCCCGAGCAACGCGATGTTTCGGAAAGTTTCGCCCAAGTCCGGGGAACGCGCAGGCATTCTCACACACCCGTATCTGATGGCGACATTCGCCTACACAACGACCAGTTCGCCCATCCATCGCGGCGTCTTCCTGGCCCGCAGCGTCCTGGGGCGAGCTTTGCTGCCGCCGCCCGAAGCGTTTACGCCGCTGCCGCCGGACTTGCACCCGAAATTGACCACGCGCGAGCGCATCGATCTGCAAACCAAACCGCAAGCCTGTCAAACCTGTCACGGCATGATTAACCCGCTCGGTTTCACGCTGGAAAATTTCGACGCCATCGGCCGCTTCCGCGATAAGGAAAAGGACCGACCGATCGATCCTTCGGGGAGTTATTTGACGCGCAAGGGCGAGGTAGTGAAATTCGCTGGCGTCCGCGACCTCGCTGCTTTCCTGGCTGCCAGCGAGGAAGTACAAGAGGCGTTCGTAGAACAGCTTTTCCACTATTTTGTCAAGCAGCCAATCCGCGCCTACGGCCTCGACAAAGGGTCGGTGTTACGGCGCTTTTTTGTTGACAATCGCTGCAATGTCCGCAAACTGATAGCGGAGATTGCTGCGGAATCTGCATTGTCGCCTTCACCCGCCCCTCGTGCCAACAAGGGAGGTTCCAAAACCGTTGCTGGCGCTGCGGGCCGGTAAACCTTGTAAGGAGAAATAACGTGACCACGAACAAAACGCGACGTGAGTTCCTCCGCGACCTGGGCATCGGGATGGCGGCCCTGCCGTTCATTCTCAATCTGCCTAGCCTCGGTTTTGCTAATCAACGGCAGCGCAAACAGCGGCTGGTCTTTCTCTTCAGCCCCAACGGCGTCGTGCCTTCGGCGTTTTGGCCCGACGAAGAAGGCCCGCTCACTACGCTCAAAGAGAGCCTCAAGCCGCTGGAGCCGTTCAAGGAGCGCACGCTGATTTTGCACGGCGTTTGTGACAAGGTGCGCGGCGACGGCGACAATCATATGCGCGGCATCGGCTGTCTGCTGACCGGCATCGAGCTATTTCCCGGCAATATCCAGGGGGGCTCGCACACACCGGCCGGTTGGGCCAGTGGCCTGTCCATCGATCAAGAGATCAAAAACCACCTGCAAGCCAATCCGGCGACGCGTACGCGCTTCGGTTCGCTGGAGTTCGGCGTCCTGGTTCCCGACCGCGCCGACACCTGGACGCGCATGATCTATGCCGGCCCCAACAAACCCATTGCGCCCATTGACGATCCCTATCAGATGTTTGCCAAGCTCTATGGCCGCATGAAGGACCAGGAGCACCTCAAAAGCATCCTCGACGATTTGCAAGAAGATCTGCGTAAGGTCCGTTCCCTGGTCAGCAGCGAGGACCGCCGCTTGCTGGACGAACACGCTAACTTCGTCCGCGAGATGGAGCAGGAATTGAAAGCGAGCAAACAAGCGGATGTCGGCCACGCCGTCCCGGAGCTGGAGCCGGGCGTTAAGGCCGAGAACGATAACATGCCGCGCATCAGCAAGATGCAGATCGATTTGATGGTCAATAGTTTCGCCGCCGATTTCGCGCGCGTGGCCTCTCTGCAATTCACTAACTCGGTGGGTCAGGCGCGGATGCGCTGGCTTAAAATCAACGAGGGCCATCACGAGCTGTCGCACCACCCCGACAGCGACAAAGACGCTGTGGACAAGCTAACCCGCATCAACAAATGGTATTGTGAGCAACTGGCCTACCTGGCCAAGCGTTTAGCCGAGACGCCCGAACCAGGCGGCGGCGGCAGCTTGCTCGATAACACCCTATTGGTGTGGACCAATGAACTGGGCAAAGGCAATACCCATACCCTGGACAACATCCCCTTTGTCCTGGTCGGCAACGGCCTGGATTTCAAGATGGGCCGCTCGATCAAATACCCCAAAGTGCCGCACAATCGCCTGCTCTTGTCGCTGGCCCACGGCATGGGCCATCGCCTCAAGACCTTCGGCAATCCGGACTTCTGCGGTGAGGGACCGCTGCCGAAGTTGAGCTAATTCGTCGAGATGCTTCCCTTCCCTTGCGAACGGAGCTATGATGGAATGACGCCGCGTCGTGTCGCCTGAAGTCGTCATCCGCTCGTTCGCAAGGGTAACGTATATGACCCCGCGAGTCTTCGTCTGTCTCGGGGCTGTCTGGGGGACCTTCTGCACTCTTCCGCTCTTCGCCGACGAAGATGCCGCTGGCGACGAAGCCCTTCTTCGCGCGGCTGCGATTGCTACAGACGATCATGCTTTACTCGAGTTTTTGCGCCGCCAAACCCCCGATGTTGCGACCTTGCGGCGAGCTCAGCAGCTGATTGAACAACTCGGCTCGGATTCGTTCTCCGTTCGCGAACAAGCCAGTGCCGACTTATTGGCCCTTGGTCCTGGGGTGCTGCCGCTGTTGCAACAGACGGTTCGCAAGACGGCCGATCTCGAAGTGCGCCGCCGTGCCCACGATGCTGTGCGCCAACTGCAAAGCCGGTGGACCCCCGCCCTGGCCGCTGCGGTCGTTCGTCTCTTAGGGCAGCGCAAACCACTCGGCACGGTAGAAACCCTGTTGGCGTTCCTGCCCGGCCCTTATGACGCTAGCGTCCGTGAGGAAATCCAAAACACGTTGGTCGCCGTGGCGCGTAGTCAGCGAGAGAGCCATTCAAGCCTTGTCCAGGCCCTGGCCTCCCCTGAGCCGGTGCGGCGAACGGCGGCGGCGGTCACGCTCTGCCGCCTCGGCGCAGGGGAATACCGGCCAGCGGTAGGCAAGCTGCTGCACGATTCCGATGCGACGGTGCGCTTGCAAGTCGCGCGGGAGTTGGCCAGCGTCGGCGACCGGCAAGCCGTGCCGGTGCTTATCGAGCTGCTTGCCCAGCTGCCGGTCGACGAAGCGGAACAGGCCGAAGAGGTGCTCTTTTGCCTAGCCGGTCCCCATGCCCCGGCGACACCGCTGGGCCCCGACACCCTTGGGCAACAGAAGTGCCGCGATGCCTGGCGGTCCTGGTGGCGCGCACACGGCGAACAGGTGGAGATGGCCGCGCTCAAGGATCGCGAGCCGCAGTTGGGCTACACGCTGCTGGTGTTGCTTCAGGACAATCGCGTCGTCGAATGGGACCGCGAGGGCAAGCTGCGCTGGCAGATCACCGGCTTGGCCGCACCATTGGACGCCGAAGTGCTGCCCGGACGGCGTGTGCTGATCGCCGAGCACGACGCCAAATGCATTACCGAACGCAATTTCCAGGGCGAGATCCTGTGGGAGAAAAAGCTGACCGAGCCGCCGATTCATGTCCACCGACTGCCGGATGGTCGGACTTTCATCGCCACCCGCAAGCAACTGCTTGAAGTAGACCGTTCCGGCAGCCGTTCCGTCATCCGCTATCACTCGGACACCAGCGCGATCATTACGGCCCGGCGTTTCCATGATGGACGCATCGGCTGCATCGAAAAAGGCTCCTATTTCGAATTGAGCGCCGCCGGAGAAGAATTAAAACGCTTTGCCGTGCCGCCCGGCGTCTTCACGACCAACGCCTTGACATTGCTGCCCAATGGGCGCTTGCTCATTGCGTCTTACGGCGGCGGCACTGTGCAGGAATACGATCGCTCCGGCAAAGTAGTATGGGAGGTCAAGTTGGGCCGACCGCTCTGCGCCCTTCGTCTGCCGGGCGGCCATACCCTTGTCTCCAGCCAGGACATGGTGTTGGTCGAGTTCGATCGCGCGGGCAAGGAAATCGCTCGCCGCGATGCTCCAGGGCATCCTTGCCAGATCCGTCGTCGCTGAGACCTTCTGGCACGACTACACGAACCGAGGCAGTACAATGCGTAAACGTTGGACCATTGCCGCACGGGTTTTGGCATCGCTGGTCCTTCTGGCCTGGGGGGCCTGCCAACCGTACGGCGGACAAAGGCAAAGAGGAGCATCAATGACGGAAACAATCCGCAAAAGCGATGAGGAATGGCGCGCTCAGTTAACCGACTTGCAATACAAGGTAACGCGCCGCAAGGGCACCGAGCCGCCTTTTAACAACGAATACTGGAACAATCACGCGGACGGCGTTTACCACTGCGTCTGCTGCGGTCAGCCGTTGTTCGATTCGGCGGCCAAGTTCGACTCCGGCACCGGCTGGCCGAGTTTCTTCAAACCGTTGGAAGAAAACAGCCTGGCGTTGCACGAAGATCGCAGCGGCTTCATGACGCGCACGGAAGTCTGTTGCCGCCGCTGCGAGGCGCATCTGGGCCACGTCTTCGACGACGGCCCGCCGCCGACCGGTCTGCGCTACTGCATGAACTCCGCCGCACTGAAGTTCGTGCTTCGAACGGACGAACAAGCGGCCGGCGGAGGCAAGTGAAAGGCGAGAAACATGCGTCTGACCAGGAGAAGCTAATTCGATGAAAGCATTTGTGCGGATGTCGTTGGATCGGGGCCTCCGAAGAGACGACGCTGCCACCAAACATTATGCCGGGCTGACAGCGGCGTCGTCGGTGATGGTTGTCGGCTTGGCCAAGTGGAAATCGAGGACCAGCGGCAAGTGATCGGAGGCCAGCCGGGCCAGAGGCGTGCGCACGATGGCGGCGTGGTGGATGGCGATGTCGCCGCGGTAGTAGATCTTGTCCAAGGAGGCGACGGCCAAGAAAGACGGAAAGCTCCGGAAACGGCGGATAGGGGCCGTCGCATGGCGGAAGCCGTGATGGAGAAAATGGTGCTTCCCCAGGGTGTTGCGCCAATCGTTGAAGTCCCCCGCGATGATAGTCGGCAGATGAGCGAATTCCAGGAAGGAGCCATGATTGAGCAAGTGAAAAGCTTGCCAGCGGCGTTCTTTTTCGCGCAGGCCCAGATGCCAATTAATCAGGTGCAACGGCCCTTGGGCCGTCTCGACGACGACAAGTTGAGCACCGCGCGGCTTGCGGCGGCGATGGCGGATCGATACCTGGCACTCGTTGCGGAACGGCCAGCGTGACAAGATCAAATTGCCGTAGCCGCCTTCATGGTGCGGTACATTCAGCTGGAAAAGGTGCGCTTTAGCGCCGAGTCGATGGGCCAACAAGCTCGGCTGGTCGTGATAATGCGAACGGCGGACATGCCGGTCCACTTCCTGCAAACATACGAGATCGGGGGCCTGTTCCTGTATGACTTCGATGATCCGTTCCAGCCGGTAGCGACGATCACTGCCGATTCCTTTGTGGATATTATAGGTCAACAAACGCATCTTTCTCTGGCCCTGAAATCCCCACGGCGGAGCCTCTTCCGTTTGCCTTTTCCGTCTTATTATACTGGGCACGGAGAGATCCGACATCGTGGCTTGGCGAGCGGGAGGTGTGCTCCCCGGTTGTGCTACCGGGGGGTTAACACCCCCCGCTCGCCTAGTTAACCCGGCTGTTCCGCGGGCGAGCGGGGGGTGTGAACCCCCCGGTTGTGCTACCGGGGGGTGTTCTACTGGGCACGGGGAGATTTGACATTTTTTCCCTTTTCTCCCCCCACCCCAACCCTCCCCCACCAAGGGGGAGGGAGCCTTG
>Ga0078972_1013211_pt1 | contig 13762 bp, 16 predicted proteins | sample YelNatPaOPGAMG01_FD_67568 | JGI IMG/M metagenome (GOLD analysis project Ga0078972, IMG submission 67568) | Hot spring thermophilic microbial communities from Obsidian Pool, Yellowstone National Park, USA - OP-RAMG-01 (SPADES assembly) (version 2) | ecosystem: Environmental > Aquatic > Thermal...
GGGTTTTGTTCAAAGTAGGTTCGGATTTTGTTCTAACTGGCGGAGGGGGTGGGATTCGAACCCACGCGGGGAAAATCCCCACCTCATTAGCAGTGAGGCGCAATAGCCACTATGCGACCCCTCCATCGTCGCTCGTCTCCCCAGCGCTGATGCGCTGGCGCCCTTTCAGGGCTTCGGCTCGCGACCCATAGAGGAGACACCTCTGGTTTCTCCCTTTTTGGCACTCAGTTATTTCGCAAAGTAAAATCAACTTCACTTTCGCCCCTTTTCCTGATTTTTTCGAATATTTATTTGTTGCTTTACTTCGTTCTTGCAACCCATAGGGGGAACCCAAGGTTTTTTCTGGCGCTTCTTTATAAATTAAATTCCTACTTTTAGCCTCCGTTTTCTTATTTTTCAACTTCCAATTCCATCAAAAAAGCGTTTTCTCCTGTAGAATAATAGTTCTCTTTTACTTTAATAATATTAAAGCCAAATTTTTGGTAAAAAGCAATAGCTTTAAAATTGGTTTCTCCAGTATGCAAATAAATCTTTTTTAAGTCCTCTTTTTTTGCAATTTCAATCAATCTTTTCAAAATTTCTTTTCCAATTCCTTGATTTTGCATTTCAGGTAATACTGCAAGCGAAAAAATTAAACCCTTTTCACTTTCTTTTTTCAAAATTCCATATCCCAAAACCCCTTTTTTATCTTTTGCGATTAAAAATCCGTTTGGAAAATTTTGCCACAAATCAAAGAGAAATTTTTCCGAGAACCTTTCCAAATTTTTAAAACATTTTTCTTGAACTCTCAATACTCCTTCGAGTTCTTTTTCATTTGTCAAGCTTTTAATTTCAAACATTTTTGTGCGGACGGTGGGATTTGCACCCACACAGGGTTGCCCCCACAAGCCCCTCAAGCTTGCGCGTCTTCTAAATTCCGCCACGTCCGCCCAAAAGATTTTCTAATATTTATAGTTTAATGATTTTGAAAGATTAAGTCAATTTTACTCTACACCCAAATTTTTACTAAATTTTTAGGAATGTCGATTTTACGATTTCAACTACCAAGCAGAAAAATACAAAGAAATCACAAATAAAGTCTCTTTTATTTTTAGAGTTTCCTTTCTTTTAGCAAAAAAAATTAAAAACTTTATATTTTTTACCAATTCTTTCTGAATTGTAACCAAGATAGAGTTTTTTAATTTTTGACCAAGGTTGAAAAAGTTTTTTCTCTAGCATCTCTAAGAGTTTTTAACGTATATTTTAAATCAATTTTTTGATTTCTTTTACGATGTTTTCAAATTTTACTTCTTTTTGTTTTCCGGTTTCCATGTTTTTTAAAACCGCCACTTCTTCCAAAGCTTCTTTTTGCCCTATTAAAATTACGTATTTTGATTTGAGTTTATCTGCCAATCTCAATTGAGCTTTTAAAGAATCCTTTCCCAAACTTTCAAAAACTTCAATTTTGTTCTCTCTCAATTTTTGGCAAATCTTTAAAGCCCATTTTTTACCCAGCTCTCCGATTTGAGCCACAAAAATTTTTGGGAATTTTTCTTTGGGAACGAAAACTTTCTTTTTTTTCAAGATTTCAATAATTCTTTCGACGCCTCCGCCTGCTCCAACTGCTGGCAACTCTTTGGTGTTTACAACTTTCCCCAAGCTGTCATACCTTCCGCCAGAAATTAAAGACAAGCCCGTTTCTTTGTCTTGAATTTCAAAAACAGTATGAGTGTAATAATCCAAACCTCTTACTAAAAAGGGGTCTAACTCAAAAGGAACTCCTAAAAACTCTAAAGCATCTAAAACCTTAAAAAAATGATTTTTGCATTCTTCACAGAGATAATCTAGAATTTGGGGCGCTTGAGAAATAATTTGTCGGCATTTTTCATCCTTACAATCTAAAACTCTCAGAGGATTCCTTTCTAATCTTAATTTACAATTTTGACAGAGTCCTCTTTTTCTTTTTTTCAAATAAGAAACTAAACTCTTTTTGTAATAACCCCTACAGCAACTATTCCCGATTGAGTTTATTTTTAAAACAAAGTTTTCGATTTTTAATTCTTTTAAAATTTCCAAAGAAATCAAAATAACTTGAGCGTCTAAAATGTAATCTTTTTCTCCCAAAATTTCAAAACCAAATTGCCAAAATTGACGATACCTTCCGGCCTGAGGGGTTTCGTGACGGAAAAAGGGACCAAAGTACCACAGTTTGACCGGTTGGGGTAATTCTAAAAGTCCGTTTTCAAAATAAGCTCTTACTACGGGTGCTGTTCCTTCTGGTCTCAAACAGAGCTCATCTCCGCCTTTTGTTTTTAAACAATACATTTCCTTTTCCACAATGTCGGTTGTTTCTCCTACTCCTCTTTCAAAAAGCTCCTTTTTTTCTAAAATTGGTGTTTCTATTCTTTCAAAATTATTCAATTTTGCGATCGTTGAAACTACATTAAAAACTTTTTGAAAATAATCCCAGTCTTGTCGCAAAATGTCGTACGTTCCTTTAGGTCTTTGGAATTTTAAATCTGCCATTTATTTTTTATTGAAAGAAGAAAGCCTCAATTCTTTGTGGAGGGAAAAGTCTTAAAACAACCCTTCCCAAGATTTCTCTTTTTTTGACTTTTCCAAAATATCTTGAATCTAAAGAATGAGCTCTATTGTCACCCAAAACAAAAAATTCATCTTTTTCAAGTTTGATTTTTGAATCTCCAAAAATTGAGTTTGAAGAATTTTTTTCAGAATAAGCTATTTCTCCTTTTTCATTTTTTACTATTAACTCTTCTCCTTTAATTTCAACTTCTTCTCCTGGTAAGGCGATCACTCTTTTTATAAATTTTTGTTTTTCATTTTGGGGATATTTAAAAACGATTACCTCCGTCCTTTTTGGATCTCTAAATCGATAAGTTATCTCGTCCACTATCAAATAATCTCCCGTATAAAAAGAGGGTTCCATTGATTGGCCCTTGACTAAAAAGGGTTGAAATAAAAAAGCTCTAATAGGAATGACGATAATTAAAGCCAACAAAAAAGTGACCAAAATTTCTTTAATAAAATCAAAAATCATGAAAAAACTTTTTCCATTTTATCAAATTTTGTGTAAAATTTCAATAATGAAAATAATTTGTGGGTTAGGAAACCCAGGGAGAGAATTTAAATTTACGAGGCACAATTTTGGGTTTTTAGTTATAGATAATTTTCAAAAAGAAAATTCTTTTCCTGACTTTGAAATTTCAGAAAAATTTTTAGCTGAAATTTCAAGAAAAAAAATCAAGGGAACAGAAATTTTGCTTTTAAAACCTCAGACCTTCATGAACAATTCTGGAAAGGCAATCAAAAAAATTTTTTTAACTTTTAAAATTGAGCCTCAAGACCTTTGCGTAGTTCATGATGATTTAGATTTGTCCTTTGGAGAAATAAAAATTTCTTTTAAAAGAGGTTCGGGGGGGCATAAGGGAGTTCAATCTATTATCGATGAAATTTTAACAAAGAATTTTTGGAGAATAAGACTGGGGATAGGAAAGCCAAAAGACAAAAAAATAGAAGAATTTGTATTGGGGAAACTTGGAAAAGAAGAAAGACTAAAATTAAAAGAAATTCTAAAATTTACTAATGAATTAATAAAAATTTGGATTGAAAATCCTCAAAAAGCTCAAACTTTAGCTCCTTCTTTTTCTTTATCTATGGATTTTAAAAACTCTTCCAAAAATCCATAAGAGTGCCAAGGATCAATTCTCAAAATTTTATCAATAATTTTTTGTCGTTCTTTTTCATTTTGGGCTTTCTTTAGTTTTTCTTTCAATTTTTTAATTTTCTCTCTCTTTTTTTGTTTTTGTTTAATTTTAAACCTTCTTTTTTTTGGCGATTCTTTCCCCATAAGTTAAATTTTAAAAAAAATTAATAACTTTTTCAACTAGAAAGAGAAAACTTTAGACCAAAATTTTTTTGCTTCCTTTTTTAATTCTTAGAATCTTTGCTATTTTTTATTAAAAATTTCTTTTACCTTTTCCCAAAACTGAGGTTGATTTTTTATTTTCTTTTGATACCACCACTCAACTCCCCAAAGATAAATTTTATTAAAATTTGCCTTTTGGGCAAATTCAATGTTTTTTTTGAATTGTTCGAGATTCATTGTAATTTCTTGATCCTTTTCAGGACATTCTAACAAAAAAGGAGTTTTACACCAAGGTTCAGCTTGGAGTTCCGCTAAAATTACCTCTTTTTTGAAAAATTTATTAATAAAAAATTTTTTTAAAAAATAATAAGAGGGAGGGAAGGGGAGAGAAAAATAAATTTTTAATTGATCAGAATAAACTTTTCTGTGCAAAGTCGTTCCCACAATATCAGCCAATTTTGCAGCATTAATCCAAAAAGAATACTCTCCAGAATCAACAAAAACCGTTGGTCTTGAATCCAAAGTTTTTACCAACTCAAATTCTTTTTTTACAGTATTTTTTTCTATTTTTGGACATATCCCAAAAGGAAAGAAAGGTTCATTTTCAACTTGCCAGGCTAAAATTGCACTCGAATTTTTATATCTTTCAACCATTTTTTCAATGTACTCTAACAATTTTTGATTTTTGACTTTTGATTCTTGATTTTTGATCCAATCTGGTTCGTGGCACTCTGGCCACCTTCCCGTTTTCATTCCAATTACCAAAATTACTTTTACATTCCTTTTCTCTGCTTCTCTAATTTGCCAATCCAAATCTTCAAAATTAAATTTTCCTTCTTTTGGTTCTATTAAATCCCAATGAGAAATTAATTTTATATTTTTTACTTTAAGATCGTCTAAAATTTCAAGATAAACTTTTTTCCAATCTAAATTTAAATATTCACATTGCTTTTGTGAAAAAAGGACTCCCCAATCAATTTTTTCTGGAATTTTTGGGTGCCAAAAAAACAAAAATCCGAAAAAACACAGAAAAAAAATTGACAATGCGAATAAAAATTTTTTTAAATTTTTTTTCATTTTTATTTGTGAAAATTCATGTTCAAATTCTTGCAAATTCGTGATAATTACAAACCTTTGATTATTCTTTCAATATTAAAAGTACCAAATTTTTCTCCTTCAACAAAAGCTTCCATTGCCATTTCTGCTAAATACCCTTTTTTTATCCAATCGAAAAGCCACTCCTTTGTGTATTTTGGATTTTCCTGCAAAATTCCAAAACCCGATTTTATTAACCACCTCAAATTAAATTCTTCTTGAGAACCCAAGGGCGGGGTGCAAATTATGGGAATACCTAAGGCAGAATAGAAAGAAAGCTCAGATGGTTTTGTCCATAAAATATCAACTTTTCTTAATTTCAGGTTGAATCTTTGAAAGTAATTTTCAATTTTTTCTTCATATAAAATTTCCAAACTTTTCCCAATTTTTCCTTCCAACTTCAGAGATTTTATTTTTTTTAAAAAATAATCTTTGATTTTCCTTCTAATGCCAGCCGAAAGGATTATTTTTAAATTTTCTTTCAAAAGGTTCTCTTTTAAGGATTTTAAAATTAAAAAACCGATTTCTTTTTGAGCTCCCGCCCCACCCACAGAAAACAAAATTGTTAAAGGGTGGTCGGGTTTTTCTGGTAAATTTCCTAATTTTAAATTCACTAAATCCTGGTATTTTTTTAAAAAATTTTTTTCAGAATCTAAATTCAAAATTCTAAAATTTAAGTCCTCTTTTACAGTTTCTATACTTTCTTTTGGCAAAGGATAGCCTGTCAAAAAAATATTTTCTTTTTTTACACCATAAAGCTTTAACCTTTCGACGACCCTCTCTGTGGGCGCAAAATATTTTATTTTACTTTTTTGAGGGAAAATCGATACCCAAGACCTTGAAATGTCAGCGTCGCAAACTACACAAAAAATTTCTCCAGGATATTGAAAGTATTCTGCCATGAAAGCGGGAGTAAAAAAAGTTGAAACAATGGGCAAATTACTTTTGATTTTTGCCGCTTGGTTTTTGATTTTTTCAATTAAGTCTTTTCCCCAATTAAGTTTTTTGAAAAGAGCATAGGTCATTTTTGTTGAAAAATTCGGAGAGTTTAAAGATTTTTTAGGATAAAAAGGTTTTATTTTTTGAAACTGATCGAAAAATTTAAAAATTAATTTTCCCAAGAAAGGAAAGTTACTTTCCAACCTTGAAACAGTTTCATAAAATTTTCTCGTTTTCTCCCAAATTTCTTTGTCTTTTTTCGGAATTCCTGGATAATCGTTAGCGACAATAACCTCATCCTGAGATAAAAATTTTAACGGAAAAGCAGTTCTTTGATGACCGTAACCCATATTGACTGTAATCAAAAAACATTTTTTCATTTGAGCCATTTTAGTTCAAAAAATTTTTGAATTTTGTAAGCTAAAAAAGAAAGCAAAAGATAGAGCAAGATTAAAGTTGGCAAAGAAATTTTAAAGGATAAAAATGTGCCAGGAATAGAAAATATTTTCGCCACAATCTCCATAAAATAAATTAAAACAAAAATTGGCAAAACAAACAAAAGAGAAAGGGTTTTTGAAATTAAAGTAAAAAAAGAAAAGAAAATTAAAAGAAAGAGCAAAAGAGGGAATAAAGGACAGACCAAAATATTGCTCAAGATAGAAGACAGAGAAAGATAGCCAAAATGATACAAGGTTAAAGGCAAAACAAAAAATTGAGCTGATAAAGTTAAAGAGAGAATTTCTCTAATTTGAAAATTTCTTGGTAAAAATTTAAAGAAATTATAAAAAGGTTCATACAAAGTTAAAATTCCAAGCATTGCTAAAAAAGAAAGCTGAAAAGAAAGGTCGTATCTTAAAGAAAGAGGGTTTAAAAAAAGCATTATCGCTAAAATTAAAGTTAAAACTCTCAATCCAGAAGTTATCCTTCCAAAAATTTGGCTTATTAAAATTATAAATCCCATCAAAACCGCTCGTACAGCAGAAATTTGAAAATTTACCAAAATTAAAAATAAAAAAGAGAAAATTATTGAAAGAAAAATCGCTTGTTGCCTCCAAAATCCAAAAGCTAAAAATAAAAACAAAAAAAGACCAACCAAAACGGTAACATGTTGCCCAGAAACTGCGATTAAATGCCTTAATCCAGAAAAATTTAATTTTTCCAAAATATTTTTGGGAACTTGAGTTTCTTCGCCAAACAAAAAAGCAATCAAAAGAGAATTTTGGGGGAAGGGAAAAAGAGAAAACACTTCTTTTTTTATCTTTTCTTTTAAATTTAAAATTTGGGCCAGAAAAATTTCCCACGAATTTTCAAAATTTTTGCTCGAAGTTTTCTCTATTTTGGGAAAATAAAAAATACCTAAAATTTCATCCTTTGCTAGATACCCTCTAAAAGAAAAAATTTCTTCATCTTTTGGAATTTTTAGATTTCCGTAAATTTTAATTTCATCCCCAAAACTAAAAGGAAAATTTTTGCTCGTTCTTACTAAAATTTTTTCCCAATTAAATTCTTTTCCGTTTAAAGTTTTTATTTTTATTGTTAAATCTTGATAGTTTTGAGTTATCTTTGGTGGCTTGATTATTCTCCCCAAAATTTGGACGTTTTCATCCTTAAATTTTAAAAGTTCGCTTTGTTGTAGTTTCAAAAATTTAGCTTCTGTTTTTAAAAAACCAAGGAAAAAGCAAAAAACAAAAAATAAAAAAAGAAAAAATTTTTTCGGATTGGAAAAGAGAGGAAAAAAAATAAAAACGAAAGAAAAATAATAAAAAGGAATTTTAAAAAAAGAAGAAATAAAAACCCCGAGAACAAAGGAGAGGCAACAAAGAAAAAAAATTTTAGAAGGAAGCATTTTCAGGGGACAAAACCTTTGAAAAAATTAATAATTTTAGAAAACAACCCTTCTTTTTCTTCTCTTTCTTTGCTCAATCCAGCTAAAATTAAACCTTCACAAACACAGAAAGAAGGGTCTTCATCTAAGCCCAAAATTTTCTTTGGTTTTCCTACCCGACAAAAATGTTGAAATTTTTGTTTTGCAATTTCTTCGATTCCTTTTATTTTTGCTCCCCCTCCGCATAAAACAAACCCTCCCGGAAATTCCTTTTCTTCTAAATTCTTTTTCATTTCTTTTTTTATTTCATCAAAAATTTTCATTAAAGCTTCTCTAATCTTTTTTGAAATGACACTTTTTGAAAAAGCCTTACCTTCTTCTAAAACTAATTTTTCTTTTTTTTCTTTTGACAAACAATTTCCAAATTCTATTTTTACTCTTTCTGCAATCTCAAAATCTTTTTTTAAAAGAAGCGCTAATTTGTTAGTAATAATTTCAGAACCAAAAGGCAAAACAAAAAAATTTTTTAAAAAGCCATCCTTGAAAATACAAACTTCGGTAGTTTCTGCCCCAATGTTTAAAATGCCCCCCCCTTTTTCTTTCTCTTTTTCTTTTAAAACAGAAAAAGAAAGGGCCACTGGGTTGGGGATAAAATCTAAAACTTCTACGTTTGCCATTTTTAAGCTTTTTTGAAGGTTTTCAAAGTAAGGTTGGATTCCTAAAATTAAAAGTGCTTGAAGTTCCATTTTAAACCCCTTCATTCCCAAAGGATTTTCGGTTTTAATTTCATTATCTAAGACGTAATATTGAGGGATAACGTCCAAAATTTCTCTATGAAAAGAAAATTTTTGAGCTTCCGCAGATTTTAGAGCTCGTTTTATATCTTCCTCGCTTACTATTTGGTCCGCTCTTGAAATATTAATAATTCCCTTAGATGAAACTGCCGAAAGATATTCTCCGCCCAAATTTACAAAAAAAGGAGGAACCTTTGTTATCTCTCTTGTCATCCATTTTAAAACCTTTGCTAATTTTTCTGGTTCAACCACTTTTCCTCTTTTTATTCCTTCTGATTCTTTTTCAATTTTTTCTACCAATTCAAAAGACCCTCTTTCTTCTTTGACAACGATTGCTTTTATTTTAGAGCTTCCAATATCCAACGCACCAAAAATTTCTTTTCCCATAAAGATAAAAAACCAAAAATTTAAGAAATTAGTTTTTTTACAATTTTGGCCACTTCCTCTCCTTCCACTTTTCCTTTTAATTTTTTCATTAACTCTCCCATTACTTTTCCCATTTCTTTGACATCTTTTACCTTCAATCTTTCAATTACTTCTTTTGCCATTTTTTCAATTTCTTCTTCTGTCATCATTTCTGGTAAATATTTTTTTAAAATTTCAATTTCTCTTTTTTCTTTTTCTGCTAAATCTTCTCTTTTTCCTTTTTCATAAAGAGAAATTGCTTCCTTTCTTTTTTTAATTTCTTTTAAAACGACTTCTTGAACTTCTTGATCTGTCAAATCTCCTTTCTTTTCAATTTCTTTTTTATGCATTTCGTTCTTTAACAATCTTAAAACACTAATTTTTTCTAAATTTTTTTCCTTTAAACTTGATAAAAAATCTTTTTCAACTTCTTCTTTTAAATTTTTCCCCATTTTTTCAGCTTTTCGTACTCTTGAGATTTTTTTAATCTATACAAAGCCTTTTCCCATTTTTTTCTTGGAGAGATGTTTCTTTCTTTGTACATTCTTTTTCTTGCTTCAAGCAAAACTCCACTTTTCATTACTGCGAGATTAAACCTTCTTATTAAGCTGGCAATACTTTCTTTTGGTTTTCTTTTAATTTCGATTGCCATAGTTTATTTTACCACAAAATTTATTAATTTATTTTCAACGAAAATGGTTTTTTCAATTCTTTTACCCTCTAAAAATTTTTTGACCTTTTCTGATTGCAAAGCTAAACTTTCTGCCTTTTCTTTTGAAATTCCTTTTTCAACCCCTATTTTATCTCTTACTTTTCCGTTAACTTGAAACAAAAACACAATTTTTTCTTCAAAAATTTTTTTTGGATCTGGTTTTGGAAATTTTTCAAAAAACACCGAATTTTTTTTGTGCGTTAGCCTGTGGTACAATTCTTCGCCCAAATGCGGAGCAAAAATTGACAAAACTTTTACCAAATCAACAAAAATATTTTTTTGAATTTCTTTTTCCTTTTCCAAAGAATTGCAAAAAATCATTAAACTTGAAATTGCAGTATTAAACCTAAAATTTTCCACGTCTTCTTTAACCTTTTTTAAAGTTTTATGCCACAATTTTTCTAAATTTGAGTTTTCTGTTTTCTTTTTTGAAACTTTTTTCGTTAAATTCCAAACCTTATTCAAAAACCTAAAAACTCCCAAAATATCTTTGTCCGACCATTCGATAGCTTGGTCTGGGGGACCCATAAACATTTCATACATTCTTAAAGTATCCGCTCCGTATTTTTCAAAAATGTACTCTGGCGCGACTACGTTTCCTTTTGATTTTGACATTTTCGCTCCTTTATAATAAATAGTGCCTTGATTAAAAAGTTTCAAAAATGGTTCGTCGAAATCTAAATATCCCAAATCCTTCAAAACCTTGGTGAAAAACCTAGCATATAACAAATGCATTACCGCATGTTCTGCCCCTCCAATGTAAAGGTCGACCGGCAAAAATTTTTTAATTTTCTTTTTGCTAGCAAAAACTTTTTCATTTTTGGGGTCAGCGTATCTTAAAAAATACCAAGAAGAACAAACAAAAGTGTCCATGGTATCGGTTTCTCTTTTTGCTTTTCTTTGACATTTTGGACATTTGGTTTCAACAAAACTTTTAACCTTTGCCAAAGGACTTTTACCTTCGCCAGTGGGCAAGAAATCTTTAATTTTTGGCAATAAAACTGGAAGTTCTTTTTCTGGAACGGGAACGATACCGCAATTTTCGCAATAAACGATTGGAATGGGAGCCCCCCAATATCTTTGTCTTGAAATACACCAATCTCTAAGCTTGTAATAAACTGCTTTTTTACCCAATTTTTTTCTTTCCAAATATTTCGTTATTTCTTCTCTGGCTTTTTTGCTTTCCAACCCCGAGAAAGGACCGCTGTTGATTAATATTCCGTCTTCTTCAAAAGCTCTTTTGTAATCAATTTCTTCTTTTCCTTTAATCACCCACAAAATTTCAAGGTTATGTTCTTTAGCAAAAATAAAATCTCTTTGATCGTGTGCCGGTACTCCCATTACCGCTCCCGTGCCATACTCTCCCAAAACATAATCGCCTACAAAAACCGGAATTCTTTTTTCTGTTAATGGATTTTTAGCTTCAATTCCCAAAAGTTTGATTCCGGTTTTTTTTCTATTTTCTGCCACCCTTTCAATTTCTGTTTTTTGTTTTGCTTCTTTAATATAAATTTCTACTTCTTTTTTATTTTCGATTTTATCCTTGAGTTTTTCTAAAATTGGATTTTCTGGAGCCAAAACTAAAAAAGTACATCCAAAAATAGTATCTATTCTTGTGGTGAAAACTTTAATTTTCAAATTATCGTTTAAAATTTCAAAATCGACTTCTGTTCCCTCTGATTTTCCAATCCAATTTCTTTGCATTGTTTTGATGTTTTCTGGCCAATCTATTTTTTCTAAATCTTTTAACAACCTCTCAGTATAAGCTGTAATCTTAAAAAACCATTGGTCCATTTCTCTCTTTTCAACCTCACTTTTGCATCTTTCGCACCTACCTTCTATTACTTGTTCTCTTGCCAAAACGGTTTTGCAAGAAGGACAAAAATTTACCGAAGATAGTTTTTTATAAGCGAGGCCAGCCTTGTAAAGAGTGAGAAACATCCATTGAGTGAATTTGTAATATTGAGGGGTTGAGGTGATAATTTCTCTTTCCCAATCATAACCCAAACCCGCTCTTTTTAACTCCTCTTTGATTTTTTTAATTGCTCTTTTTGTAGTAATTTGAGGGTGAATTCCGGTTTTTATAGCAAAATTTTCTGCGGGAAGGCCAAAGGCATCAAAACCCATCGGATGTAAAACTTCGTAGCCTTCCATTTTCCTTTTTTTGGCAATGACATCAGAAAAGGTATAACCTTTAAAGTGTCCAACGTGCAATCCTTCTGCAGAGGGATAGGGGAACATATCAAGACAATAAAATTTTGGTTTTTTTGAGTTGTCTTTGGTTTTAAAAACTCCTTCTTTTTCCCAAAAATTCTGCCACTTTCTTTCAATTTTTGAGAAGGGATAGAATTGCATTAAATTAAATTTAACAAAAAATCAATTCTTTTTCAATGTTTAGGTTTTGGTATAATAAATTAAAATGGAAAGAACCTTGGGATTAACAGAAAAAGAAGTCAAAGAGAGATTAAAACAATTTGGGTTAAACGTTTTTTGGCAAGAGTTAAAATTCGATTGGCTGAGGTTTTTGAGGGAAGAAGTTTTGAATTACTTTAATATTCTTTTGTTTTTAGTTTTTTTAATTTCTTTTTTTGGTGGAGGGAAAAAATCGAATCTTTTTTAATTTTTATTTTTTTGTTGATCACAATTTTTTTGAGTTTGTTTTCTGAGTTAAACTTTCATCATCTCTCGAAAAATTTAAGAAAGTATTTAACAAAAAAAGTTGTTGTTTTTAGAGACAAAAAGAAAAAACAATTTCTGATGAATTTTTGGTTAATCTATTTGATTAAGGGAGAGTTAATTCCTGCAGACGGAAAAGTTATAAATTGCTTGAATTTTTTTGTTGACGAACAAATTTTAACAGGGGGAATCAAGGCCAGTTCAAAAAAATGTGGGAGATGAAGTTTTTGGAGAAACTCAAGCGGTAGAAGGTGAGCTGAAATTTTGATCGAAAAAACAGAAAAGGAAATGAGATTTGGAAAAATAGGAGAGATGGCGGAAAAAATTTTGAAAAAATCTTCCTCCCAAAAAGAACTTGAAAGATTTACTTTAAGATTGGTGATTTTAGTAATGATTTTTATAGCTTCGATTTTTCTTTTTAATTTTTTCGTCAAGAAGGTAGAAATTAGGGAAATTTTTGCCTTCTCTCTTATTTTGGGAATTTCCATCCTTCCAGAATTTTTCCCTTCGATTTCAATCTTTACTTTGACCGTTTATTCAAAAAGATTTGCCAAAGGCGATGTTATCATAAAAAGAATAAGCGCTATCGAGGATTTAGGAGTGATTGATGTGTTCTGTAGCGATAAAAACCGGAACTTTGACTACTAACGAACTAAAATTAGAAAAAATTTTGGCAAAAGACGAAAAAGAATTTTTAGAATTGGTCGCTTCACTTAGTTTTGGCGTTTCCCAAAAATATCTTTTCGATTTTTCTAAGGCGATTATGAATGAACTAAAAGAAGAAATAAAAAAGGAATTGAGAGAAATAAAACTTATAAACAGAAAGCTTTTTGATCCTTCCTTGAGAATTTCGCAGGCGATTTTGAAAACTAAAGAAAAAAAGAAATTTTTAGTGGTGAGCGGAGCCCCAGATTATTTGCTGGAATATTGCGAAAACAGAGAAAAATGGAAAGACGCAGTTGAAAATTGGTTTAAAGAAAGTTTTAGGGTTTATGGTTTGGCAAAAAAGAAATGGAGACCGAAGAATTTATTGAAAAAGGAAAAACAATTAGGGGGTTTGAGTTTTTAGGAGTTGCAGTTTTTAGAGACGCTCTAAAGGCCAACGCCAAGGAGGCGCTGGTTTTGGCCGAAAAATTGGGTATTGACATTAAAATAGTTACAGGCGATCATCTTGAGGTAGCAAAAAGAGTTGCTTTAGAAATGGGATTGATCAAAGAGGACGAGAAAGTTTTTTCAGAGCAAGAATTGAAATAAATGAACGAAAGCGTTTTTAAACAAGTAGTTGAGGAGGTTTCTTCTGAAATAAAATATAAAATTGTAAAAGCGCTTCAAAAAAACATAAAGTAGGATATTTAGGAGAGGGAATAAACGACCTTCCAACAATAAAGGCTGCAGACGTGGGTTTGGTGGTTGATACTGCCCAAGACGCAGCAAAAGACGTTGCCGATATT
>Ga0078972_1013212_pt1 | contig 13762 bp, 10 predicted proteins | sample YelNatPaOPGAMG01_FD_67568 | JGI IMG/M metagenome (GOLD analysis project Ga0078972, IMG submission 67568) | Hot spring thermophilic microbial communities from Obsidian Pool, Yellowstone National Park, USA - OP-RAMG-01 (SPADES assembly) (version 2) | ecosystem: Environmental > Aquatic > Thermal...
ACAGTCACGGCCTAGAAGCGCGGCGCGGCGCTCTCGCCTGTGCGCGCGGGCAAGTCAGGCACGACCCTTTGGGTCACGCGGCCTGACGCTGTGCGACCACGGAAAGGGTCTGCGGCAAGCTGAGGCCAGACGGAAAAGCGCTCAGGTATGTGTGAGTGTGGAGAGCAGGTCGACCTCTCAGCTCAGCGCTAGGCCACCGTTGCAGCCATCTGCTCCACTACCCAGTGAAACCGACGCCACGAAGACTCTGCTCACGTGGGGTAAGGCGCAGGGCAGCGCCAACCCCCGCGCGGAGCCCCGCTCACCGCGAGAGAACCGTGCTGAGGCCATCGGCGATAAGGTTGACGCCCACGACCAGTATCGCCAGAGCGAACGCCGGAAACAGGACGGTCCAGGGCGCGGCCTGTAGGTTAACCCGCTCCGTCGCGATAGTGAGTCCCCAGTCGGGAGAGGGCGGCTGGAGCCCGAAACCGAGGAAGGAGATAGTCGCAGCGGTGAACACAGCGTAGCCCAACCGGACGGTTCCCTCGACCACGAGTGGTTGCGTGATGTTCGGCAGAATCTCGAACACCATGATGAACCACCCTCGCTCCCCGCGCAGCCGAGCCGCCGTGACGTACTCCCGCTCGCGCTCAACGATGACCGCCGAGCGAACCGTGCGCGACACCACCGGTGTGAACAGCACGCCGATGACGATGATGACAATCGCCAGCGACTTGCCAAAGAGCGACAGAATCAGGATGGCCGTGATGATGATCGGCAACGCCAACAGAGCATCGATGATCCTCATGATGACGTCGTCAACGAGTCCGCGATAGAAGCCCGCCACAAGACCGATGATCCCGCCCCATAGCAGCCCAAGAAGCGTCGCCAGTGGCGCGATGATCAGGACCGTGCGCGAACCGGCCAGAGTGCGCGCGAACACATCCCGACCGAGATCGTCGGTGCCGAACAAGTGTGAGGCGCTGGGGGCGGCAAGGATATCGGAGGGATGCACGACGTCCGGAGACTGGGTGAACGAGGTCGAAAACAGAGCCATCAAGACCCAGAAAACGACGATGCCCACCCCCACCATGAAGGTAGGGCTGCGGAGCAACGCCTTGGCGACGTAGCGGCGCTGGCGAACCCGTTCTTTGGCCGCTAAGGCCTGCGCCTCGATTTCGGCGGCCCTGCGTTCGGCAATCTCCAGGTCAATCATTTGGCCCCCAGGACCACAGCTTCCGGCTCGTCTGAGTCACTCAGACCAGCCTTCCACCTTGCGAGTCGCGAAGACGCATCTCAGCTGGCCATCCTCACCCGCGGACTCAACAGAGCGACCACGATGTCAGCGACAAGGTTAGAGAACATGTAGAGCACCGCCACCATGAGCACGCATGCTTCAAGTAGCGGCACATCGTGAAACTGCGCAGCGTTGACCATCATGTTGCCGATACCGGGATAGACGAAAAGGTACTCAATGACCACCAGTCCCCCGATGAGCCAGCCCACTTGACTCCCAATAACAGTCACGGTGGGGACGAGGGCGTTGCGCAGCACGTGGTTGAAGACGATGCGGCGACGCGGCAAACCCTTGAGAACAGCCGTTCGCGCATAAGGCATCGACAGGACCTGCACCGTGCCCGCTCGCGCCATCCGCCCGATGTAACCGAGCTCCAGGAACATCAACGGGATGGCGGGCAAGATCAAATAGTAGAAGCGCTCAATGAACGGTGCGCCCTGCGGCGGCATCGCCGAGACCGGCAGCCAGTGGAGAGAGACGGCGAACACCACGATGAGAATAACGCCGCTGACAAACTCCGGAATAACGGTCATCGACAGTGAGGAGACCGTGATGAGGCGGTCGAAGAAGCTGTCCCTTCGCAGACCGGCGAATACCCCCACGAGAATGGACGTTGGCACGATAATCACCAGCGCAAAGCCAGCCAGAAGGAGCGAATTGCCCAGCGCTCGCATCACCGTGGGGAGAACTGGGCTACCGAGCTCGAGCGATGTGCCCCAGTGCCCCGTCACAAAGTGCTCGAACCATATGCCGTAGCGCTTGTAAAGGGGCTTATCCACCCCGAGCTGATGGTTCAGGATGTTGACCTGCTGCTGTGTCGCGTAGGGACCCAGGATGGATCGTCCCAAGTTGCCAGGCAGTACTTCTGCCAAGCCAAACACGAGGATCGAGACCAGCACCAAGGTAGGAACCATGAGTGCTAGCCGACGCCCTATGAAACGAACCATCCTGGACCCCTTAGGTTCGCTCGCGAACCGGTCAGATGCGCGTCACTTCGTCATGTAAGCCTGGTTCACGTTAAAGTAGAAAGAGCCCGGGCCCTGGATGTTGTAGACGTTCTTCTTCTGCGTGCGAAGCTGCGAGATGAAGAAGGCCACCACAATGGGCGTCTCATCCTGCTGGATCGCCGAGAGCTTGCTCGCCAGATTGAAGCGCGTCGCCTCATCAGTCGTCGACTCATACTGGCTGAACAAGTTCGCAAATTCCTGATTGTTCCAGTGGGAGGAGCTCCAAGCGCTGCTCGGCAGAAGCATCGCTTGCGCGTACACACCCGGCGTGGGCCGCGAGCCCCACTCAACAATGTCCATCGGCGCGTTCAACCACGGCGTGGTGGTATTGCTGCCAGCGTAGAACGCGTTGTAGCTCATCTCGTTGATCTTGACGTTGATACCGGCTGGCTTACACATTGCCTGGATAAGCTGCGCGTAAGCCGGGTTCTCCAGGTAGTTTGACACCGTCAGGGTGACGTCAACCCCGTTCGGATGTCCCGCAGCCGACAGCAGCTGCTTGGCCTTCGCGTAGTCCTGCGCTCGCACAGGCGGTGTGGGGCTACCCGGAAAGACCGTCGGCTCCCAGAAAGTGTCGTAGCCGAGGTTGCTGCGTCCCCCATACAGCGCCTTGTTGATGGCCGGGCGATCGAGGCAGTAGGCCACAGCCTGACGCATGTTCTTGTCCTGCCAGGGGGTCTTGTTGACGTTAAACGCTAACTCGCGGATGCCAGAAGAAGGATAGACGTCGACGCGAAGATTCGGGTCGCTGAGCACGGCTTGGCCGCCCTGGAAGACGGTCTGTGGTTGAACATCCACAGCGCCCGACTGCAGCTGTAGGTTTGCCGCGGCTGTGTCGGTCACAAAAACGTAGATGACCTCATCCAGGTACGGCAGTTGCCGCCCCTGAGCATCCTTGCCCCAGTAGTGAGGGTTCTTCACCATCACGGCCCGCTGGTTCGTGACATAGCTCTTGAGCATCCAAGCACCGGTGCCCACGGGCTTCTTGAGGAAGTTGCCGTCGTAGTTACGCGGCAGAATGGCCGTGTTGTACGACGACGCACTGACCAGGTAGGGGAAGTCAGCGAATGGTTTGTCGAGGTTGAACTGAACGGTATGCGTATCGACCGCCACAGTGTTGCCCGGCGACAGGATGCCTCCGAGAGCGGCCAGAGCACCCGACCCGCTCTTCGGATTGAGGATACGGTCGAACGTAGCAACCACGTCGGCCGCCTCGAAGGGGCTGCCATCGTTGAACGTGACACCTTCGCGCAGCTTGAAGGTCCATTGGTCGCCCTTGGCGTTTGGTGTCCAGCTCACAGCGAGCTTCGGTGTCAGCGCGTTCTCGTTGGTCAGGTCGATAAGGTACTCGCAGATCTGGTAAACGAGAACGATGCCACCCTGGTCGTAGATCGTTACCGGGTCAAGAGCTTTGAGCGGCGGCGGGATGACCGCTTTGAGCGTACCGCCCAGGACAACGGGTGGCAGGCTCGCACTGGCGGACGGCGAGGCAACGCTCGCACCGCCGCCCGACGAGCCACACGCAGCCAGCAACTTGGCAGTGGCCGTGGCCGACAAGCCAACCACGGACGCACGGATCAGGAGCTGACGCCGCGTCATCTTTCCCTTCAGAACTTGCTCAACCAGGTGTTGCCCGTATTCCTCTTTGGCGAATTCTCCGCCATCCATGCCACTGCTCATTTCGCCAACACGCCCCTTTCCTCAAGCCTTCGTGTTCGCTACCGTTGCTGTCCCTAGTCCTCGAACGATGGAAAGTTAATTTAGCGGTTAATTTAGCGGTTAATCGGCCTTCTGCGCAAGAGGATTCGGCACACTTTCGAACCTATGTCACACTTTCGAACGTACGTCAACAAAGCGACACAGATGGCGTTAACGCCCCCACTCGTTGCAGTATATCATGCACTGTATAAGACGTAATCAAGAACCTAACACACTTGATACGCGCGCGCGCCGAATATAGTGCGCACAGACGCCTGAGTCAAGGGTACACCGGCTTACCGGCATGTGCACTAGCTTACCCGCATTCTTTGCGCAAAGAAGCGTTGCCTTCATGATCTCGAACCGCCCGTCGCGTGGCCCCTCGTTGCGAATGACACGGTGAGTGCCGAGGTTGACGTCCGGGGACAGCCGACGGATACTCACCTGGTACAGACCAGATCACTCCCAGGACTCACGACCAGGACTCTTGTTAGGTGCCAGCGTCTGTCGCAACGTGTCGCTCGGCCGAAGTGGTGCTGACTCGTCGAACCGTAGCTGTAGTTTGAATGGAGCGCCCCATTGAGATGCCCAAGGTTATGAAGCAACCGCGATGGCCCCGCTCGCTTGACGTAAGCGTCCTCGCTTCACCGATGGTCGTGAACATGGTCGTGAACCGGAACGCACGCGAAGCACATTTTCTCTTGGCACAGTCACAGAGAAACCACACTGCGCGGCGTACCGGAAGTGGAGACCAAAGTGACTGACGACGACACACGGCCAGCGGCAGCAATGGTCAATCGGCGCAGTCACGGCGCCACCGCAGCGCTTGGCCCTGAGCAACGCAAGAGCGCCCTGCAGCGCTTGGCAAATGACGCCTTCGATATCCTCGTCATCGGCGGCGGCGTCACCGGCTGCGGCATTGCCGTCGACGCCGTGAGCCGCGGGCTGACGGTCGCCCTCGTGGAAAAGCGAGACTGGGCGGCCGGAACATCGAGCCGCAGCAGCAAGCTCATCCACGGCGGTCTGCGCTACCTTGAACGGCTCGACATACCCTTGGTGCGGGAGGCGCTCCACGAGCGGCGCCTCCTCGCACAGAGAATCGCTCCGCATCTCGTTCGGCCCATCCCTTTCTTGTTGCCGATTCGGCAGCGAACCTGGAGCCGCGTTTATCTTGGCGCGGGCCTCTTGCTTTACGACGCCTTGGCCGGACTCAGGCCAGCCATGCCGCGTCACCGCCACCTATCACGCGCGCAGTGCATGGAGACCGCACCCGGCTTACGCGACGACGTCTGCGCAGGAGGAATCCGTTTCTTTGACGCGCAGGTCGATGACGCGCGTTTTACCCTTGGGCTCGTACGCACCGCCGCTGCGCTTGGCGCAATCTGTGCTTCCCGTATCGCGGTCACCGAGCTTTTGCGCCGGGATAGCAGGGTGACAGGCGCTCGCGCTGTGGACCTAGAATCCGGAGAAACGCTCGCTATCCAAGCTCGCACGACCATTAACGCTACCGGCGCATGGGCAACTGAGACGGAACGCCTCGCCAACGTCAGACCGAGAGGGGCGATGAGGCCGTCGAAAGGCGTACATATCCTCGTGCCCAAAGAGCGCATTCACTCACGTTCTGCCCTCGTCCTGCCCACTGAAAGGAGTGTGCTGTTCGTGCTGCCCTGGGCTGACCAATGGATCATTGGGACAACCGACACGGAGTGGCACGGCGACCTGGATCATCCGACAATAACTCGCGCGGACGTGCGCTACCTGCTCGAGCACGCCAATGCTGTCCTCAAAGACCGGCTCGATTTGGAGGACATTACGGCAGCCTATGTGGGGGTGCGGCCACTGGTCGGAAGGGCGAATCACGAGACTGTTACGATGTCGCGCCGCCATTCCGTGTGGGTCAGCGCCCCTGGACTTGTGAGTATCGCGGGAGGCAAGTTCACCACCTATCGGTTGATGGCGCGTGACGCCGTCGACGCTGCCGCCCGTGATCTGCCCTTTGCAGTTGACCAGAGTCGAACGGCCGACCTGCCGCTCCTCGGCGCAACCGGCCTCTCCAGCGCGTCGTTTCGCCTGGTCAACCATGCCGGCGCTGCCGGATTGTCGGCAATGCAGCTTCAACGGCTCACCGCACGCTTCGGCACGCTGGCCGCACAGGTCCTCGACCTTGTCGCGGCCGAGCCACAACTCGCACTGCCACTCGCCGGGGCTAAGGGCTACCTGGCGGCCGAGATCCGCTACGCGGTCGAGTACGAGGGCGCCCTGCACCTCGACGACGTCCTCATGCGGCGCACCCACATTGCCATAGAGGAGCGCGATCAAGGAGACCGGGCCGCTGCCAGCGCCGCTCACCTCATGGCGCCCGTGCTCTCGTGGGATCGTTCTCGCGTAGAGAGCGAGATCACACGCTATCGGGAGTGCCGAGCGCGAGAGCGTGCCTCCTGGGCGTCTTTCACCCCTGCCGCTCCTCGTTCCTCCGGTGCGCAGTCATCGACCCGCGACCCCGCACGGTACCCAACCAATCCGCTATGAGCACCGATCAGCAGATGACCGCAGCCCCTGAGCTCACTCCATCGCCAGAGCGAGCCCAATGATGCACGTGCACGAGCCCGCCAAGGACGTTCCTGTGTACCTCGACACGGAGGTTCTCGTGGTCGGGGCCGGACCCGGTGGGCTGGCGGCAGCCATCAGCGCAGCCCGAGAAGGTGTGCGAACCACACTGGTCGAGCGCTATGGGTGCTTCGGCGGCGTCATAACGCAGGTAGGTGTGGAGAGCTTTGCTTGGTATCGCCACGAGGGCACAACCGATGTCGAAGGCATCGGGATTGAGTTCGAGCAGCGCGCCAAAGCATTGGGAGCCACACGGCCCGAACCGCAATCCCACAGCGAAGCCCTTGACCCAGAGATGTTCAAGTGGGTCGCAGACCAACTTGTGCAAGAAGCGGGCGTCGAACCCGTTCTTCACTGTTTCGCCGTGGAAGCAATCACGGAGGGCGACACTATCCGTGGCGTGATCACAGAGAGCAAGTCGGGCCGACAGGCGATCCTCGCTGAACGAGTCATCGATGCTTCGGGAGACGCGGACATCGCCTACAGGGCTGGCGTGCCGTGTCACAAGACCCCTGTCGGTCAAATGATGGGCGTGACCGTTACGTTCTCGTGTTCGAACGTGAACCAGGAGGCCTTTCTCGAGTACATCGCCGCCAACCCCGCAAGCTACGGCGACTGGCGCGCAGGGTGGCAAGTCAAGACAACGGGGAAGGAAGACGCCCTCTTCAGTCCTTACTTGGAAGAGCCCTTTGTGAGAGCGCGACAGGACGGCCTTATTCCCGACTCCATGAGAGACATTCGCGGCACGTGGGGCACCATCACCGAGTGGGGCGAGGTAAGGGGTTTCAACGTGATTTTCATCACAGATGTCGATCCCACAGACGTAGGGGATCTGACCCGCGCCGAGATCGAAGGCCGACGTCAGGCGATGGTAGCTATCGAGGCGTTGCGCCGTTACGTTCCCGGATTCAAGAATGCCCGCTTGCGAAACTTCAGTACGACACTTGGCGTGCGCGATTCCAGAAAGATCGTCGGACGCTACAACCTTACTGGCAAAGACGTACTCGGTCAGGCACGATTCGCTGACTCAATCGGGATCTTCCCCGAGTTTATCGATGGGTACGGCAAGCTCGTGTTACCAACAACCGGGAGGTACTTCCAGGTCCCGTACGGCATCTTGGTGCCCACGACCGTCGAGAACCTGCTCGTCGCCGGGCGTTGCGTCGCCGGTGACGCAGTGTCTCACGCAGCGGTCCGGAGTCAAATGTGCTGCACGGTCACCGGGCAAGGAGCCGGGGTTGCCGCCGCAGTCTCCCTGAAAGATGGGGTCAGCCCGAGTCGGGTGGACGTCGCTCGATTGCAGAGAGCGCTTGCCAAGCAAGGAGTGCGAACCGCCTAAAGCCCCGCCGGCTGCTGTGCTGACCTGCTGACTAGCCGGGCGCGGCAAACGAGCGCACCGCAGCCACAGCCTTGTGCCAATTCGAGAGCAGCTGCTCGCGATCCACAGCCGGATTCGGATCAAAGCGTCGCTCGGCTCGCCAAAGCCGTGCAACGTCCTCGCCTGCGAAGAGGCCAACCGCTAACCCAGCCAGGTAAGCGGCGCCTAGAGCCGTGGCTTCCGGCTGGTGTGCTCGAACGACGGGAATGCCCAGCAAATCGGCCTGTTCTTGGAGGAGGATATCGCTTGCCGCTGCACCACCGTCGGCGCGGACCTCCACTAGCCGCACGCCACTCTCGGCGGCTGTCAGCAACAGATCAGCTACTTGCAAAGCGATACCTTCCAACGTGGCTCGAGCTAGATGCGCCGCCGTGGTCGCACGGCTGATGCCGAGGATGGCTCCGCGGGCACGTGGGTCCCAGTAGGGAGCGGCGAGACCGGCAAGAGCAGGCACGAAGACCACGCCGCCACTGTCAGGGACACCCTCTGCGAGCCGATTGATGTCGGCAGCTTGTGCCAGTAAACCAAGCCCGTCGCGCAGCCACTGTACAGCGGCACCAGCGACGAACACGCTCCCCTCGAGCGCGTACGTGCGTGAGCCCCCTCGTTCTAGGGCGACGGTTGTTAGTAGGTCTTGTGAGGCTGACGGGCGAGCCCCGGTGTTGAGGAGGAAGAAGGAGCCGGTGCCGTACGTGACCTTCGCCATGCCCGGAGCAGTACACGCCTGACCGAACAGAGAGGCCTGCTGGTCCCCGACGATTGCAGCGATCGGCATAGCGGCTCCCAGCACGTCTGCATCTGTCTCTCCGACAACGCCGCTGCTTGCTACAACCATGGGTAGGAGCTGACGCGGAATGCCCATAAGCTCCAAGAGTTCCTCGTCCCAATCCCCGCGATCAAGGTTGTAGAGCATCGTTCGAGAGGCATTGGTCGCGTCTGTAACGTGTATCCGACCGCCGCTCAGCTTCCAGGCAAGCCAGCTGTCCACGGTGCCGAAAGCCAGCTGCCCCTCGCGAGCTCGCTGCAGAGCTCCCGGCACTGCCTGGAGCAGCCAGCGAATCTTGCTGGCCGAGAAGTAGGGGTCCAGTAGCAGGCCGGTGCGAGCCCGCACAAACTGCTCCCAGCCATCGCGGCGCAGCTGGTCACAGACCTCCGCCGTGCGCCTGTCTTGCCAGACGATCGCAGGCGCTATCGGCTCCGACGTGGCGCGTTCCCACACGACGGTCGTTTCGCGCTGATTGGCAATGCCAACTGCAGCAACTGATGAGGCAGGCACGCCGCCCTCTCGCAACGCACGTAGAGCAACGTCTCGCTGAGTCTCCCAGATCTCCACAGGGTCCTGCTCCACCCAGCCAGGCTGCGGGCAGCTCAGCTGCAGTTCGCGCCGTGCGCTCGCCAAGACGCGCCCTTCGGCGTCGACCACGAGCGCACGGCAACTCGTCGTCCCCTGGTCTAAGGCCAATAGAACCTTCATCGACACGTGTGCTGTGCGGATCGCCGATCAGTCACTCTGAGAGGCCGCGTTGCGCTCGAGAGCCTCCCTGGCTGCCAGCTCCGCCTCTCCCAGCGGAACCCTGAGACCTTCACTGGAGAGCACGTGCTCAAGGGCGTGGAGAAACTTGAACACGTTTGCCTCTCGGCTCGAGTAGCCCATGAGACCCACTCGCCAGACCTTACCCGCGAGGGACCCGAGGCCCGCACCAATTTCAAGGTCGAATTCCGCCAACAGACGCCGGCGCACAGTGGCTTCGTCGACGTCCCTGGGCACAACGATCACATTGAGTTGCGGCAGCCGGTCAGCCTGCGCCACGAGCAGACCCAGGCCCATCGCTTCGAGGCCAGCCACGAGGGCCGCATGGTTGCGCTGATGTCGTGCCCATGCCTGCTCCAAGCCCTCGTCTTGCAACATCAACAGCGCCTCATGCAGGCCGTAGAGAGCGTTGACCGGTGCGGTGTGGTGGTAGGTGCGCGTGGAGGACGACCAGTACCCAAGCACGAGCTCAAGGTCCATGAACCAGCTCTGACACCGCGTCGTGCGTGCCTTGACGCGGTCAACAGCTCGCTCGCTGAAACTCACGGGCGCAAGCCCGGGCGGGCACGAAAGGCACTTTTGGCTGCCCGCGTACGTCACGTCGATACCCCACTCATCGACCTTGACTGGCGAGCCGCCAATGGCGGTAACTGTATCCACGATAGTGAGGCAGTTGTGCTCGTGCGCCAAGGCCACGAGGGGTCTTGGGTCGGTCCTGGCGCCAGTCGAGGTTTCCGCCTGAACGAAGGCGACCACCTTCGCGTCCGGATTGGCCAGCAAAGCCGCCTCGACTTTGTCGAGCGAGACCGGTTTGCTCCACTCGTCGTCAACGACTACGGCGATGCCACCGCACCGTTCAACCACCTCAACCATGCGGGAGCCGAACACGCCATTTCGACAAACGACGACCTTGTCACCAGGCTCGACGAGATTTACGAAGCAGAACTCCATGCCGACTGACCCAGGCCCCGACACGGGAAAGGTGACCTCGTTACGAGTTTGGAACGCGTACCGAAGCAGCTCCTTGAGTTCATCCATCATGCGTACAAACTCGGGGTCAAGGTGGCCGACAGTGGGACGTGCCATAGCGGCCAGCACGCGGGGGTGAACGTCGGACGGGCCTGGTCCCATGAGGGTTCGGCGCGGTGCCTCAAAAGAACGGAAAGTTGGCGGAGCAAACATCAAGTGACCTCACAATCTGCTGTGCTGCCGGCGCCCGTGTGGGCCGGCGAGCATTCGCATAGCGAAACAGAAGGCGGCATCGTAGAGGCTAGGGCAGTGCAACAGCAACCGGCGTCGCAGGACTAGTGCGGCAGAGAGGGGGGAGGGATCTCGTCCACAGGCGCGGATACGTAGAACTCAGCCCGGTCACCCCGATAGACATCCCTGGCCAGTTCGATGACCTCTCCCTGAGAGCCGTAGATTGTCCGACTGAGCGCCAGTGCCGGCGTCCCGGCCCTTGCCCTCATCGTTTCAGCCTCGAACCGGTCAAGCGTAACCGCCAGGAGACGCGCGTCCGCCTTGGTTGGATAAACGCCGTACCTGGAACGCAAAAGATCCCACAGCGAACCGGTGAGGTCAAACCCCAATAAGTCTGGGAACCGTTCCGCCGACACGTGTATGTTCTCAATCGCAATCGGCTCACCCTTGACACTCCTCAGCCGCTGTATGAGGTGAACGCGGCCCCCAGGAGGCACCCCAAGCATCTCGGCGATCGCAGTGTCGGGCAGTACGGTGCTGGCAGCGAGCACCTCGCAGCCGGGAACGTGGTCGCTGTCAACCATGATCCTCGTGAAACTGCCAACGCTGAACCGAAGGCGAGGTTGCGCAACGAAAGTCCCTCGCCGGGCATCACGATAGATGTACCCCTCCAGCGCCAGCGTCTCCAGAGCCTGTCGGCAAGTCATACGACTCACCCCATAGTGAAGACTAAGCGTTCGTTCAGAAGGAACCCTCGCGCCGGGACCAAGGTGCCCAGCCTCTATGCTGTCGCGCAACAGGGACGCAAGCCACAGGTGCAGCGGTAGCGACCGCGTGGGCGCCTTCTCTGCTGCTCCCATTTCCGCACGCGCTCCAGTTGCTCTCATCTGCATTGGCCCTGACCACCTCTGTCATGCCGAATTGTTCCTAGGTTACCACCAAACTGGGGTGTGGTACATACCAGATTTCGTCCATGGGAGCAGCGGCCTCGGTTGACTAAAGTGGCGCCAATGAAGTGGCGCCAATGACGAACGCGTGGAACCCATCGTAACTCCCGCGCCGCGGCAACTTCGGCGAGGACCCCCGCGACGCTCACTGCCGCGCTGGTCAGCCGTCGGCGGCCCCCGGGACCACGGCGAACTTACCGACGTGGCGTTGCGTGAGGAGTTCAGTCTGTGCATCAGCAATACGCGCCAGCGGGAACACCCCGGCAACGTGGGGCCGCACTTCACCGGATTCCACAGCAGAGACGACTTCACCGAATACCGGTTTGTCCCATGCAGTGCACCCAATGAACGTCAAGTCGCGCAGGTAAAAGACCCGCTTGTCGAATGTCACTAGTGGACCGGCAACGGCTCCCGATGAGACGTACTTTCCCCCTCGTTTGAGCACCGCGATGAGTTGGTCCAGGGACGGCCCGGAAACGTTGTCGATAACCGCATCCACGGCAAATTCGCCGATAGCTTCGCTGAGACTCACGCCGCGCTCGACAACATGGTCTGCGCCAAGCGCCCGAACCTGCTCGGCCTTTTCGCCACCGGTGATCGCGGTCACGACGGCTCCTCGCAGCTTAGCAAGCTGGACCGCCGCCGATCCTACGCCACCGGAGGCGCCGGTGATCACGACGTGCTGCCCCCGCGTGACGCCAGCACGACGCAACATGTTCTCCGCTGTCCCGTAGGCGGTAGGGATAACGCCTAGCTCAGCGTCAGTCAGATCACTTTCGACAGTGAACACTTCGGTGGCGGGGACCTTGACGAACTCGGCGAACGCGCCGTCAAAGTCCGACCCCATCCACACCGTTTCCAGCGACGCAAATCCGTGCGGACGCATGCACGGGCGCACCAGTACGCGGCGCCCCAGCAGATGACGCTCGACACCCTTGCCGACGTGCACGACGCGACCGCAGCAATCAGCGCCCTGGATGATCGGGAAGCGCATCGTGCCGTGCCACCCTTCGTCGGTAGTCGGCGCACTGGCCTGTGGGGAAGCCGCGAGGCTGGACGTCCCAAGGTTTACGGGACGTGCGTACCAGCCTAAGCGTGTGTTGATGTCGGTCATGTTAACGCCCGCGGCGAGAACGCGGAGCAGAACTTCGCCTTCTTGGGCAATGGGCAGCGGCACATCGCGATACTCGAGCCTCTCCAGCCCACCAACGCCGGTCGTAACGACCGCTTTCATCGCCGGCACCGCATCGGTCAGATCAAGACGAACGGGATTTGCGGTCGATTCGACTAGCCGCTGAATTGTCCTGAAGCGCCCGATCATCAGAACCTCTCACCTCCCGCCCTCCACACGTTAACCACCTGTGTCAACGTTAACCCCCTGCGTCAAGGCCGGTGCTCACGCATCGCCTTGTGTCGACGTCGGTGCTCACGCATCGCCGCGCACAACTACTTCATCTGTCAACGAGGCAAGCATAGCGCACCGTCCTCCACAGATGCCGCCACTTACGTCGTGCACCCTCGCGAGCTTGAAACGTCGCCTCTGACGCGCTTGCCCTGCACGTCCGCGACGTTCCTGCAGTGGGACTCGAAGTGAGCAGTGTGAGCATGCCACAACTGGAGGGGGAGCAACCTCAGCGTGCCAAGACTTGCGACCGATCTGGTGGACGCTTAGCGTTGGCGAACTCCGGGTGGAAGACTCCCTCAGGTTCTGCTTCCCGCGGGCGGGTGGCGCACAGGCGATGTGGTGCGGAGGATGTGTCTGGTATGATGTGTTACTGGAGTGGGCTGGTCGGCTCAGCGCAGTTCCTTTGCCGACCGGCTAACCACAGAAGTTGCCGGCAACGGGTCGTTACCGGGGGAGGCAGAGACTACCAAGGTTGTTCGGTAGTCGTTACGGGGGAGGCAGAGACTACCAGCGTTCCTCGCCGGACCGGAATGCGCAGGCTGCCACTGGTCCGCGATTTGAAAGCGGGCACCACGCGTCGGAGACTTATGAGACATGAAGACTGATCAGTCCGCGTCTGCCACGAGCGAAACCGGCGCAGAACCGGCGGCGTCGAAGCGGCCGTTCGACTTTGAGGACCCATTGTCCTCCCTTCCTCCCACCGCCCAGAG
>Ga0078972_1013217_pt1 | contig 13753 bp, 11 predicted proteins | sample YelNatPaOPGAMG01_FD_67568 | JGI IMG/M metagenome (GOLD analysis project Ga0078972, IMG submission 67568) | Hot spring thermophilic microbial communities from Obsidian Pool, Yellowstone National Park, USA - OP-RAMG-01 (SPADES assembly) (version 2) | ecosystem: Environmental > Aquatic > Thermal...
AAGAAGATGGATTACTTCCCCAAGAGCATTCCAAAACAGAGGCTACAAATGGTCTGATGTAAGAACCTTGCCTGATTCACTGATTAACAGATTGCCAGAGGGGCAGAGGATAAGGTAGAAGGCAGCCTAAGATGTGCAAAAATTTTAGGTTTTATTTGTTTGCAGGTTTGGTCTTATTTTTTTTATCTAATTTTCTATTTATCCTCCCTGCCCAATCTGAAGAGCAAAAAGATTTTTTGATTATGTACCAGAGTGTGGACGGTGCCAGAAAAAATGTTCACAAAATTCATTTTGCCAGCGAGTCGGCGGCAAAGGCCAGGTTTAAAAAATTAAAAAGTGATCCAGCAGTAAGTCAGGTAGAATTCGGGGAGCCGTTTAGAACTTTATCCATCCCCAATGATTCTTATTATTCTAATCAATGGGCATTATCAAAAATATCCGCCCCCGCTGCTTGGGATATCACCACTGGTTCTGCTTCCAATGTTATCGCCTTTGTTGATAGCGGAATAGATTATACTCACCAAGATTTGGATGGAAAAATTTGGGAAAATTCAACTGAGAAAAATGGGGTGGCTGGTGTAGATGATGATGGTAATGGTTATGTTGACGATTGGCGGGGTTGGGATTTTGTGGGAAATGATAATGATCCGAAAGAGGAAGCAGGGTCAGAAGCAGGACATGGCACTGCCACGGCTGGGATTGCTGCGGCAGAAACAAACAACGGAGTCGGTATTGCTGGAATTGACTGGCAGGCGAAAATAATGGTTTTAAGAGCAATGAATCCTCAGGGAGAGGGGGACCCTGATAATGTTGCTCTTGCAATAAGATACGCTGCGGATAAAGGGGCGAAAATTATTAATTTAAGTATTGGTTCGCCAACAGACTGGTCAGCAGTAAGAAATGCCGTTGACTATGCTTACAACAAGGGCTCTCTTTTGGTGGCTGCTGCGGGCAATGACGGGGCTTATGGGATCAGTTATCCAGCTAAATATTCTAATGTTGTGGCAGTTGGTTCAAGTAATTCATCTGACCAAAGGTCATCATTTTCAAATTATGGTCCGGAGCTGGACGTTTTGGCGCCTGGCGAAAATATCTACACCACTTATTGGGCTCAAGGATATTCCAATTCTTATGCGGTTGTTTCAGGAACCTCTGCCTCTGTGCCTTTTGTTTCTGGCCTTGCTTCTTTAATCTGGGCTGACGAGCCGACTCTTTCCAGCGTGCAAGTTTTTACTAAAATCAGGGGGACGGCCGAAAAAATTAGTTCACTTGGTTTAAATTCAAAAACAGACCAATGTGGCTACGGGAGAATAAATTTGTTAAGAGCCTTAAAAATAAAATTAGTCAAAGGCTCTGGTCCTTGGGTTTATCTTTTGGATTCTGGTCAAAAAAGATGGATTACCTCGCCCTATGTTTTTAATAGTTTGGGTCTTTTATGGGAGGATATTTGGACAAAAAGTGATTCGGAACTACCCTCTGTAACTGGCCAGCCTATTTATTCATTTGTTAAGGGTTCTGGTTCTTCGGTTTATCTTTTAGATTTGGGCAAAAAGCGACACATCGTTAGCCCATTCATATTCGAGCGATACGGGCGATGGGACCAAATTACAACTATATCGAATGACTTGCTTGCCACGTTCTCTGAGGTTGATGCTTTATCATGGCTCCTTGTCAAATCCTCCTCTCGTTCTGAGGTTTACTTGGTGGATTCTGGGACTAAGCATCATATTCCTGACCCATTTCATTTTCAACTCTGGGGGTTTAGATGGGGAGATATAGCTACTTTGTCTGATAATGCAATAGATCAAATCCCCACAGGCGCTAATGTCACATTCTTGGTAAAAGGTTCAGGTTCAGCAGTCTACTTTATGGATAGCGGCTATAAACACTGGATAATAAATCCAAGTGTTTTCTCTGATTGGGGATTTAGATGGGATCAAATTAGAACTTACTCAGATGATTTAGTTAATACTATTTGGACAGGCGCCCCAATGACATCGCTACTCAAAGGCTCTGGTTCTGCTGTTTATCTTATTGAAAATGGCTACAAGCACTGGCTCCCTAACCCTGATGTATTTAATAGATGGCGCTTAAACGGGACTGATATTAGGCCTTATTCAGACCTATTGGTTAATGCTGTTTATACAGGCACTCCATTAAGTCATCTTGTTAAGGCCTCAAATGGCCGTGTCTATCTGGTTGAAAATGGTAAAAGAAGATGGATTACTTCCCCAAGAGCATTCCAAAACAGAGGCTACAAATGGTCTGATGTAAGAACCTTGCCTGATTCACTGATTAACAGATTGCCAGAGGGGCAGAGGATAAGGTAGAAGTTTTTACGGGCTTTTAAAGGATTGCTTGCCTTGCTATAATTTTAGGGTAAGGATTTTTTGATGTCATTTAAGCGTCAGGTGGCTTACAATACAACAGTTCAGGTGATAGGCAAGGCGATTGTTACTCTTTTATCTGTTTTCGCCACTATTTTACTTACCCGTCATTTAGGCCCAACTGGTTATGGATACTACAATACTGCTGTCACTTTTGTTGGTTTTTTTATTGTTTTGGCTGACTTGGGTGTTTATCCGATTTTGGTCCGGGAGATGTCCCAGCGGCCAGAGGAACGAGAAAGAATTTATGGCAATATCGTAGTTTACCGCACCTTATCTGCTCTTTTGGTGATGCTTTTGGCCTTTTTGGTAGGCAGTTTAATGCCCTATCCGCAAATAGTTAAGTTTGCCATCGGTATCTATGCTCTGGCTTCATTTTTTGGTCTGCTTGTTAATTTAGTAATGGCAGTATTTCAGATTAATTACCGGATGGACCTGCCCACGATTTCAGATGTTCTGGGTCGCGCTTTATATCTTTTTCTTTTGTTTTTTGGCTTGCAAAGAGGTTATGGTTTATATGGCATTTTCTGGCTTTTGGTTTTGACAACTATTTTTAATCTCATTTTAAATTTGGTGTTGGGTCGCCGCTATATAAAATTCAAACCTGCTTTTGAATTTCCATTTATTAAAGAGTTTTTCAAAGAGAGTTTGCCGATGGGTTTGGTCACGATTTTGGGAATGATTCATTTTAAAATTGATACCATTTTACTTTCGGTAATGAAACCAGCATATGATGTCGGACTCTACGGTGCTGCTTATAGGATTTTTGAAAATTTGATTATTATACCCGGGATATTTGTCGGTCTTATGTTTCCGAAATTTTCTGAACTTTATATTCAAGACAGAAATATTTTAAAAAATACCTTTCAGAAAACAATTGATATTTTGATATTGGCGGTGATGCCTATTTTAATACTATTTTTTCTTTTATCGCCTTATCTTATTCAAATTATCGCGGGTAGCGATTTCGCTCCATCAGCCTTGGCTTTAAGAATTTTAGTTTTTTCTTTGCCTTTCACTTTTTTAATTAGTCCATTTTCTTACTTGCTAGTCGCTTCAAAAAAGCAAACTAGGCTTATATATGTTTGGGGAGCAATGAGCATTCTAAACATTGTTTTGAATCTAATTTATATACCGAAATATTCATATCGGGGTGCAGCTGCTATTACAGTGGTAACAGAGATGTTAACTTTAATTACGCTTTATATTTTAGTTAATAAATCATTAAATATATGGCCAAAGTTTGGTTATTTGTTCAAAATTATTTTACCTTCTTTGATTTTAGGAATCGGGTTTTATTTTCTATCTAAAAGCCAGATTTTTAATTTAACTTATTTTATCAATCATAGCTTGATTATTCAAATAATCATCGTTATTATAGTTCTATTACTTGGCTTGTTGATTTTTTTGGCATTGCTTTTGTTATTTAGAGTTATTCGCAAAGACGAAATATTGGAAATTATAAAAATAAGACAATGAGATTTTCAATTATCTGTGCTTACAATAATAAAGAAATTCTGGAGAAATTTTTACATTCCAGTTTAGAAAAACAAACCCAAAAATACCAATTAATTTTGCTTGATAACGCAAAAAATCAGTTTAAATCAGCGGCGGAAGCATTAAATTTCGGCGCAAAAAAGCGCGAGGAAAATACTTAATGTTCGTGCATCAAGATGTTAGATTGGAAGATAAAAATTGGTTAGCAAAAGCCACCCAGTTTTTGGATGGACTAAAAGATTTAGGTATCGCAGGGGTAGCGGGAATGAGCGAGAACGGTAAGGACAATAAAAGCCGGGGGAGAAATGTTATCAAGTACGGAGAGCCGCCCGCGCCTTGGTCTTGGGGTAATCCGATTAAAGAACCAGAAGTGGTTCAGACTTTAGACGAATGTTTGTTAATTATTCCGCGTCGGGTTTTTGATAAACTTCAATTTGATGAGGAAACCTGCAATGATTGGCATTTGTATGGGGTAGATTATTGTTTGAGCGCTAAAAAAATGGGATTTTCTCCTTATGTTTTACCTCTTTTTGTTTACCACCAATCAGCAGGAAGTTCGTTTTCTGAGAGATATTATGATACTTTGCGAAAATTATTAATTAAGCATAAAGACAAGTATAAAAGAATTTATACCACGATGGGAAGCTGGTATACTTTTTTGCCAATCCCCTTACAGCAAATTTTAGGCAAAGTCAAAAGTAAACTATCTATCTGGCAATCAAAGGGCATTATTTTTACATGAAACCACTTATTTATATTATCATCTTAAATTACAATGGCGGAGAAGAAATTATAGAGTGTCTTAAAAGTTGTCAAGAAATTTCTTATCCGAACTATAAAATTTTGGTGGTGGACAATGCTTCAACCGATGATTCAGTTTTGCAAATCAAAAAATATTTTAAAAATGTGAAAGTGATTCAAAATCGGAATAATCTGGGGTTTGCTGCTGGCAATAATATCGGGATTCAATACGCGCTTAATCATGGCGCAGACAATATTCTTTTGCTTAATAATGATACGATGGTCTCTAAGGATTTTTTAGACAAAATGGTTGATCTTGCCGAAGCAGACTCCTCTATTGGCATTGTGGTGCCTAAAATTTTGTATTATAAAAGCGATAAACTTTGGGAGGGAGGGAAGAAAAAAATTTACTATATTCGGGGCAGGCTAGAGGTAATTACCAATAGCGATGCGAGACGGCCGACAGACACTATTTGTGGTACTGGTTGCGCTATGCTTATCAAGAGAGAAGTTTTAGAAAAAATTGGTTTACTTCCTGAAGATTATTTTATGTATTTTGAAGATACTGATTTCAGTTTGAAAGCCAAGGAAGCAGGTTTTAAAATCTTTTATCAGCCAGAATCAATCATTTGGCATCGATTTAATAGAGGTACTTCCATTGTTAATCAATATTATTGGTATCGGAGTAGGGTGATTTTCGCTTTAAAATGGTCGCCCAATTTCATAATTAAATTCTGTGCATTCATTTTGATTCTGTTTAGGATTTTAAGGTTTTTTGTAAAATATCAAATAGCTCGTTTAACCGGTCGAGAAGAAAAAAGGTTTAAGATTGCGTATAAGGCAACTATCGATGGCCTCAAAAAAGATAGGAGGCCCATAACCATAACAGGGAGTTTTTAAGTGAAAATAGGAATTTGGGCTAAATCTTTAGGCATTCCTCAAAAAACTGGTTTAGAAATATACACTGAAAATTTAATTCAGAGTTTGGCCAAGATAGACAAAAAAAATAGCTACGTTATTTATTCGGATAGAGTTTTGAGATACGATTTTTTGCAGCAAGGAAATTTTCACCTAAAAGTTCTTTCTTGGCCACTTTCTAAGTTATGGACTCAAATTCGGTTGCCTTTAGAGTTAATCAATCATAAACCAGATTTGGCGTTTTTCCCTTCCTTTACGATGCCGTTTTTTATACCCATAAAGTCCGTAATTACGATTCATGATACTTTTGTTTTTGATTTCCCTGAACATTATCCTTTTGTTGAAAAGTTTAGTTTTGCTTTTTGGATTAAGGTTGCCTTAAAGAAAGGTTCAGCAATTATTGTTCCCTCTGGATATGTTAAGAATGAAATTATTAAAAAATGGCCTAAATACCAAAACAAAATTTTTGTTATTCATTTAGGATACAACCCGGAATATTATCCGCGAAGCCAACGAGAGATAGAGAAGGTAAGAAAAAAATACAAAATTAATCAGCAATACTTTATTCATGTAGTAGGAGGATATGTGGCTCGTAAAAATTCAGAAAGAGTTTTGCGGGCTTTTGCAAAATTAGGACCAGATAAAAAAGGGGCGAGAATCGTTTTTGTGGGGCGAAATTTTGGACCAGAATATCAAAAGATAAGGCAGCTAACAGAGCAATTAGATTTGCAAGATTGCGTTAACTTTTTAGAATATGTACCCACCGTTGATTTAGCTGCTTTGCTTTCTGGAGCGATTGCTTCTATTTACCCCTCTTTGTCTGAAGGTTTCGGATTGCCTATCTTAGAAGCAATGGCTTGTGGTGTTCCGGTCATTACTTCTAATTTTGGCGCAACGGCAGAAGTGGCCGGTAAGACGGCAATATTAGTTAATCCTAACAATGTAGAAGAAATTGCAAAAGCAATGCAAACGATTTGGACAAACGGAACGATCCGCAAGAAATATCAAACACTGGGGTTAGAGCGGGCGAAACATTTTTCTTGGAAAAAATGCGCTAAAGAGACTTTAATGGTTTTAGAAGAGGTTAGCAGAAGATGAAAATTCTTTTTATTTCACCCGAACTTCCTTGGCCCTTGGACACGGGCGGAAAAATTAGAAGTTTTAATATCCTAAAAGAACTTGCCAAAGAGCATCAAATTATTTTGCTTTGCTTCGGTAATATTGAAAATTACGGACCCTTAAAAGATTATTGCCAAAGAATCTACACCGTTCCCTTTAATTTGGGTTTAGTTAAAAAAATTTTTAATCTTTTACGCTCTTTCATTTCTGAAAAGCCGATGAAGGTTTTAAATTTTTATTCTTCATCATTTAAAAAAGAACTTTTAAAAATTCTCAAAAAAGAAAAGCCCGATGTTTTATATTTCGAGCATATTTATATGGCTCAGTATTTAAATGAGATTTCCCAAAAAAATAAATATTTTAAGATTTTTGACACCCATAATATTTACTTTCGCTTTTTTAAATCTTTAAGTAAAAGTAAAAACTGGTTAAAAGCATTTGCGAACAAAAGTCAAATAACAAAAATGAAAGATTATGAAGCAAAAATAGCTGCCTCGTTCGATTTGGTTTGTGTCTGCTCAGAAGGAGATAAAAAATCTCTACTTGAAAGTGCGCCAGCGGCTAAAATTGAAATTGTTCCAAACGGCGTTGACCTTTCTCTTTATAAAGATTTAAAAATTACTGAAAAAGAAAATAATCTCCTTTTCATTGGCTCTTTCGACCATTTTCCAAATGAAGAGGGGGTTGTTTGGTTTATCCAAAAAATCTTTCCTAAAATTAAAGAAATGGTTCCTGATATAACCCTGACTCTTGTAGGGCGGAAGCCCCCTTCTTCGGTTTTAAAGTTTGAAAAAGACCCCACCGTTAAAGTTTTAGGATACATTGAAGATATCAGGTCCTATTTACAAAAAAGCAAAGCCCTCATCGTTCCGCTTCTTTCCGGCGGCGGAACCCGGCTCAAGATTTTAGAAGCAATGGCAGCGAAAATTCCAGTCGTGTCTACTAAAATAGGGGCGGAAGGATTAGAAGTGTTAGACGGTCAAAATATTCTCATTGCCGATTCAGAAGAGGAATTTGCCCAAAAAGTTATCCAACTTCTTTTGGACGAGCGGTTGTCTCAGAATATAATTAAAAATGCTTTTTATTTGGTTAAAAAAGAATATGATTGGTCAGTCTGTGCTCAAAAATTAAGGAAAATATTATGCCAACTTTCTTAAGTTCAAAAATTTCTCAAATAAGTTTCGGTTTACTCCTTACCGTTCTTTTCGGTTTCCTTATTTTAAAAAGCTCTTTGTTTGGAATTCTTCTACTTGTCCTTGTTATTTTTATAGTCTGTCTTTTTCTAAACTTTAAAGTCGGTCTTGTTTTGGTAATTTTTACTCTTTTGTTAGGACAACTCACCAGATTTTCTTTATCTTCTGGCGGCTCTATTGTTTTGAATGATTTTTTAATTCCTTTGGTTTTCTTCGTCTGGCTTTTGATTAAGTTAAGAAAAAAAGAAATCCCAATTTACAAAACCTCCCTAAATTGGCCGCTTGGTTTGTTTATTTTGATTGCACTTTTCTCGCTTCTTTTAAATTGGAACCATTTTCTTCCTTCTGAAATTATCCAAGGCGCTGCCTATTTGGTTCGGTTTGTCAGTTATGCTTTGGTTTTCTTCTTGACGCTCGATGTAGTAAAAGATAAAGACACTTTTTCAAAATTTTATAATTTTGCAATTTGGACGGGTCTGTTATTTGCCTTTTTGGGATTTTTACAACTTGTTTTTATTCCTTCCTTTGAATTTATGGCAAAATACGGCTGGGACCCTCATCTAAATCGTCTCCTCTCCACCTTTTTTGACCCCAATTATGCCGGCGGTTTTTTGGTTTTGGTTTGTTCTCTGGTTTTGGGTAGAATGTTATTTACTGACAATAAAGCCGAAAAAGGACTCTGGTTTTATGCTTTTTTGTTTTTAACCTTGGCAATTATTTTAACTTATTCGCGTAGTACATATTTGGCTTTTGCCATTATGGTATTGGTCATTGGAATTTTGCGTTCATGGCGTCTTTTACTCTTTGGAGCACTCGCTCTTGTTGTTGCCTTTTTTGCCTTTCCCCGAATGCAAGAGCGGATTTTGGGTGGCTTTTCTTTAGACGCTACGGCGAAAATGCGTTTAGAAAATTACAAAGAGGCGCAAGAGATTATTGAAGATAATTGGCTTATTGGTGTTGGTTATAACAATTTGCGCGCAGTGCGAGAAGCGTATGGTCAGGTTTTGGATGTAAAAAGCCATGCTGCTGGCGGGTTTGATTCAACTTTTCTGACTATTTTGGCGACAACAGGCGTTTTTGGGTTACTTGTTTATTTGTGGCTTTGTTTTAGGATATTAAAAGAAACCTTTAAACAATTTTGGGACAAAAAATCGTCCCCAGTTTTGCGCGGTTTGGGGCTAGGAATTTTCGCTGGCTTTTTGGGTCTCATTGCCCACAGCCAATTTGTTAACAGTCTATTATATCCACATATTATGCTGTATTTATGGTTTGTGTTAGGATTATTTTATGCAGGGAAGAGAATTTTTCAAGAAATATGAGATAAGAAATATGAAAAATGTAATACGGAAGTTGCCCGTTTTTTTATTGCCGCTTTTAATTTTGGGCATTTATTTACTGTTTCGCGCGAACCTGATTTCCCAAGATTCCTGGAAGGTTATTTTAGGGTTTTCGTTTTCTTTTGCTTTTGCTTTAAGTTTGGTGCCGTTTAGAGATGATTTTAATTTTAAGGTGCCAAAAAAATTTGAAAAATGGTTGCCATATATCATAGTGGGTTTAGGATGTTTTGTTTATGCTATTTATGGTTTGGTTAATCATTTCCACTTTCAAACCCACGCTTATGATTTTGGTTTTTTTGACCAAGTGATATGGAAGCTTAGCCGATTTAAAAATCCCTCAAGTACAATTATCTTTATTAATCATTTTCTTTGTGATCATTTTCAACCCATCCTTTATCTCGTAGCTCCTATCTATTGGATTTATAATCATCCGACAACTTTGATTTTGTTTGAGATTTCAATTGTTTGTCTCGGATCATTGCCTATTTTTTGGCTCGCAAAGAAAAAATTTGAAGGAGCCCTTTTACCCGCTATCCTGGCTTTAACCTATATCTTCTTTGTTGGCAATCAATATGCTCTTGCTTTTACTTTCCACCCTTCCACCCTATTCGCTACGCTTTTCTTATTTGCTTTCTATTTTTTTGAGAAAAAAAAATACTTTTGGCACTTCGTTTTTGTTTTTTTAGCCTTAATGTGCAAAGAAAACGTAGGTTTGTATATCGCAGCTTTGGGAATTTATTACCTAGTAAAAAAAAGAATTATTGGCTTAATTCATTTGATTTTGGGACCTCTTTGGTTTTATCTAGCTTGGAAAATTTTACCCCCCCTTTTTGGAGAAGTCCCCACTTATCATTACGATTATTTTCCGTTGGGAGCCCATCCTCTAGAAGCAATTAAAACAATTTTAACTCGACCATTTTATACTCTTTTTCTTATCTTTAACCATCCAATCAAAATTGAAACACTTTTGATTCTTTTTGGTAGTTTTGGTTTTTTGGCTTTTTTGACCCCTTCTTTTTTAATCGTTGCCTTAACAATGTTGGGCGAGAGGTTTTTTTCTGCCGTAGAGCTTAAGTGGGTAATGGGGTTTCATTATGGGGCACCCATTTCGGCTATTTTAATTCTTAGCATTATTGACGCTGTTATTTATTTAAAAAATAGGATTAAATTTCCCTGGGAATTCTTTATAAGTGGTTTTCTTCTGCTCAATCTTGGCGCTATGACCTACCTGACCCAAGCCCCTCTCCACAACCTCGTTCTTCATCCATCTTTTTATAAAAGCACGCCGTCAATTCAAAGTGCCCATAAGGCCCTTAAATTAATTCCTAAAAATGCCTCTGTTTCCGCTCAAGAAGACTTCGTCCCCCACTTAGCTCACCGGGATGAGATTTACGAATTCCCCAATGGGCTTGGATCTGTCCAATTTTTATTTTTGGATGTTCTTGGAAATACTTACCCGCTTAAAAGAGAAGAGTATGCTCAATATATCAAAAAGGTTTTAGAAAATTCAGACTATGGAATTAAATTTAATGAAAAAAGTGTGGTAGTTTTTGAAAAGGGATTAAAAAGCGAGATTAAACCATCCCAAGAGCTTACCAATGTTTCTCAGGGAATTTTTTAAAATGCATAAAAAAATCTGGAAATTAGAAAATCTTATTTATTTATTCATTGTCTTGGGTTTAGCTGTCAGATTAATTTTTGTTTTTGAACCAGGATTTGTACCAGATATTAATTGGGTTAAAAGCTGGGTTCTTGATTTGGCTACAAACGGTTTTTGGCAATTTTATCAACGAGTAGATTGCGATTACCCTCCTTTTTATATGTATGTTTTGAAAATAGTAGGCGAGGTATATGTTTATTTAACCTCAATTTGGCGACCATCTGATAAACTTTATTTGCTCTTGCATAAGGCGCCTGTTTTTTTTGCTGATATGGCAACAGGTTATTTAATTTTTTATTGGCTAAAAAGAGAAATTTCGTTAAAAGCGGCTTTATGGGGGGCGGCGCTTTATCTTTTTAATCCGGTGGTTTTATATAATGGAGCGATTTGGGGACAGGTAGATGGTTTTTATGTTTTTGTTCAATTGCTGTCTTTTTTCTTTTCATATTTCCAAAAACCCATACTTGGTATTACTTTTGGATTTTTTGCTGCTCTAACCAAACCACAAGGACTAATTTTACTTCCTTTAATTTTGCTATGGGTATGGAGAAAACATGGGGCTAAACTCAGTTTGGAAGGATTGGGGGTTGGAATTTTATTATCGTTTATGGTTTTATATCCCTTTAATGGTGGCGATTTTTCTTTCCTGATACAAAATTATTTAAGAGCGGCTGATCGTTATCCCTTTGGCAGTGTGAATGGTTTTAATCTCTGGTGGCTTATTAAAGGAAATTGGGTTCCGGATGACACAAAATTTTGGTTATTTACTTGGCGTAATTGGGGGCTTCTTTTCTTTGGAATTATTTATCTTTTTGCATTTGTTTTGGCTTCTGTGAAATCAAGAAAGTATGATTTGATAATAGCTGCGGCTATGATTTTGATGGGAATGTTTCTTTTTTCTACCAGAATGCACGAACGATATTCGATCTATGCTATACCCTTTTTGACTTTATGTTGTTTTTTCCCAAAGATTAGAATTTTGCCACTGGTTATCCTTTTTTGTTGGGGTATATCAAGTTTGATTAATATTCATTGGGTTTTAGGATGGAAAATTCCTTTAGGCGGCTTTCTTTTAGGAAAAAATTGGCCTTTCGTCTCGATTTGGTTGGGTTTTTTAGCATTTTTTGCCATCTTTGTTGATTTTTTAAAAAATAAGTTGATAACATTAAAACAATGAAAAACATTTCCATCTTCTTTCCCGCTTATAATGAGGCGGAAAATATCAAAGAGACGGTTTTGAAAGCCAAAAAGGTTATTGAACCAATTTTTTCTGATTTTGAAATTATCATTGTTAATGATGGTAGTGCTGATAGAACTGGAGAGATTGCTGAAGAATTAGCCAAAAAAGATAGAAGAATTAAAGTTGTTCATCATCCTAAAAATTTAGGTTATGGAGCCGCTTTGGTTTCTGGTTTTAATGCTTCTCAAAAAGATTTGGTTTTCTTTACTGATTGCGATTTACAATTTGATATTTCGGAAATTAAAAAATTGCTTAAATATATCCCAGAATATGATGTGGTGATTGGTTATCGCTCTCCTCGTCGAGATTCTTTTATGAGATTGGTTAATGCTTGGGGCTGGAAGTGGTTAAACCGTTTTTTATTTGACTTAAAAGTGAAAGATATTGATTGCGCGTTTAAGCTTTTTAAAAAAGAAGCAATAAAGAGCATTGAGATAAAATCTCGTGGGGCGATGATTTCAGCAGAGATGCTTATTAAATTGTTTCAAAAAGGTTGCAAAATTAAAGAAGTGCCGGTGAGGCATTTGCCACGAAAAACAGGTTTTCCAACAGGGGCAAAACCAAAGGTAATTTTAAGAGCATTTTATGAACTTTTTAAAATGTTTCCCGAATTAGCATCAAGGGGCCGTCGAGAATTTATTAAGTACTGTTTAATCGGGGTTTTGAATACTGTCTTGGATTGGGCGATTTATTTAGGCTTAACTCGGATTTTTATCTTTTGGGCAGAACATTTTATTTACGCCAAAACAATCTCTTATATTGTGGGGATAATAAACAGCTACGCATTAAATCGCCTTTGGACATTTAGAAGTAAGGACAAAAAACTAATTATCCAATTCTTCAAGTTTTTTGTAGTTTCTGGGCTTGCTTTATTTATGAATATTGGGACAATGTATTTAGTAGTTAGGCAATGGCACTTATCTGATATTTTAGGATTGGCTTTAGCCACTCTCGCTTCATTAATTTTTGGTTTTTCTTTAAACAAATACTGGACTTTCGGGAAGGAAAAATGATTAAAAAACTCTTTACTCAAAAAACAGAAAATACCTTTATTCAATTTTTCCGTTATTTTTTTGTTGGCGGTTTTGCTTTTTTGGTTGATTTTGGTTTACTTTATATTTTAACTGATAAATTAAAGATATTTTATCTTCTATCTGCGACAATCGCGTTTATTTGCGGGATTATAGTAAATTTTATTTTAAGCAAATTATGGATTTTTCAAAAAAAAGCCGCAGTGAATAAATATTTAGAATTTGGTATATTTGCTGCGGTGGGAGTGATAGGGTTGGGTTTGAATGATTTGATTATGTGGTTTTTAACAAGCAAACTCAGTTTATATTATTTGATATCAAAATTAGCCGCAACGGCTCTCGTATATGTCTGGAATTTTGGCGCTAGAAAGTATATTCTGTATAAGTAGATATGAAAAAACAAAAAACCGCGATTATCATTGGCGCTGGGCCGGCGGGCTTGACCGCTGCCTATGAGTTATTGCAAAAAACTGACATTAAGCCAATTGTTTTTGAGGCTACTTCGGATATTGGCGGGATTTCTAAAACCGTAAATTATAAAGGAAATAGAATTGATCTGGGTGGCCATCGGTTTTTTTCAAAGTCGGACAGAGTAATGAAATGGTGGTTTGATTTGTTTCCTTTGAAAGA
>Ga0078972_1013218_pt1 | contig 13753 bp, 14 predicted proteins | sample YelNatPaOPGAMG01_FD_67568 | JGI IMG/M metagenome (GOLD analysis project Ga0078972, IMG submission 67568) | Hot spring thermophilic microbial communities from Obsidian Pool, Yellowstone National Park, USA - OP-RAMG-01 (SPADES assembly) (version 2) | ecosystem: Environmental > Aquatic > Thermal...
CCAATTTACTTTACAAAACAAATATCACCGACATCAACACCTGCTACAAACTTTTTAAAACCGATTTGATTAAATCTTTTAATTTAGAAAGTAAAGGTTTTGAATTCTGCGCTGAAGTCACGGCCCAAACCGCCAAAAGAAAAATTCCCATTTTCGAAGTTCCCATCAAATACTTCCCCCGCACCATCAAAGAAGGCAAAAAACTCAAATTCCCCCACGCCCTCCAATTCTTTTTCAAAATATTTGAGTTTAAGTGGAAGAAATAAATTAGAACGCCTTGAGATTTTTTTCAACTTCTTCTAGCATTTTTTCTAAAGAAAAATTAGTCCTCACTCTTTCTTGAGCATTTTTACTAAACTCTTCTAAAATATTTTTGTTTTCTATAATTTTTTTAATGGCTTGGGCCAAGGCTTGGCTATTTTTTGGAGGAACAACAAAACCCGTTACGCCATCTTGATTAACAAACGAGGTACCTGTTCCTAATTCCGTTGAAATAACTGGCTTGCCACACGCCATTGCTTCAATTAAAACCAAGCCAAAAGCTTCTGATTTAGCAATAGAAGGCAAAACAAAAACATCGCAAGCATAATAAAAACTGGAAAGATTTTCTAAGGGAGGAATTAAAAAAACTTTGTTTTCTAAATTATATTTTTTAATTAATTTTTCGTATTTATTTTTTAATGGTCCGGATCCAATAATTAAAAATTTTGCATCAATATCTTTCGTTGCCTCAATCAAATATTCAAAGCCTTTGTAATAAACATAACGGCCGATCGATAAAATAATTGGCTTTCCGTATCTTTCTTGAATCAATCCTGCCTCACTTTTTATTTTTTCTGTTAATTTAAATTTTTCTAAATCTACACCAAAAGGGATAACCACGCATTTTTGTTCAAATTTTCTAAGATATACTGAACTTTTAATTAAATTAGGATTAGAAACAAAAATCTTTTTGGCCTTTTTAAATGCGAACCAATGAAATGGTCTAAAAAAAATCTCAGCGATTTTTTGTCTAACAATATCTGAGTGATACCAAATAACCAAATCTTTATTTCTAGAAAATAGCAAATAAGCAATAAAAGCTAAAGGAAAGGGATAATGAAGAAAAACCAAATTGTAATTATCAATTAACTTTTTATATTTTTTAAAAAAGTCAAAAGAAATTGGCATTCCCAAATAAACACCAAAGCTTGAAGCACGATAAACTTTTACATTATTAATCATTTCCTCACTTCCCTTATCCTTCGATTGGCAACATAGAATTTCTATTTCAAAATTATTTTTTCCATTTAGCCCCTCTGCAATCTGCTGCACCACCTTCTCCACTCCCCCAACCCACGGAAAATAAAATTTATTTACTTGAAGAATTTTCATAATTTTTTTCAAAACTGTATAAATTTTTATATTGCTCAACCATTTTATCTAAATTATATTCTTTTTGCACTCTTGAAAAACCATTTTCTATCAATTGTTTTTGTAATTCTCGATTTTCTAATAAAAATCTAATTTTTTCTGTTAAATCCTTTTCATTGCCAAATTCAAACAACAAACCGTCTTTATTATTTTGAATTAAACCCTTAATTCCATGAACATTTGAAGCTATCACCGGGACTTTAGATGCCCAAGCCTCTAAAATTACAATTGGCAACCCCTCCCAACGCGATGATAAAATAAAAATATCAGAATCATTTACTAATTCTTTTACTTCTTTTTGAAAGCCCAACAATTGAATCTTATCTTGTAAATTTAGTTTTCTTACCATCTCTTCCAGGCTTCTTCTATCTGGCCCATCTCCTATTATATATAAAATTAAATCGCTATTTCTAATTAAATTTATAGCTTTAATTAAAGTTTTAATATCTTTCGGATAATGTAGTCTACAAATTGTAAGAAGAATTTTTTTGTCCTTTAATTTGAATTTATTTCTTAAAAATCCTGACTTTAGATTATTATAATCCTCTATTTTAATGCCATTTTCAATTAAAGAGGTTTTATTTTTTTTGATTAATTTCAATTTTTTAGCCAAATCAAAATCATCCTTGCTAACACATATTAGGTTATCAACAAAAATTCTGTTGGTTATAAATTCCCATAGTAAAAAAATAAAATTCCAGGGGAATTTTCGATGGACAAAATGAATCCCATGAAGAGTATAAACAAATCGAAAGGTTTTTTTAAAATTTAACAAAATAGCAAGCTTTAGAAAAATAGATGCTCTTATGCCATGTGAATGAGCTAATTCTGGTTTTTCTAAATTAATAACTTCTTGCAGTTTTTTAATGATACTAAAAAATTTATCTTCTTCTGGAAAATAAATTTTAAAATCCTTTAAACACTCCAAAAATTCCTTTTGGGGTCTTTCTGGTAAGAAAAAAATAAATTCAAAATCATTCTCTAATCCCTTAGCAATATCTAAAGCCACCTTTTCTCCCCCCGAAAATTTCCCACTGCTTAAAACAAGTAAAATTTTTTTCATATAATTTAAAATAATTTTTCCCTTAGAATGTTTTATTCTCAATCTTACACTTGAAATTTTTTTAACTATTCAAAAAATTAATTTTTAAATATTTTAAATTAACAAGTTAGATTATTAGACTAATTTTTGGCATTATTATTTATACTATGAGTAAATTTCTTTATCCTATTTTTTATCCTATGTCTTTGGCCAAATACATACAGCATTTTTAAAAAAATAGTATAAAGAATATCTTTAAAAGGTCCTGAATGATCAATCGCCACCATAATATAGTATAATAAAGCCCTGCGAGAAAAAAAACTTCCTCCATGACGTCGACTAATTTTAAAATCATCATAAATATACATCCTAAGGGCGTTTTTATTTCCACTTACGCTTTTTTGATGAATCCTAAAATTTGAAAGAGCTTTTGGAATATAGTGAAGAGTAAATAATTTCCCCACCCTTACCCAATAATCCCAATCACCACCAGTAACATTAGTATCCATTAGACCAACTTTTTCTATTACTTCGCGTTTGTAAAAAGCAGAAGGAGTAGGAATAAAATTTTTTGTATTAATTAATGTTTTTAAATCATAATTTTTCCTTGGGTAAGTTGATATCTCGCCTTTCTTATTTATTACGTTACAATCACCAAAAACAAAATAGGCATCAGGGTTTTCTTGAAAAAATTTCACAACTGTTGAAATTGCGTCCGGTTCATAAAAATCATCTGCTCCCAACCAACCAAAAATATCGCCCTTTGCTATTTTCCACCCAACATTCCATGCCTCACCTGCTCCTTTATTCAATCTTGAATCAGAAAAAACCACAATCTTTTCCGGATATTGTTTTTGATACTTCATCAATACTTCTAAAGTCCCGTCAGTTGAACCTCCGTCTATAAAAACATGCTCAATATAAGGATAATCTTGACTTAAAACACTTCTAATACATTGCTCGATATAATCGATGCTATTGAGAACAGGAGTAATAATACTTACTAATATTTTTTTTGCCATAAATTTTAAAATTTATCTTCGAATAAAAAATCTCTTAATTTTTACTATTTTTAAAACAATAGTAAAAATCTCTTATAATTTCCCAGATTTTTCTTAAAAAATAATTTTCTCGAAGTTGCGAATGAGTATAATAAAAATCACATAATTTTAAAATAAAAGGACGGAGAAAAAAAGGAAAAATATTAACAACCTCTTCATATTCAAAAACCGGTTTAATTACTTGATAAAAATCCTTTTTTATTGATTTACCAAGTTTAGGATGCCAACGATTAAAAAATTTTTCTTTATCATTTTGAAAATATTTATTTTCATGGAATTTTCTAAATTTATCACCTGGAATGCGATTAATTACTATATAAGCATTCGGGCATACTTCCACCGCTCCCCCTCTCTCCCACACCCTTAGACCTAAATCTGGATCAGCAAAATATGAATGAAAAATCGGATCAAATAACCCACCAACGCTATTAATTGTTTCTTTGGATGCACACCCCCAGCAGGCATAAAGCTTTTCGTAAGCCTTCCATTGTGAGAGTTCTCTTCCATGAATATTTTTTATCCTGAAAGTGCCAATAAAAGGAGGGTGTTTAATTTTTAAAAAATTTATCATATTCAATAAACAATTCTGAGTAGGAGAAACTGCATCAGACCACCAACAAACATAATGAGCAGAAGCAATTTCATATCCTTTATCCATTGCTGCATTCACTCCCTGGGGCGTTTTTTCCAAAATTTGTTTCACTTTTTTTTCTTCTATATAAAATGGGCTGATAACAACAATTTCATAATCAATATTCCCATTTGTCATCTCAAATTCTTTTATTCTTTTCAGAGCCTCCTCTTTTCTTAAAGTTGGTAAAATTATACTTATTTCAGCCATAATATTTTAAACTATTGATTATTTTATACCACAAATTGTGTCGAAGTAAATAAATTTTCTGTCACAAAATCGGGGTCAATTTGAAATTTATCATCTGATCCTCCATATCCAGTTTTTACCAAAATTGTTTTACAACCTGCTCTTTTTCCTGCCAAAATATCCATTGTTTGATCCCCAATACAAAATGACTTTTTTAAATCAATGTTGAAATCTTTTTTTGCTTTCAAAAAAAGACCAATTTTGGGTTTTCTGCAATTACATTTAATTTTCAATTCTTTGACCTCACCTGGAAATCCTTTTTCTGGATGATGTGGACAATAATAGATAGCATCTATTTTAGCACCTTCTTTTCCTAATTCAGTCTCTAATTTCTTGTGAATTTCATCCAAATCTTTTTCTGTCATAAAACCCTTAGCAATCATTGGCTGATTAGTAATAATAATTACTAAATATCCGAGTTCGTTAAATTTTTTGATTGCCTTTGCTGAAAAATTATAAATTTTTAAATCTTTAACATTTGAGAGTTGATCCACTTCCTCATTAATTACTCCGTCTCTATCTAAAAAAACTGCTCTTTGTTTATTCTTTAAATTGATTTTTTCTATTTTTCCTGATTTATAATCCAATCTTACTTTTGCCAAACGGCTGGGAGTTCCAATATCTTTAATGTATTCCGGGGTTTTATAAGCATATATTTTTAAATTTGACTTTAGCAATTTTGGTAAAATATCTTTTTCAATATCGGTTTTTCCTTTTTTGGGAATAAATTTAAAAATTTTTGGAGAGAAAATATAAATTGATGCAATGCTCAAATTATGAAAAATCCTCTCTGGTGGATGGGGTCTTTTCAGTATCGCAATTATTCTTCCCTCTTTATCTACTTCAACTAAATCACTATCTAAAGGATGGTCTGATGGATGAATTGCAAAAGTAATATCGCTTCTCTTTCGTTTATGAAAGTTAATAAATCTCTTTAGATTGATATTTAACATTATATCCCCGGAAAAAACCAAAAAATCTTCTTTAATTTTGTTTTCTAAAAATTTTAATGCGCCGGCTGTTCCTAACATTTGTTCTTCCTGATGATAATAAAGTTCTACCCCCCATTTTTTTCCACTACCAAAATATTCTTTAATCTGCTCGGCCTTATACCCCAAAAGAAGCCATATATTTTTTATGCCATATTTTCGCAAAAGTAAAATTTGATGCTCAATAAGTGGTTTATCGCCTATTTTGACCAAGGGCTTTGGAATATTTTTTATAAGAGGTAATAAACGAGTCCCCTTACCTCCTGCTAATATGGCTGCTATCATATTTTTTTCTAAAAATTTCTTTTTCAACTATTTCACAAATAATATGACCGATGAGAATATGAAGTTCTTGAATTCGTGGAGTATCATCTGATGGAACTTTGATTAAATAATGACAAAGGTTTTTCATTTTCCCACCTGTTTTTCCAGTCAAACCTATTGTTATCATTCCCATTTTATTTGCGGTTTCTATTGCCCTTATTACATTCTCAGAATTTCCCGATGTTGAAATTGCAATCAAAATATCACCTTTTCTCCCCATTGCTTTTACAGCACGAGAAAAAACATCTTTAAATGAGAAATCATTAGCCACCGCCGTCAAAAAAGAAGTATTGCAATGCAATGCTTCAGCAAAAAGAGGCTCTCTTTTTAAATAAAATTTACCAGATAGTTCAGCTGCAATATGTTGAGCATCAGCTGCACTACCTCCATTTCCACAAATAAGAACTTTGTTATTTCTTTCAAAAGCTTGCGTAATCTCTTTAGCAATTGTGTAAACATTCTCGGTGTTGCCTTTCGTCTTTAAAAAATTATTAACAATCCTTATGTTATTTTTGATTGCTCGATGAATTATCGACATGATTTTATTATCTTAATAATATCCGCCTCTCCTAATTTATTAATTTTATGTAAATGTTCTCTCTCGCCCAAATTAAAAATATGTTTATCTTTAAAACCTAAAGATTTTAAATGGATATTGGATTTATTTTCATTAATTATCCTTAATATAAGACTATCAAGACCGCCATTATTTATAAATCCTTCTTCTAAAGTAATAATATATTTATACTTTTTTAAGTGTTGGAATAATAATTTCTCATCTATTGGCTTAAGTATAAAGATATCGATCAAGCCTAAACCATTAATCTTTTCAGCAATACTTAAAGCTCGGTGCGTCATAAAACCTGTTGAAACCAAACAAGTTTTTTTACCTTTTTTTAATTCATAAAAACCTCTTTTTAAAACTGCATCGGTTATTTGATCATAAATATTCGGTAATGGCTTTGAATCAAAACGAAGATATTTTGGCATTTTATTAAGAATTGAAAAATCAACAAACTTTTCAACTAATTTCCAATCACTAGGCGAAAATACTATAAAATTTGGTAATAACTTCATAATGCTCAAATCTTCTAAACAATGATGGGAAGGGCCGGACATATTATAACTTAAACCTGTTCCAATACCAATAAGATTAACATTTAATGGTCTAATTTGTGAGGTTATAGATAAAATTTGCCGAATGGGTTCATATCCTCTCATTGTAATAAAGGGTGCGATCCCGTAAGAATAAACTATGAATCCTTCTAATGCTAACCCCGCCGAAACATTAATTAAATTTTGTTCAGCAATCCCCACATTTAAAAAGCGGTTTTTAAAATCTTGCCTCAATTTATCTAATGCTGGCGCGCCTAAATCAGCAGAAACAAAATAAATCGATTTGTTTTTTTTCATTCTCTCATAAAGAGTCTCTATAAAAACATCCCGCATTGTTTTAAGATTATTATTCATAGTATTTTTTGATTATCTCGTCCACTTCCTCTTTTTTAAAACTTTTAATATGGCACAGGGGATCATTTTCTAATTCTGGGACGCCCTTTCCTTTAATCGTATCCGCAATTAAAACTTTAGGGTGATTAGATTTACTTTGTTTTAATTTTTTGAGTGTATAATACAATTCTTTTATATTATGACCATCGATTCTTTCTGTTTCCCATTGAAAAACATTAAACTTTTTTTCTAGTGGTTCAAGATTGATCGTATTTTTGACATAATCAAGCATTGATATTTTATTATTATCAATAATTAAAATTAGGTTATTAAGTTTGTGGTGTCCTGCAAACATAATAGCTTCCCATACTATACCAGCCTGTAATTCTCCATCTCCCATCAAAACAAAAACTTTTGATTTTAAACCTTTCTTTTTTAAAGCAAGTGCCATTCCACAGCCTACTCCCAAGCCATGACCTAAGGCACCACAGGTTATTTCAAAGGTAGGAATTCTTCCATCGGGAATTCCCCCCAAAAAAGATGAGGCCTTCCCTATTTTTTTAAATTCTTCTTTAGAAATAAATCCTATATCAAATAAAATGGGGTATAAAGAAATAGCTCCATGAGGCTTTGAAACAATAAATCTGTCTCTTTTTTCCCACAACCAATTTTTAGTATTAAATTTCAAAATTTTTCCATAAAAAAGACTGGTAAATATTTCAACATCCGAAAGAGAAGAGGCTAAACGAGTTTCAGGAAGAATTCCATGGATTTTTAAGGTCTCCTTTCTAACCCATTTGGCTTTTTTTTCTAATTTTTCAAAAAATTTTTTAGACATAATGACCTAATCTATCTCTTTTTGATAATATTGGATTTTTAATTGGCCATTTAATTTTTAATTTCGGATCATTCCACTTATAAGTTTCTTGGCGTTTTGGGTCATAATATTCGGACTGTTTATAGTGAAATATTGCCTTTCTACTTAAAACTAAATGTGCAACACCATATTTTGGGGGAACAAGAATTTGCAATCTATTATCATCCGACAAAATAAATGACTGCCATTTACCAAAATTCTTCGATTTTGCATTACAATTAACAATGACCACGTATATTTTCCCATAAAGACAGGATATTAATTTCCAAGCTTTTTTATCAACATGAATACCTCTTAAAACATTTTTTTTAGAAATAGATATATCATCTTCGACAAATCGATTTTTAATACCTGCTTTTTTATAGCATTCTTTGTTATAAAGCTCAATAAACTGTCCTCTAAAATCTTTAAATGGTTTAATTTTTATAGTTATTACTTCTTTTAGTGGGGTTTTTTTAATTTCTATCATATTTTTTATTTTATTTAATATGATCATCTAAAAATTGTTCTATTTTCTCTATCACATAATTAATGTGTTCTTCATTCAAATCTTGATGCACTCCAACATGCAAACCATTTCTACCAATAAATTCAGCATTGGGAAAATCGCCAAGTTTATAACCCAAAAATTCGTACCCCTTGCATTGAGTGGGTATTGAAGAAAATAAACTTCTAGTTTCAATACCATTTTTTTCCAGAAAATCTACTAATTCTATTCTGGTAAATGGCACATTTTCAGAAATAATAATTGGGAAAGCGTGTGGTCCAATTTTTTCATTTTCTCCTTCTTGGATAGTTATTAAAGTAGGAGCAAATTTTTGGAATTTATGATACAAACTTTCCCAATTTTTTCTTCTTTTTTCTAAAATTTTATCATAAATTTCTAAATTTCCTAACCCGATTGCCGCTTCTAATTCATTCATTTTGGAAGAATAACCGATTCTCTCAAAAATAAACCGAATATCTTCACCATATTGAAATCTCTTTGAACAGTATCCCCCCTTTACTCTTAAAGTACACACCTTGCATTTACAGGCCGTCCCATGGACCCTTAAAGATCTTAAAATTTCAGCGAAATCTTCTCGGTTGGTCACTACAACCCCTCCTTCAACAGTAGAAATCATATGGGCCAAATAAGTACTAAAAGCAGCTAAATCTCCTAATGTTCCAATATTTTTTCCTTTGTAAACCGTTCCGTAGGCTTCGGCTGCATCTTCGATAACATAAAGATTGTATTTTTTAGCTATCCCATTAATCACATCCATATCAGCTGGTTTTCCCATTAAGTGAACTGGCATTATCGCCTTTGTTTTTTTGGTTATTACCTTTTCAATTTTTTTAGGGTCAATATTTAATGTTTCTCTTTGTATATCAACAAATACTGGTTTAAAGCCAGCGTGAATAACAGCATTAGCCGTAGCAACAAATGATAATGCAGGAACAATAATTTCATCTCCATATTTTGCTCCTAAATCATGTAAAACTGATAAAGCTAGTGTATCAGCATCAGTTCCACTACTAACAGCCACGGCTTCTTTAACGCCAATTAATTTAGCAAAACCATCTTCAAATTCTCTCACATATTTACCACTTGAAAGACGTTTCGTTTCTAAAATTTCTTCTATTAATTTCTTTGATTTTTCTGTAACTGTAATAGTACCAAAAGGAACAATCATATTTTTATATTTATTGATTATAATAAATAATGCGACTACCTTCGTTTTCAAATTTAAATTTAACCTCGAGTAATTTTTTCAAAGCTTTTCTCACTTTTGGTTGTTTAGAGGGTGGAACAAATAAAAGCATAAAACCGCCGCCCCCAGCTCCTAAAATTTTACCCCCGATAGCACCTGCTCCTAAAGCTGTTTTATAAATATCATCTATTTTGGCATTGGATATTTTATTACTTAAGCTTCTTTTTATTTTCCAAGATTCATTTAATAATTCTCCAAACTCTTTTAAATCTCTGCCCTCAGTCAAAATTCGTACGGCTTCGTCTACCAATTGGTATATCCTGGTTAATTCTTTTGTTTTTTGTGGAGTATTTTTAATTTGTTCTTTGGCTATTTTGGATGCAATCCGAGAAAAACCTGTAAAAAATAACATAAGATGATTTTGTAATTGTTCAAGTCTTTCTTTTTTTAATATTAAAGGTTCTATTTTTATTTCATCTTCACCAAAAAAGCTTATTTTATTAAATCCTCCATAAGCTACCGCTACTTGATCTTGTGAGCCAACATTTTCTTTTAACACCTCCCTTTCTATATAAATGGCTTCTTTAGCTAGTCTTTCTTTTGAAACGATAACACCGTTCAAAGCGTACATTGCATTAATTAAACCAACTGTAAAAGCTGAACTAGAACCTAACCCGCTTCTCGCAGGTAAATCTCCATCGTGATGAAGTTCAATCCCTTCTTTTACATTAAAAAATTTAAAAATTGCTCTTACTGCTGGATGTAAAATTTCATCTATATCTTTCACTATTTCCACTTTAGAATAAACTATTCTATGCTTATGGGGAAAAAAGGGCGGTAAATGTCTTAAGGTAAGATAACAGTATTTATCTATAGTTGTAGATAAAACCTGACCGCCGTTTATTCTATACCAAACAGGATAATCTGTTCCTCCGCCAAAAAAAGATATTCTAAATGGTGTTTTACTAATAATCATAGATTTTTTCTTTTAATTGGATATTTTAACATTTCTTTTATGTGCAAAACTGCTTTTTTGCCAAATTTTTCTTGAATCATGGATAGATATTCTGGCCGACTAAAGTATTCTTTAAATGCTTTATCTCTAAATCGCAATACTTCTCTTCCAGAAATATATTTAGTTGGCAATGGCAAACTTTCTTCGCTTAATTGGGCATAACCCAACCAACTTTTAGGTAACTCCCATTCTTTTTCTATTGCCTCGTTATACAATCTTGAACCCGGATAAGCCATAGTACAATAAAAGTTTACATATTCACAATTTAATTCTTCTGCTAAATGGAGAGTCTCTTGCATGGTCTCAAGATTATCATCGGGCAAACCGAAAATGAAGTTCCCCATTACATAAATCCCGGCATCTTGGGTCATCTTAATCACTCTTTTTATATCTTCTATTCCAAAACCAAATTTGTCAACTTTTTTTCTTACCAATTCATTAGCCGATTCAATCCCGTAAGCAATCCATTTGATGCCGGCTTTTTTCATTTTTTGCAACATCTTTTCGTTAACTGTATTAATTCTTCCATAAACCCAGATATTTAAATCATAATTTCTTTGAGCCAATAAATCACAAATTTTTCCTACTCTTTCTTCATTGATAGCAAAAAGTTCATCTAAAAATTTAATGGTTTTTACTTTATAATTTTTAACTAAAAAATCAATTTCTTTCACAATATCTTCCGGGTCACGAAATCTAATCAATGGTTTACCATTGTATAATGTGTGAATATTGCAATAACTACAATTATAGGGACAACCTAAGCTGGTATAAGAAACGGCATAAGGGGTTCTTTCTTTTAGATTCCAAAGACATTGCCAATTATGAGATCTGTATTTTGTCGGTGGAATAATATCCCAAGGAATCGAGGGTAATTCTTTTGGGTTTACAATTATTTCTCCCCAGCCATTTATTACTGCTTTTCCTTGAGAAAGATAACAAAGCCCCTGAATTAGATAATTATTTATTTTTCTTTTGGCTTTTAATGTTTTGAGTAAATGAAAAATTGTATAGAATGGTTCTCCCACTGCAATAAAATCTGTCTTTGTTTCTTTTAAAGTTTGTTCAGGAAGAGCCGAGGGATGTATGCCGGTTAAAATTGTTTTTATCTTTACGTTTTTTCTTTTTATAAATCTTATAAGTTCTGTTGTAATCGGCATTAATGGCGTAGAAGAAGCAGAAGGATTTGCTCCCATTACAGTAATTGCTACTAAAATAGGGTTTAACTTAATAATTTTGTCGGCAAACTCATCAACTTCCAATCCTTCTACTTCCATGTCTAAAATTTTTACTGTGAACCCCTTTTTTCTAATAAATTCCGCTATCATCCCTCCCCACACAGGTGGTTCAATAGCCGAAAACAAAGTACTCAATTTGCCATAAATTTTTTTAGGGTTGGCGGGTTTTATAATTAATAGATCTATCGATTTGTTATTCTTGGACATAATTTTAAATATTAGAGAATTGATTTCTCTTAATAATTTGATAGCCTTTTATTAATTCAGTTATCCCTTCCTGAAGAGAATATTTTGGTTTAAAGCCTGTTTTCTCAATTTTATCATTGCTAACAATATAGTTTCTTTTATCTGGATCCTCTCCTATTTCAGAAGTCAAAAAAACAAAATCGGGAATTTGTTTTTTTATTTCTTGACACAATTCTAATTTACTTAAATTAGCATCGCTTAATCCAACATTATAAGGCTCATTTTTCATTTTATCAAAATTATTTAAACAATGAACAAAAGCTCTTGCTACGTCACGAACATGAATATAATTTCTTTTGAAATGTGGTTGGAATAAAATAATAAATTTATCATTAACGGCTCTATAAACAAAATCATTTACCAATAAATCTAATCTCATTCTTGGACTAATGCCAAAACAGGTTGCCAATCTTAAAGTAATAGAATTTCCTGAATCCAAAATATACTTTTCCGCTTCAACTTTTAATTTTCCGTAAAGGGAGATGGGTTTTAGCGGCGTATTCTCATCACAATATATCCCATTCTTGCCTATTCCATAACCACTATTCGTAGTTGGAAAAATAATTTTTTGATCTTTGCTGCGAATTTGTAAAAGCATTTTTATGGCATCTAAATTTACAGTCTTTGCTGCTGTTGGATCTTTATCACAAGCAGGAGCACCAGTAATACAAGCCAATGGCAATATAAAATCAGCTTTTTTAAGATACTGAGAAACTAAACTTTTGTCTCTAGCATCCCCTCGAACAACAGTAAGTTTTTTATTATAACAACAATCTAGAAGAGAGGTTTGGTTATATAAAAAATTATCAATAACAACAACCTCATACCCTTCTTCTAATAATAATGGTACTAGTACGGATCCTATATATCCCGCTCCTCCTGTAATTAATATTTTTGGTTTATTTACATTCATTTTCTTATTTTTATTTTTAGTTCAATATGCTTCGACTCAAAACAAAAAGGAATACGAGATTTAAAAATTGCGCAAAGATGCTGGTGGAAGCGGCGGCGAACATGCCGAATTTGGGAATAAAAAAGAAATTTAAAACTAAATTTATTATAGCGCAAATAGCAGTTAAAGCAAAATTGAGCCATTGCTTGTTTTTGGCAATGAATAAATAAGATAAATAAACAGAGGGAAAAGTAAAAACAATAATCCAGGTTAAAAATTGAGCTAATTTAATTGAAGGTTGATATTGATTGCCAACAAAAAAAGGAATAATAGGCGCAAAAAGAAAAACCAAAAGGGCAATGATTAAACCCAAACTTGTAAAACCAATGAGAACTTTGCGAGAAATTTTTTTAATTTTTTCCGTGTCATTGATATTAGCCGATAAATAAGGAAAAAGTGCTGTCATAATCATTGAAGGTAAAAGATTAATCAGCAAAATGCCTTTGGTAATTAAAGAATAATAACCAACCTCAGTTACTCCGCGCATCTTTCCAAGCATAATCTGATCAGTGGAAAAGAAAATAAAGCCCAAAAGCCCAAAGAGCGCCAAAGGAAAACCATCAACAATCATTT
>Ga0078972_1013221_pt1 | contig 13752 bp, 17 predicted proteins | sample YelNatPaOPGAMG01_FD_67568 | JGI IMG/M metagenome (GOLD analysis project Ga0078972, IMG submission 67568) | Hot spring thermophilic microbial communities from Obsidian Pool, Yellowstone National Park, USA - OP-RAMG-01 (SPADES assembly) (version 2) | ecosystem: Environmental > Aquatic > Thermal...
TGGGCCGCCCGCAAAGGGCGGCCCCACACCCAAAAACGGCGGGCGGGCAAAAAATTCCCTCCCCGAAACCCCCTCCTTTTTTTGCCCGCGAGCCGTCAGGGTTTTTTGCCCGCCGCCTGCAGCGGCGAAAGCAAACCCCTGTAATTTGCAGCTCGTCGTGTTCTTTGACAATTTCAAATTTTTCTTTGGCAGCAAATTCCTTTATTAGTTCTTAAAGGCCAAGGGTCTCTGTATTTTTCAGAAAAATTCTACTCAGCCAATAGAATATTAAAGTCATCAATACTACATCTATAACAAATCCTACGACATCGATTTTAATCTGAATAACCCGACTAACTATAAATAACACGAATGAGTTCCATGCCAACATTGTGATCAGAAAAATAATTACTGACGAGCGGATAACCGCTTCTTTATCTTTAATAATGTAGTTTCTTTCTAATTGCCATCTGGAGAATAACATTCCGAATAGAAGGGCAACTAAAGAAAGAATAAACATGATTACGGTTCCTTTCCATGTGGCGAGTAATTTAAATAATACTTCTGTCCCCAACATTGCTTGAAGTAGATATTTTCCAATCCAAGATTTTATTATCCAGTAGACAAGAATTACATAACCACAATGGGTTAGAGCGAGGTTAAAATTAGAGATTTCTTTCATAAAGTACTTTTAAATATTGTTTAGTTTCGATTTCTCGACCTTTATAAAAAATTTTCTTTTACCAAAATGTGGTTCGAGCCGATTTGTTTTCAGGTTTGTTGGCAGTTTTTATCGATGCGGCGGAACCGCCACTGATTCGCCAGCAATACCTCGGCCTAAAATAAGTTGTAACAATTCTTGGGCTGAAAGCGCCTGTTCTCCAAACTTAACCAACCGCTCGCGTGGGCGTTCATCTTTTGGCAAGTCGTGAATAGTAAATGATTTGCTCATATTTTTACTTCAATAAATCGTTAACCGAAATATTAAGGGCTTTGGCTAATTTTTGGAGTGTGTCAATTGAAGGGTTGGTGATACCACCCGACTCCAACTTTATCACCGTGTTATAAGAAATATCAGCCAATTTAGAAAGCCGGTCTTGAGATAAGCCCTTTTGTTTCCTTAATTTCTTTATATTTTTGCCTATTTGCGAAATCTCTCTTGACATTGTAGTATTAAAATAATAGTATGTATCTATAGAGTAATCTCAATCTATAATTATGATACAAAATTATTTTGATAATGTAAAGAGAATTTTAGGGAGTTTAATTTCAAATGCCCCCGCACGGGAGGGTTGGGGCAAGTCCCTGCACCTATTAGAAGCAACGGTTCGCCCGCTTCGCGGACGCGGCGGCTATCCTAACATTTTATTGACTTCGTCATTAGACCAACCAGCAGAAAGAAGTTGTTGGCGAATTTCGTCGTTGCTCATACCCCTTGCTCTTGCGTCTCTGACATAATTTTCCAACTGGCTTGCTGGCGGAGTGGCTTGAACTGGAGCCGTTGCTGTCGCCGTAGCTCCGCCTGCTTTCTTCTTATTTTTCCACATCACGAAGAAAGCGATAATTGCGCCAATGGTGATAACCAAGGCGATAATAAGCGCAATTAAACTGTGAGCAATCATCGAAACAAGAATAGTAACGATTGTAAGCACAAAGGCAACCAGAAACGTTGCGACGCCGATAAACGAGCGGCTTATTGCGCCGAAGATTGGTAAGATGTCTAATAATACGCTTATCGGGCCAAATAACGCCATAAGACCAAACCACATCAGCAAAAATCCGACGAGGCGCAAAATCCAGAGCAGCGTTGTGTATTCTGTGTGAAGTGCGGAAATTGCTTGGTCGCGCGTACCGATGAATAAACGGTAAAGATTGTTTCCCTTTTGGTCGAAGTACGGATCAATTTTACTTCCATTCAATTTTCCAAAGATTGTTCCTTCAAATCCGGGACGCAAAACATGATAGCTAATGCGCAAATCGCCAATCTGCGGGTTATCAAATGTTCCATCCGCGCTCTTTTTGATAAAAATGTAACCGTCATTTGCCAAGACTGCGCCATCGCTCAAAGTTACGTTTTGAGAATTGAGCGGAAGTTTAGAAAAGCTTGGCAAAGTAACGCTTTGTGGGTCAAAGTTATATTTTCCGATTGTTGCGGCGGTTACTTTGTTCGTGTAGCTTTCCAAACTTTTCTGCGAGTTTTCGTGCCCTTCGGGATGTTTGAAGTCGCTTGAAGATTTTGGATTTTCTTCCCAGCCTTTTGAATATGTATAAGTAGTTTCGGTTGTTTCCGAACCTCCGGTATTTGTTTTATTCCGAGATTCGGATTTTTCTATCCATGAGTACATTTCAACTCGTCGCTCTACGGCAATAAATTTGTCCGGGTTCAAATATAAATTATCTCCGATAATTTGATCGGAGTTTACGTTTCCGGTGGTTGAAACAAGTTTTCCGTTAAGCGACGCGTCGGTGCTAATCGACGCCGAACTTATTTCGGTAGCGGTTTTTGCAATGTTGGATAAATCAACTCGTCCCTCGTTCCAATAAAGCAAGCCGAACGAAACGACAAAAAGGATAAGACCAATAATCACTCCTTTTATGGAATTGATTATCCTACCGCCATATCCGGTTGTAGTTACATCTGTAAATTGATCTGGCATAGTTTTATCTCGTCATTGTCGGAGTTGGCGGCACAAATTGTTTGTTGAATTTACGCTTTACTACAAAGTAGTAAATGAGCGCACCGACAATTCCGGTAAATACCATTAAAATTATCCACATCGCTTTATTTTCGACATCGTGTTTTGCGGCGTGAACAATCATCATTACCCAAAATACTGCCGCCCAAATTCCGAGCGCGAGAATAACGAGAAAGCCACCAATTACCCAACCCAAAAATCCTTTGATTGGATTCCCTAATTCCTCACAGGGAACTTCACGACCGTTGACGGTACATTTCGCCGCTGCGAGAGCGACTTGATTTGTTACCGACACCAAACCAAGAACTAATGAAGAAAACATCGCCGACTTTGTAATTGTTTTTAGCATAGTTTTGATTAAGTTAATTTTTTAGTTATGTTAATTTCATCGACCTTTCACTTATATTTTACCCCCCCCGCAAACTTTGCAATACCTATTTTGTCAATTCGTCTAGCGAAACGCCCAAAGCGTCCGCGATGTTTTGGACGGTTTCAATCTTCGGATTTTTAATTAAACCCGACTCTATTTTAATTATAGTATTGTGGCTCATATTTGCCAATTTAGAGAGCTTATCTTGAGAGAGATTTTTCTTCTCGCGCAATTTCCTGATATTTTTGACTAATGTGGATAAATCTTTGTTGCTTGACATATATTTATTGCAGTAATATGATTGAAGTAAATTTACCAATCGGATAATTTTACTTCCGTATTTATATCTCTATGATATTACTAAAATCAATAAAAGTCAAAATCCAAGGGAGTGAAATTTCAAAAACGCGCGCAAGGGAGGGTGGGGCAAGCGTTTTTACCTCTTTTCTTTTTCCCAAAACCGCCGCGTCCGCGAAGCGGGCAATCCAGTGGGCGGGCAAAAAGGAAGGGGGTTGGGGGGAAGGAATTTTTGCCCGCCCACTTCCGAAGCGAAGCCCCGCCGCCCTGTTCGTTCAGAGCAGAGTCCCGCAAAAAAGTTTTCTTTTCCTTTTAGAAGAAAAAGGAATTGCGCGCCAAATCAAAAAATGCGAAGAAAACTTTTTTGCGGAACAGCGAGCGAAGCGAGCGGCGGCGGGGCGGAGCGCTCAAATTTCGCAGTCCGGATTTTCGTCAAAAAAAGTTCGGATTTCGTCCAATAAGCACCACCATATTGAATTAGACGCCTCGCTCGAGGCTTCGCCCCTCGCTTCGGCGGGCATTTCGGCAAGATAATTCCACGGCTTTTTGGAATCAATCGCCAATTTTCCCGCCGCAAGGCGGCGGCTCGAACCGAAAAATCAAGGACCAAAAATTGGAAATAGAATTCAAAAAACCTTGGAATTACCTTTATTTTCTGCAAGCCTTTACCCGAGCCCCGAGCGGAGCGAGGGCGAAAGAAATCGTCTATGGTGGACCTGGGCAGAATTGAACTGCCATCTCTACAATGCGAATGTAGCGTATTGCCGTTATACCACAGGCCCTTTCTATTTATATTTTCCTAATTTACTTTTTAATGTTTTCTATCTACCTATCTTATTTATATTACCATTAATATCGCTCCCAATGCTATAAAAACAGCGCCGATAATTGATTTTATTGTTAATTTTTCTGCTAAAAATAATACCGCAAAAATCAAAACAAAAACGACACTCGTTCTATCAATCGCCGCCACACCAGAAGCAGGTCCGGTTTTAAGGGCTAAAAAATAAAATAACCAAGAAAGCGCACCAACAATACCTGATAAAATAATAAAAACCAAGGGTTTGCCAATAAGGCTTGAAAACGCAGTAAACTTTCCTAAAAGAATAGAAACAGCAATTAAAAACAACGCCATAATTATAGCCCTAATTGATGTGGCTAATGTTGAATCAACTTCTTTAATCCCTATTTTCCCAAAAATTGCTACCAAGGCGGCAAATACCGCTGAAAATATTGAAAATATTATCCAATTCTGCATATTTTTATAATTTTAAAGGTTTTTAATTTTACTATATCGGGCCGCCGGGATTTGCACCCGGACTAAATCCTCCCGAAGGACTCGTGCTCCTGTTACACTACGGCCCGTTTTTACATTACCCAATACTTTTGTTTTGTCATCTTGTCTTTTTTGCTTTCAACTTTTTCTTTTTCCTTTTCCGCTTTAATGGCTAATTTTGAAAGTTCGTCATCTGATAAATTCTTTAATTTTTCTATTTCTTTTTCTAAAATTTCTTTTTCATTTTTTTTAGGGTCAGCTAAAACATAACCCAATAAAATGTTTAAAACCCATCCGACTTTGGGCCCGGACCTAACGTTTAAAATCCTCATCACGTCATTACCGTCTACTTTTAGCATTTTCACGGAAACAGGATCTTGAGAAACCTTTTCAATAATATATTTTAAATGACGCAATTTATACGGCTCTGCTTTTGGGACACCAGAACCAATTCTATCAGCCATTCTCACCTGTAAAAGATCTTCCACATTTTCCATTCCCACATTCCGAATAAGTTTTCTTACAGAACTTTCTTTTACCTCGCCCACATTGTAATAAAAAAGGTGATATCTGACAAGTTTTACCATTTTTTCAATTTCTTTTTTGGAAAATTTTAAACGATTTAAAATCTGACTCGTCATTTTTGCGCCCACAATCTCGTGGCCATAAAAGGTAGCGCTTAAACCTTCGCCTCTTTTACAAAACGGCTTGGCAACATCATGAAGCAAAGCAACCAAACGAACGTATTTGTTAAAATTTTGTTCCGCTGCGTATTTTAAAGAAAGTAAGGCGTGGGTATAACAATCATAAATATGATGTTTGTTTTGGGTTACCCCATATCCTTTTTCTAATTCCGGTATTATATATTTCAAAAGACCGAATTTTCTTAAAAGGTCTATACCCTCTGCCGCTTTTTTAGACATAATAATTTTTAAAAGTTCATCTCTTATTCTTTCTTTAGAAATCGCCTGAATTCCATAAGCGTTTTTCTTAATGCCCTCTGCTGTTTCCTTTTCTATTTCCCAGTCTTTATCAAAAACTACCGCAAATCTTATTGCTCTCATCATTCTTAATGCGTCTTCAGAAAATCTTTCCTTCGGATTCCCAACTGCTCTAATAATATTATTTTTAAGATCTTCTTTTCCTTTAAAAGGATCAATAAGTTTTAAGGTTTGGGTTTTGATTTTTGAGATTTGAGGTTTAAGATTTGAAATTTCTAATGCCATTGCATTTATTGTAAAATCTCTCCTTGCCAAATCTTCTTCTATTGTTTTAACAAACTCAACGTTGTCTGGATGACGTTTATCTGTATATTTTGTCTCTTTTCTAAAGGTGGTAACCTCAATTTCTTTTAGTTTTGGGTCTTTACTAACTGTTTTAACAGTAACAGTAAAAAAGCGATTGCTGTAAAAACTCTCGGGAAATATTATTTGAATTTCTTCGGGTTTTGCCGATGTTGCCACATCCCAATCTTCAGGCTCTATTCCCCTTAAAATATCTCTCACGCATCCGCCCACAATATATGCTTTAAAACCCTTTTCTTTTAATCTCTTAACAACAAATCTCACTTCTTCTGGTATTGTTTTTAACGATATCGTCATAATTTTATCCTATCTTAAAAATTGATTTTTTTCAATTTTTAAATTAAAATGAAAACGCGCCTCCTTACAACATCGCCCCTGTGGTGTAATGGATAACATTACTGCCTTCGAAGCAGTAGTTGAAGGTTCGAATCCTTCCAGGGGCATAAAAAAATAGCACTTTAAAAACCTTTTACCATTCGCTTTGAAAAAAATTCAAAGTAAATGGAAAACGAAACCGGCGTATTCCGGAAAACCCCTAACAAAAGGCTTGATATGAAAACCTATTTTAGTTTTTCCCTTGAAGACTCAATGTTTTTAGGATCTTGTAATATTAATCGTCAAGTTTTATCTGTTGAAGAAGTTGCGAAAATAATCAATAATGGCGTGGAATTTTGCTACAATTCACATTATTTACCGCTAATTAAAGCTATTCACTCAAGATTTGGTAAAATTAATATTCCACTAAAGGAAGTTCCTTTAAATCAATTTCCGAATAAAATAATCCTTGCACCGGGCGACAGCGTCATCGTTGTAAGCTCTAATCTTCCCTGTTTACCAAGGGGATTAGAATATAACGAAAAACAAACTGAAAGCGCCACGTTTACTTTTACAATGTATACTGTTGTTTAAATAAAAAAGCCTACTGGATTCTATCAGTAGGCTTTTTTACCTTTAAAACGTTTTAATTTTTTAAAAAAATAAAAAGTTATAGAAGCGGAATAAATAAAAGATATAAATGTAAAAATAGCCGCGATTTATCGCGGATATTTTTTGTTTAAACCTTTCTTTTCGCATTCACTACATAGTTTTGCCGCGGGGTAAATTAATAACCGTTCTTTATTAATTTCTTTATTGCACTTTTCACACTTTCCATAGTTACCTTTTTTAATCTTTTCTAATGATTCATTAATACTTTGAAGCCGAAGTTCAAGGCTATATTCAACGGGTAAAAGATTAACATATTCTTCCACCTGATCTGCTCCTTCTTCTAGAATTTGACTGCCCGCTCCTTCATTAATTTTTGGATACTTCGTATCCCAATCTCCCTTAAGTTTCTTGTCTTTAGTGGCAAATTTTTGAAGTTGAGCTTCAATTTCTTTTTTTTCCTTTTTTAATTTTTCTTCTAATTTTTCTAAGGTTTTTTTATTCATAATTTTTTTAAAATCTCCTCCATACTAGCCCAAGAACTAGTAAGGACGAGATAATCGTTAAAAATTGCGTAACAAATTCCGAAATCGTTTTTGTTTAAAGTTTTATATCTAAAATCTGGGCCTGAATATCCTTTTACATCTTTTGCATTTTTAAAAGAAGAAATAACTGTTTTATCCTTTTGTCCCACTAAAGAAAAAAAATTTTCAAAATCCTCTTCTATTGTCTTCTCATAGGACTTTAATATTTCATCTATCCCTTCTTTATTTTTTATTTTCGCAACAAAACCCAACCTATTTCCATTATTCTGACTATAAATAAACAAAGTAAATTTATCATCTAATCTTTCTTTTAATTCCGACGAAGCATTGATTGACAAATTATCAAAAAATTCCTTTACCCCTAAAAACTGATTATCCTTTTTTAATATCAATTGTTTAAATTCACCTGTTTTCTGTTGTTCTTGTAAATTTTGAGTCAATAAAAGACTTAGGGTTTCTGTGTTAAAAAAGTGCAAGGTTTGAACGCTTGAAACAGAAAAAAATGGCCTTTGACTTTCTTCTGATGTTTCTGAAGAAGTTGTTGTTTCTGTATTTGTGCTTGACGGTATAGGAAATTTTTCTCTTATTTTAAAATACCAGTACCAAAAAGCAAAAATAGCTGTTAAAACCACAAAGATAATGCTTACTATTAAAATCCTAATCCATAATTTTTCAAATTTACTAGGTTTTGGGGGAAGTGTCTTTAAAATCTCTTCTTCAATTGGTTGCGCTTTTTCTTTTATTTCTTCTTTTTCTGTTTCTGTTTTTTCTTCTTTTTTTACTTCTTCTGCCATTTCTTCCCCTTTCTCTTTCTTTACCTCTTCTTTTAAAAATGGATATTCACCTTCTTTTTCAAAATCAATTTTAAAAGGTTCTCTAAAAATGTCTTCCTTTTCTTTCGTTTCTTTCGTTTCTTTCGTTTTTGAAAAAATTTCCGGTGTCTCTTTTTTATAAACAATTTCTCCTTCTTTATAATTATCTTTTTCTGGAACTTTTATTTCAGGTTCTAAAGAAGATGATGGTTGGGAAAAAAGAGGTGGTGCTGGTGGTACTGGTGGTGCTAATGGTGCTTCCTTTGACATATCTTTAATCTTTTCTTCTTTTTCCTCTTCCGTTCCTTTCCTTTGTTCTTTTAATTTTCTAATTCTTTCTTTAGCTAATTCAATTTGTTTCCTTATTCCCTCTTCTTGACCCAAACTTACTATTTTTTCTTTCAATTCTTCTTTCGCTTTTGCTCCTTCTGTTTCACTTGCCGCCCTGCTTGTTTCCAGTTTTTCCCTTTCTTCTTGTTGTCTTATTTCTTCGATTGCTTCTCCTGTTTCTTTTGTTTCTGTTGCTGTTTTTACTTCCTCTGTGGATATAGACTTTATGGTTTCTAATTTTTCTTTTTTCTGTTCTTCTTTTAATGGTTTTTCTCCTAACGGTTCTTTTACATCTTCCCTTTTTAATTCCTCTTTTGAAGTAATTTTTAATAGGCTTTCTTTCTGGGCCTGTAATGGAATTTCTTTTTCTATTGTTATTATCTTTCCTTCTAATCTTGCTTTTATCTCCTCTATTCTTTTTGTTATTCTTTCTTTCTTTTCAAAGGCAAACAAAAGTCGCTTTTCAAATTCTTTAATTTGATTTTGTATTCTCTGTTCTTCTTCTTCCAAACTCCATCTCACGGTTTCAATTCTTCTTCTTTTTTCTTCAATTTCCCATCTTTGTTTTTCTAATTCTCTTCTTCTCTCTAAATTTTCCGCTTTCATCTCTTCTTCTTCAACTAATTTCTTCCCTTCTTCAACCTTTTGTTCTTCTGTTTTTGTTTTTAATAAATTATCTTCTACTCCTTTTAATTCATTTTTTAAACTATCTATCTTTTCATTAAAATAAACCATTGCCTTTTCCGCTTCGTTAATTTGCTTCTCCAGATCAATCTTCTCTCTTTTTAATTGGTTTTTCTCTTCTTTTGCCATCAATTCTTCCCTTTCTTTAATTAATTTCCTTTCTTTACCTTCTACTCCTATAATATTTACTTCTATGTTATTTAATTGGTTTTCTAATTCTTCTAACTTTTTATCCCAAGGCCACCTTCTTTTTTCTATTTCTTGACGTTTCTCCTCTATTTTCCATCTCTCCTTTTCTAAATTCTTTTTCTCGGTTGATATTTTAGCCAATGCTTCTTGTTTTTCAACCTCTTTTTCTCTTTCTTCTAATTTTTTTTCTTGTTCTTCAATTCTTAAAAAATTACTTTTGGCTTCTCTTATTTTTTCTAAGATTTCTTTTCTTTTCCCCTCTAAGGGTCTTTTTTCTACATTTAACCTTTGAAGCAAAATTTCTAATTGCTTTTTTTGTCGGTTTATTTCTTCTTTTTCTTCAATTAATTTCTCCTCTTCTGTTTTTTGTTTTGGCTCCTCTTTATCTTTTTTAATATCGTCAATTCTTTTTTTAATTTGTTTCATCTCCATTTCCCTCTCTACTATCTCTTTTTTCTCATCCTCTTTATGTTTTTGTTTTAGCAACTCTCCCTCTTTCTTTTTCCTTTCTTCTTCTGCTTTCTTTAAAGCCATAGCCCTCATGATAGCTCTTTGTTTTTTTTCTTCTTCCTCTTTCTTTTTTATCTCTTGATTTTTTATTTCTTCTTGACGTTGCCTTTCTTCTTCCAACGCCTTTCTTTTTGCTTCTTCTTCTGCTGCTGCTGCTTTTCTTTTTTGTTCTTCCTCTAATTTTCTTCTTTGCTCTTCTTCTGCTTTTGCCTTAATAGAAGATTCATCTTTCTTTCCTTTTTTAACGCCAACGCGAGCAAGATCTTTTGCCATTGTCCTGATCGCTTGCTTTAAAATTATAAAATCTTTTTCTTCGTCATCCATAAAGAAAAGAAAACGAATAAGTTATTTATTTTATTATATTATAATATATAATAAAAACTTTTAATAATACTTAAACTTTTAATTAATATTTTTAATCTTTTAGTAAAGCTAAGTTAATTCTTCCTTGATCGTCAATAGAAATAACTTTTGTTGAAACCATTTCACCTACCTTTACCACATCCCCAACTCTTTTTACCCGTTTATTGCCTAATTTGGAAATGTGAATTAATCCTTCTTGTCCGGGCAAAATTTCCACAAAGGCGCCAAAATCCAAAATCCTTTTTACTCTTCCCTGAAAAACTTCGCCCACTTTAACTTCTTTGGTTATATTTTTTATCCAGGAAACTGCTTTTTGCGCCAATTCTTCTTTTTCAGAGGTAACAAAAATTAATCCTGAATCTTGAATATCTATTTGGGCGCCTGTTTGATCAATAATTTCATTAATTACTTTCCCCCCGGGACCAATTACCTCTCTAATTTTTTGGGGATTAATTTGAATGGTTAAAATTCTTGGGGAATATGGCGAAAGTTGCGGTCTCGGCTTATCTAAAACATTGTCCGTTAAATCTAAAATTTCCAATCGGGCTTTTTTTGCTCTTTCTAATGTTTCTCTCATAATTTCTTTGGTTATTCCATCAATCTTAACATCCATTTGAATTGCCGTGATTCCCTCCCTTGTTCCGGCCACCTTAAAATCCATATCCCCATAATGATCTTCCGGTCCTTGAATGTCTGTTAAAATTTTATCTCCGGCCAAACCCATAGCAATACCAGCAGCCGGTCTTTTAATAGGGACCCCGGCATCCATTAAAGCTAAGGAGGAACTAGAAACAGAAGCCATTGATGTTGAACCGTTAGAAGACAATATTTCAGTCACTACTCTCATTGTATAAGGAAAAGTTTCAAATTCTGGTATTAAAGGAAGCAAGGCTTTTTCAACCAACATTCCGTGGCCAATTTCTCTTCTCCCGGGGCCACGCAAGGGTTTTACTTCGCCAGCAGAATAAGGAGGAAAATTGTAATGGTGCATAAAACGTTTCTTGCCAAAAATTTCCATTCCCTCTAAAAGTTGTTGATCTCCCGGCGCCCCAAGGGTTAAAATAGATAACGCCTTGGTCTGCCCTCGACAAAACAAACCCGAACCATGCGTACGCGGTAAAATGCCAGCCCGACAACTAATTTGCCTAATCTCGTCCAATTTTCTCCCGTCCGGTCTTTTTCCGTATTTTATAACATTTTCATGAAATAATCTATCAATTTCTTTTTTAAAAAAATTCTCAATATATTGTTTTTGATTTTCAATTGTTGATGCTTCTGATAAAGATGATAAAAACGCCAATGCATCTTTTTTTAACTGCTCTATTTTTTCCGTCCTTTCGTTTTTATCTTTTTGATAAAGGGCAACTTCTAATTTGTTTCCCAAAAAATTTCTTATTTCCTTTTCCAAAGAGGAATTTTGAAAAACCAAAGAACTTAATGATATTTTCTTTTTACCTACTTTTTCTCTTATTTCTTTTTGAAAATCAATAAGTTGCTTAAGATATTTTTCGGCAAAATCAAAGGCCTGACAAACCGTTTTTTCTGAGACCTCCATTAAGCCTGCCTCAATCATATTGATTAAAATTTTTCCATCCTTTTCAATGGCGCTAAAAACAATTTCAGAACCATTATTACCTCTTTCTTCATATGTTGGGTTTAAAATAAATTTTCCTTCTTTTTCGCAAACCCTTACTGCCCCTAAAGGACCGTCCCAAGAAATATCGGAAATAAAAAGCGCGATAGAAGAAGCAAGTAGAGAAACTATATCAGGATCATTTTCAGCATCCCAGGATAAAACAGTAACAATTACTTGAACTTCTCTTTTTAAGTTTTCGGGAAACCGGGGTCTAATGGCCCTATCAATTAACCGCGAATTACAGATTGCCTCATCAGAGGGTCGGCTTTCTCTTTTGATATACCGAGGTCCTTTTATTTTTCCGGCAGCATAATATCTTTCCTGATATTCAACGGTTAAGGGAAAAAAATCAAAACCCTCTTTTTCTTCGCGACTCATTACACAAGTAGCCAAAACTAATGTTTCGCCCAAACTTACCAAAGCGCTGCCATTTGATTGTTCTGTTAAATCGTTTATCTCTACTTTTAGTTTCTTTTCTCCTAAATTTAAATTGAATTCCATTTTATTTTCTTTAAAGATTGTTTTAGTTGAAGATTAAAAATTTTTTTCTATTTTTTTAAAAGGTATTTTTTAGGAAATTCTTCCAAATCAATAAATTCATCTGCTTCTTCTTTCAAACGACTAGAAGCGGAACGGCCAAAAGCAATTACTTCCACTCTTTTTCCTTGATTTCTTAAATACTCCACCAAAGAAACAAAATCACCATCACCAGAAACCAATACCAGAGTGTCAACATTTGGCGCCATTCTTATTGCATCAACAACAATACCCACGTCCCAGTCAGCCTTTTTCTGACCATCATAAAATTCCTGCAAGTCCTTTACCCGTGTTTCAATGCCTAATTTAATCAAAGCGTCAAAAAACGCTTTTTCTTCCCCGGTTTTGGTTTTTACGACGTATGCAAAAGCCCTAATTAAATTTCTATTACTTACTGCCAACTTTAAAATTTCATTGAAATTCACCCGCGCCTTGTAAAGGTTTTTTGCCGAATGATAAAGGTTTTGAACATCAATTAAAATACCTACTCGCTGACCTCTGTGTTTTATAACCATAAATTCAAATTTAACTCTTTAATTATTTTTTAAGATTCTATTGCTTTTAAAACTTTCTTATATCTTTTCTCGTCTTCTCTCTCTAAATATTTTAAAAGCTTTCTTCTTTTTGAAACCATTTTCAAAAGGCCCCTTTTGGAGTGAAAGTCCTTTGGATTCTTTTTTAAATGAGAAATCAGTCGCTTAATTTCTTCGGTTAAAAGAACAATCTGGACATCAGATGATCCAGTGTCTTTTTCGTGCAATTTATAATCTTTTATTATTTTTTCTTTTTCTTTTGGTTCTAACATATATTTTTTCTTTTCTTATTTTATTAATTTTTTATTAATTTTTAATGTTAGACTTTTTACTTTTTTATTTTTATGCCCCCACCAGGATTTGAACCTGGAACCTTGGGCTTAAGAGGCCCCTGCTCTGCCAATTGAGCTATGAGGGCGCGTTATAAATTAAATTTTTATAATGGACATTTAATTATAAACCACCTATCCGGACCGGTAAAACTTAAAACAAAATCAGATAAACCAATAAAGGTAAAGAAAAGGTTTATTATTGCCCACGCGCCATAAATTATTAAAAGACCAACGGCAACTGCTTTAAATAGGTTTTTGGCATTAGAAATCATATTGGGATTGCCAAAAGCAAAAATATACATAAATCCGCCGATTGATATCATCAGCCCAGCCAGCCCTGGCACAATACTAAATAAAAGAAAATCTATTATTCTTTTAAACAAAATAAAAAAATGGCAAAAGGTGCAAGGCGCACTTTCATTGATATCTGTGTTT
>Ga0078972_1013224_pt1 | contig 13749 bp, 6 predicted proteins | sample YelNatPaOPGAMG01_FD_67568 | JGI IMG/M metagenome (GOLD analysis project Ga0078972, IMG submission 67568) | Hot spring thermophilic microbial communities from Obsidian Pool, Yellowstone National Park, USA - OP-RAMG-01 (SPADES assembly) (version 2) | ecosystem: Environmental > Aquatic > Thermal...
TACTTGTAAATGCCCCCCCTACATATATAGTCCCCCCATTTACTGCTATTGCATATACATTGTTATTTGCATTCGGATTCCACGTTAATGCCTGTCCGGTTACCGCATCTATCGCTGCTATCCTATTCCTTACCTGCCCCCCTATATTTGTAAACCATCCTCCTGCATATACTACTCCTCCATTTACTGCTAACGCATTTACATAATCATTTGCATTCGGATTCCACGTTAATGCCTGTCCGGTTACTCCATCTATCGCCGCTATATAGTTCCTTGTCTGTCCCCCTATGCTTGTAAAATACCCTCCTGCATATACTGTCCCTCCATTTACTGCTATTGCTCTTACGATATCATTAGCATTCGGATTCCATGTTAATGCCTGTCCGGTTACTCCATCTATCGCCGCTATATAGTTCCTTGTCTGTCCCCCTATGCTTGTAAAATACCCTCCTGCATATACTGTCCCTCCATTTACCGCCAACGCATTTACATTGTTATTTGCATTCGGATTCCATGTTAATGCCTGTCCGGTTACCGCATCTATCGCTGCTATATAATTCCTTGCCGCACCACCTATCCACGTAAAATCACCTCCTGCATATACTATCCCCCCATTTACTACTAATGCATTTACATAATTACTTGCATTCGGATTCCATGTTAATGCCTGTCCCGTTACTCTATCTATTGCTGCTATATAATTCCTTGTCTGTCCCCCTATACTTGTAAAATACCCTCCTGCATATATAGTCCCTCCATTTACTGCTAACGTATACACATAATTATTAGCATTCGGATTCCATGTTAATGCCTGTCCGGTTACTTCATCTATTGCTGCTATATAATTCCTTGTCTGTCCCCCTATCCATGTAAATACACCCCCTGCATATACTATCCCCCCATTTACTGCTAACGCATACACATAATCATTTGCATTCGGATTCCATGTTAATGCCTGTCCGGTTACTCCATCTATCGCTGCTATCCTATTCCTTGCCGCACCCCCTATCCATGTAAATGCACCCCCTGCATATACTGTCCCCCCATTTACTGATAACGCATTTACAGTAGAATTTGCCCCTGGGTTCCATACAGGGTCAAGCGCTCCATTTGCAAGTATATGCGCAAGCCGACTCCTCGGCTGCCCTGCCACATACGAAAAATCCCCTCCTATATACCAACCCCCGTTTCCATCTGAAACCACACATCTTATCTCTCCTCCTGCCACCTGTGGAAATCCGTGTATTGGATTTCCTGTTACTACATCTATCGGCACCCCATGACCTGTCCTCGGTCCTATTTGTGTAAAACTTCCTCCTATATATATCGTATTTGCTGTCATTGTTATGGCATTTACATACCCGTTTACCACTACCCAGTCAAGCACATTCCCCGGACTGCATACCGCTGGCGTGAATGTACAGGTTGGTAATTCTGTGAACGTGCCGGTTATTATTGGTGTTAATGTTTCTGTTATTGTCATTGTCAACGTTACTGTCATCGTCGGTGTTGGTGCATCGCATATCCTTAACCTTACCGGTATATCATCTGTTGGATAATTCGTATATGTAACTCCTCCATTTGTACTCCACTGGCAATACGATACTGTCCCGTTATATGTTAAGTCAACATACGGGCTTCCTGAAGTACACGAACCTGATAACACTCGCCAGTATGTTGTCGCTGATGCATTTGGCGAATAAAAGAATATCCTGTATGTATAACCGCTCCTGAAATAATAAATATTTCCTAATGCTGCTTCCCGCCACTCTGCTTTTAATGGTCCTGTCCCGTCCATTACTAACGTCCCTGTTGTCATTGTTACTTTTGCTGCTTCATCATATATCCCGTAGTATAAATTATCCCCTGTATTTGCTGTCGGGCTTACATATAAATATGCTCCTATCCTGTCTGCATAAAAATCTCCAGGTGCTACAAATACCTGCGCTGCTACCCGGTCATCTGTAGTATTTCCTCCTGTCCCATTTCCGTTCACTGCATTTGCCGCGCTCGTATAAAACGGCGCTCCTGCATATGTTGCATCTGAATATCCTACCACAAAAACCGGCATCCTTCCTCGCTCCATCCATCCGCTTCCTAAATTTACCAATACCTGACTCTCAGGTGTATAATATCCATCCAATGGCACTTTTAAATTCCTTGGCGATGTCCCTCCTGTAAAATTCGCATAGTTTGAGCCGCCTATTGTTCCATTATTATATTGTATTACTATATGATATTTTATCTTATCATTTAATGTAGTGCCCGGGACCGACACTGTATTCCATCCTGCTGCCGGCACAAATGTAAAACTCGTTAAATACGTTCCGCTCGGGATTCCTGCATTATCCGCCTGTATCCCAACTCTGTATGTAGGCGGTGCACTTACGCTGTTTGCATAAACTCTTATACTGTTTATTGTTTTTCCCCCTCTTTGCTCAAATCTATAACTTAACATGTAACTTGAATTTAATAATTGCACTGCTATTCCACCGCTTACTTCAAACCTGTTTACTGCATAATTATTTACAGGACAATAATCTGCATACATTGACCATTGTTTTGTCCCGCCTGCCCCCGAAGGAAATGTTCCAGGAAAATTACCAAACGTATATACCGCTGAATATTCATCCCCTGCTCCACCTGTTGCATACGCTATTCTTACTCCACCACCTAATGATGTCTGCGCTGCAAGCCAGTATTTTCCCATCGATAATTGCACCGGATTTTGTAATACTATTTTATTCCATCCAACTGTTGCTGCCTGTGCATTTGTCTGACCCAAAAGTGTACCCGGTATTCCTCCTGTGTCATTGTAAATTGCAAATCTTATCTGCCCTCCACTGCTGCTTGCAACATACGCTGCTATTGCTGTTACTCTGCCGTCTTCTGGCATAAAAAATGATCCTGCTGCTATTGAATTACCATTCAAATCTAACTGATAATCCCCCTGCCCTGAAAATCCAAATACATACATCTGCCCGCACGAATAGTCAGGTGTTGCTGTAAATGACGGTGTTAACGTCGCTGTCATTGTCGGTGTTATTGTTTGCGTTAGTATCTGTGTCGGCGTTTCTGTGTCTGTTACCCCTTCTATCCCTGCTCCTTCTCCTTCTCCATATACCTTATACCCACTATCCAATTCATAACTACCTGATATTAAAATCCCCTGCGCTGATTGTGCTAATGCATCAAGAATTGTATATGATGTAGAAGACAGCGAATTTCCACCAGAATCTACAACATTCCACGGATTTGAATAATTTGTGGAACTCATCTTCTGTCCCATTATTAAGCCAACTATGAAAAATAATCCAACTATTATTATTACATTTTTTGTTTTCAAATCATTTTCCCTTTCTTTTAAGCAATCACTCTATTCACGGTAAGTTTTTTGCTTTTACATTTTTTTATATTAATAAAATCTACCTCCCCCCTCTTTAAAAACTGATCATTACCCGCATCTTTGATTTTAGCACGTGGCTGGCAACCAGGCAATTTTTTGAATAAAATTAGGACGTTTTGTGAATATATTCTTGAGTCATGTTATTAAAGTTCAAGCGGTGGTTTCAAGTGCATAGGTTCTCGCGTCAGCCAAGTGTCCCGCTTTATTTTTGTGCCACTAAAAATCCAATCCCTTGTTATTAGCAAGTTACGGCATTTTCTGATTTTTCATAAAAAAATTGAATGTGCTGCCTGCCACGGGCTAACTTGTGGGTAATGGTTAGTTCCTAAAGTGGGATTAAGGGGGATTTTTCTCTTTGCTTCCTTGCATTAAAATCTCCCCTCTTTAAAAAATGAGAAACAAAAGGATTTCACCCCTTCTAAAATCTTCGTTTCCCTCTTTTTAAAAAATTATTATATCTAAATTAACTGTATAGAACTATTTTTCCTTTACTCTAATTTATTATCAAATAATTAAAGCCATCTCCTGATGAAAAATTTACTGCTGGTTGTAATCTAATTTCAAATGTATCTGGTAATACAAGTTTTACAACATAACTTTGTATTGTTTGACTCGTTAAAAATGTTACTATAACAACACTATTTGCAGTTATTACTGGTGTTCTTACAACAATTGTTGAGATATTATTTGCAGGCGCTGCTAATCTTATTGCTCCACCTGGTCCATAATTCAATGGATTTCCATTATTTACATTCCATGTTGTAGTATAACTCACATTATCTGTAAAAAGTATCTCTGATGTCTTTACTGTTCCACTTACATAAAGTGCTGAACCATTTGTTGGCATTGATAATGTCATTGGATTAAGCGCCATCACCCCAATTGAATTACTATCTATTGCCTCTCCTGCTACCCCTGTTATCCCTTTTCCTACTACTCCATATCCATAACTATTTTCTCCTCTTATACCTACCTGTGCTGTCCCTGAACTTACTCCATATACCCCTATACCATTTAATCCAAATCCATATACTCCTGCTGTTAAACTTGATGGACTGTAATTTGCTCCCATTACACCTGCTACTTGCTCTCCGTTTTTTGCCACACCATATATTGCTGTCCCTGCTGTATTTGTTACTCCAAAAAGTGCTATCGGTGGAAATACATTTCCTGTTATGCTTATCGGACCATAAATTACTGTTGTTGGATTTATTTCATTTACAAACTGTGCCCTTGCTGCATAAGGTGCTGCTAATAATTTTTGTCTCGGCGTCATCTGTTCGCCATTAAATTTTATGTCAAGCCAGTATTCTTTTGCAAAGTCCAATGTGTCTAAAGGTCCCAATTCAACATTAAAAAATCCCCTTGTTGTCGGAACTCCTGTCATCTGGTTATACCACAATTCCACCCCACCTGTTGGCATATCATATATCCTGAATTCAAATGTATAAAACCCATCTGCAACCGGATTTGTTGTCCCAACCGGCGAAAATATGCGACCCTGATAATTCATATACGGTGGTATTCCTGCTGAATACAAAAAACTTACCATCAATACACTAAACATTAAAACTGCTATTACTTTCTCTATACTTCTTGCAAGTTCCAAAAATTTTTTTACTCCTTTCATAAATTACACCTCCTTTAAAAATTTTTATTTTACTATATATATTCTTTTAATTTCTTCGCTTATACCATCTACCTTTATATACAGGAAATAAATTCCCCTTCCAACAATTTTTCCTACTGCATTTTTTGCATCCCATTCTATACTATTCCAACCATCCTGCTGTGTTGTGTATTCAAGTTTTCTTATAAAATCTCCTGCCAATGAATAAATTTTTATATAAACTTTTTTTCCTGCTTTTTCTTTTATTGAAATTTTTACCTTTTGTTCTTTGCTTACATCAATATAATTCCTGTCAAGCACTATATTTATTGCAGGTGTTGCTGTATTTGTTGGTGTCGGCGTTATTGTCGGAGTATCTGTTATTGTCGGTGTTTCTGTTATTGTAAATGTATGTGAAGGCGTATATGTCTCTGTATCTGTTGGCGTATTTGTTACAGTAAAAGTATATGTCGGAGTGTATGTATTTGTTGGCGTATTTGTCTGTGTCCATGTTTGCGTTTCAGTAAATGTATTTGTAAATGTAGGTGTTTCTGTATTTGTTACTGTGTAAGTTACCGTAAATGTTTCTGTGTATGTTGCTGTATTCGTTGCCGTGTTTGTTGCCGTATCTGTATTCGTTGCTGTCGGTGTTGCCGTATCTGTTGCTGTATCCGTAGGACTTGCCGTAGCAGAAGGTGAAGGCGAGTTAGTTGCCGTATTTGTTGGTGTATTTGTTTCTGTAAACGTTAAAGTTTTTGTTGCTGTCGACGTATCTGTTATCGTATATGTCTCTGTATTTGTGCCAGTATTGGTTTTCGTATTTGTTGTTGTTGCTGTATTCGTTGATGTTAGTGTCGGGGTATTAGTTGCTGTGTTTGTTTGTGTATTTGTATTCGTTGCTGTATAAGTTGCTGTATAAGTATATGTATCTGTTGGTGTGTTTGTAAATGTATTTGTTGCTGTATCTGTTCCTGTGTAAGTTACCGTAAATGTTTCTGTGTATGTTGCTGTATTCGTTGCCGTATTTGTTGAGGTTTTTGTATTTGTATCAGTTGGCGTGTTGGTAAATGTAAAAGTTGCCGTATTTGTATGAGAATTAGTTGGCGTCTCAGTAAATGTATCTGTTGATGTTTCAGTTATTGTCGGTGTTATTGTTTCAGTTATCGTATCTGTTATAGTCGGCGTTACTGTTTGTGTAATTGTCGGCGAAATTGTCTGGGTAATTGTCTTTGTTGTTGTTTGTGTTATTGTCTGCGTTATACTCTGCGTAATTGTTTGACTTATTGTCGGCGTTGTTGTTTCTGTAATTGTTTTAGTAAACGTTGCTGTTATCGTCTCTGTATTTGTTTGTGTATTTGTTAAACTAACCGTATTTGTTATTGTTTCTGTCATTGTTTGCGTTACTGTTTTTGTTATTGTCTGTGTAATTGTTTCACTTATTGTTTGCGTTAAAGTTGACGTTATAGTTCTTGTTATTGTTTGCGTAATCGTATTTGTTAAACTCTGCGTTACTGTATTTGAAGGGGTTTTACTTTGTGTTGGTATATTTGTATTAGTTCTACTTACTGTTGGAGTATTTGTTGGTGTGGCTGTTGCCTGAGTGCAAACAGGCACATAAACAGACCATGCATAATTAGAAACAGTTGCAGCAGGATATGGGTCAGGCCATGGTTCTAAATAACCTCCTGTTATTGCTTTTACACTCTGCCCTGTTGTATCATAGGTAAATAAGGAAGATGAATTTGTTTTAAAAGCAATCCAGTAATAACCAGGCACTGTAATGTTTATAGGTGATGGACTCATATTTAATTGATTCCAACCTTCGTATAAGTTACCTATTATTTCATTTGTTTGCCCCAATAATAAATTTGGATTGCCTGCATTGTCAGAGTATATCGCGGCTTTTAAATTTCCTGATGATGTTGTTGAAATATAAACATAAATGCTATTTATTTCTCCGGTTGATAAATAATATCTTGATGCATTTATTTCGTTTTGATTTACAATTGTCTTAAAGGAACCAATTTTAGTATTTCCATACAAATCGCAAATTGGCGTTGGTGTTGCAATAGTTACCTGCCATGAATAGCCAGTAGAATAGATATTTGAATTATTATCCTGAGCATAAATTGAAATCAACCGTGTTACACCTGGTTGCCGAACCGACTGTGGTAATCTGAAAGTATAAAGGCGTGTTTTGTCATCAACTGTTGTATATGATAAGTCCTCCACAGAACAAGCACATCCATCTGATAAAATCTGAATATCATTAAAGCCGGTTCCTAATGCATAATCACTTATTAATACCTGCAAGTAATCATCCGGATGTAAAAGTATACCCTTATGTTCAGGTTTTAAGTAACCAGAATATGGTTTAATATTATCTTTTGCAAAATTTAAAGTTAAATTTATATCCTGTAACACATCTGAATTTGAAACAAAGACCGTTGCTTCTGTTTCATTAAAATAAGTACTGTTTGCCCTTATTCTTACTGGATACGCAGAAGGTGAGATTTTTAAATACTGGGAACTATTATAAAAACCATTTACATCACCAACCAAATCATAATACCTAAAACTTCCTATATTTCTATCAAATTCCAAAATAGAGTATTGTGAAAAAACACTAATTGGTTTTGAATTAAATAAAACATTCCCTGTTATTTTTATACCTGGTTCAATTTTTATAACAGTTGTCGTTGATGCTTTTGGAACATCGTATGCCCAGCCAAGTGTAACCCCGGGTCCATCTCCTTTAGGTAAATTAACTATGATATCATAATAATTATAAATATCAGGGACATAAATTGTAAATTGTCCGGATGCATTTACTTTTCCTACCCACATAAGCACATCATTTTTTATAATATCTGAAGTGCCTGAAACAAAACAATACACAGATAAATTTGATAAATTAAAGGTTCCGGTGTCATCAATTATGGTACCAGAAACAAAAGTAATAGGTGCCGGCCCGGTAAAATTAATATTTTTATTACTATTAACAAGTATATTTTTTTGTGGATACCACATAGAAATACTACTAACCCTAAAATTATAAATGCCATAAGGTAAATTTTTAATATTATAAGAATTACCAGAAACAGGAACACTATAGTAATCTCTAAATAAATCATAATCAGTAAAACTATTTCCTGATTGAAAAACCTGAACTTCAACTGTTTCTGAAACAGAAAGGGGTGCCGGGTTTAATGTACCACTTACAGTATATCCTGTCCCTAAATTATAATTCAAAACCGTCTCAAATCCATCCCTTATATTAACATTTGCTGTAAATGAAACTTCCTGTCCTGCCCTATCAGATGGCACAACCCATATATCAAAAGTCCCAGGCATTAAGTTATGAATTGCATAGGCGTTTTTTGTATTTTCAAGCATAGCAATAACTGTATGCTCATAAGGTATCATAACATACATATCAACAAATTTTAAAGCATTTATATTTCCGGACAAAACCCCTTCTTTGTAAATTTCAAAATTGTTTCCTGAAATCAATTGTCCTGGTGAATTTAAAGCAATTGGACTTACTGGATGATAATAAGTCATTCCATAAGCCCAATCCTCAGGACAACCAGGATACCAGTTCCTAACTCCAAAAAGATAATCAACAGGAACATTAACAGGCACTTTTACAATATAACTTCCGTCGCTTGCCGTTATTGTTTCTCCAACAGGACTGCCATAACTATATGCCCTTATTTCCACATTACTTTTCCCACTTGTTTTTACACCTACTAAATCCACAAAACCAGAAATAAATCCTGAGCCAACTACTTCTACTTTTAAAATATAAAAATCTTTATCACTTGCTAAATAATTACTTTTAACTTGTGCAATAAAATTATGATCAACCCCATGGTATTTATCTATGTTTGCATACGCAACAGCTGTGTTTCCACCTCTTGCATCTGCATAACCAATAAAATTCCAGTTATTCGCCCCATTTTCTTCATATAAAGAAATAGCATAATTATAAGCACCCTCTGGTATATAAAGGGAAACTTTTAAGATATCGTGATTTTCATAATTTTCCAGAGCAGGTATTGTAAATATAAAATCATCAACATCGCTTGTTTTGCTAATTTTATCATAAGTAGAAATAAACCCTCCTCCCTGCTGTTTTATAGGTATTTGTGCAGCTTGCGAAAATGTGTCATTTTTATTTGTCTCATATGGCATCTCAGGATTTACCGGTCTATTTGATTCCCACCAGGAAAGATCTGGCAAAGGAGTAGGTGTTGGTGTTGGAGTAAAGGATTCCCCTGAAGCAACATCATAATAAACATAATATCCAGAATTTAAATCATAACTTGCACTTTGCAAATTACCTGTTGTTCCCTGCCCAATTGAATTAAAAAAAGAAAAAGAAACTGTTCCACTTTTTTCTCCCCCACAATCATAAACATCCCAGGTTATAGCATAATTGGGAGAAGTTTTTTGTGTTGCATAAAGCAAACAATTAAAAAATGTTATAAAAACTAAAATAAATATTTTTTTTATCACTAAAAATATCTCCTTTTTTATTTCATAACAATTATCTTTTTTATAACATTCCATTTATTCTGTTTAATATGTATAAAATAAATTCCTCTCCCAACAACTTTTCCCACTTCATTTTTCGCGTCCCATTCAATACTGTTCATTCCGGCGTTTTGATAATTTTTTACAAGTATTTTCATAAGTTCTCCGCTTAAATTATAAATCTTGATAACAACCTCCCCGCTTTCAGGCAATCTGTAATTTATCCTTACCTTTTCTCCTTTTTCAGGCATTATGTAATTTCTGTCCAGGTAAACCTGCTCATCTGTGGTTTTAGTTGCAATAGGTGTATTCATCTGTGTTGCAGTCGGAATTACAGGTTTTGTTGCAGTATCAGTTGGCGTAAATGTCTTTGTTGCAGTTTGTATTATTTGCGTTGATGTAAATGTTTCAGTTGAAATAACCATTGTTTGCGTTGGCGTTGAAGTAAATGTAATTGTTATTGCGGCTGTCTCTGTTTCTGTTGGTATTGAAAAAGTTGCTGTTGATGTAGGTAAAGGGGTAAATGTCTTTGTTGGTGTACTTGTCGGCGGATAAACTATTGTTACAAAATTTGACTGTGAAAATGCTGAATAAACCATTCTTGCAAATGGACCTTCATAACACATAGCCCTCGCAGAAAAAGAAATTTCCCCGGCTAAAGTCGCAGAATATGTCCATGTAAAAGATGCTGTTTGAGAAGGTAAAAGCGTATTTACCATAGTAGGATGTGGTCCTGTTAACAAATTTGCATTGCCCGAACCGAATAAACTTATAGAATCAGGTTTCACATAAGATGCCGTAGTATTTCCATTATTTGTAACCTGCATTATGACTGTCATATTTTGTCCAATATAAATGTTTAAAGGCATTGCATTAATCACCACATCAAAATCAACCCCATAAACATTTATTGTATTTGAAGCATTTGCATTATATGTATTGCCATACATATCGTTCCCTGCTGCACTTACTGAATTTACAATCTGCAAGCCATTTTTAATAATTCCATCTTTCGCATAAAGATTAATTGAAATATTATTTCCTGCCATATACATCATTGTCCCGATATCCCACACAACAAAATTTCCATCTGTAAAAGCCGGTGTGGGCAATATCTGTATTATATTAAACTGCGAAGGAATGGTATCCCATATGTAAACATTCTCTAACTGATGAACCGAACTTAAATTGGAATATGTAATATAATAAGTCAATGTATCTTTTGCCATAACATATGATGAACTCGCTGATTTATAAATAGCAAGATTTGAAATTAAAATTGACGGCTGCACTTCAATCACTGATTGATTTGCCCCTGTCGGGTTTTCCCGGACATTAAAAAAATATAAACCGGGAGTCATCGGCGTCCCTATTCCATACCCGCCACCACTTTTACTCCCGTAAATAACTTTTAAAAAATCCCCCGGCGAAAATGTCAATGCATTTATTGTAATTGTCCAGCCCTCTACCAGAATATTTGAAACACTTACCGGCTCCGGGTTTGTCCCGCCGCGCATTATTGTTGCTTCCACATATCCATAATCAGTTGGTATTAAACCCGGTGCATTTGGAAATTGTTGTGGTATATCAATCTGTATATTTCCGTTTATCCATGACACAGTGTTTGCAGGATAAAAATTTATGGTAATTGTATAACCGTAACCGTTATTGGGAAGCTGAGCGGGTTCTATAGTTGCCACTCCGGTTGTGGCATAAAGTCCAAATACCGCCATAAAAAAGCATAATAAAGATAAAAATATTTTTTTCATTTTAAATACTGCCTTCATTAAAAACCTCAAATAATATATTTTTTTTAAAAAAATTAACTATTGCATTGCTGTAACCCGCTTGAATTATATAAAACTTTTTTAAAAAATTAGTTCTAAATGTTTCAAAGTATTTTTGTCCGAGTCCTGCTTTTATTGCATTCATTCTCATATTAAAAAGTGTTTTTAATGCATTTTCCATTTCCTTATCAATTTCCATAATTTGCGTCTTGTATTTTTCCATATTTTGCATAAGCCGTTCAGTATCAATTGCTCCATTTAATTTTAAATTCCCATCTGAACCAAAATTCGTATTTTTTAAAATTAAAAAATTCACAGCTGTTTTTTCCAGTGTTCTAAGCAGCATATTATTAACATTTCTAATCGGCATAATTTCCCCGAGTTCTTTTTCAATTATTTTTCTTATTTCTTCATTAAAATTAAAAATTTCAAGTATTATCTTTTCATCTAAAAAATCAGGAAATGTTAATTCTTTATCATATTTTGCTGTTTCATTTTGTTTTGATGTTATATTATTTTTTTGTTTATTTAAAATTTCTAATTCATTGCACTTTGATTTATTAATTACAATTGATCTGGCAATTTCCTTTATTTCTTCTTCTGCTGTTTTTGTTTTTTCCTTTTCCTGAATTTTAATTTCTTCGCCAAAAATTTCTATCAAATCATCTTTGCTAAAACCAGAATCATCTTTTTTCATTTAACCTGCTCCCTGTTTAACTTTTTTTCTTTTAAAATACCATTTATAATTTCGCCTTCCACATTCCATATCAGAATTTGAATAAAATTTTCATCCTTTGTTTTTTCCCATTCTTTTACTGTTTTAATAAGCCCCATATTTCCAAACTTTATTAATTTGGCAAAAGAATATCCAGCCCCTCTATACTTATTAGCAATATGAATTACAAATTTTAAAAATGATTCTATTAAAAATTTTTCAATCACCTTTTTTTCTTTTTTATCTTCTGTATTCAATAATTTATTTAAAACAAGTCCGAGTTTACTTTCAGGAATATCTGGAATTCTGCTGGCAATTAACAAATAGTCCTTTAATTTTTTTTCATCAATCTTGATTAAATTTTTTCTCATTTTTTCCCTCCTGAATAATTTTTTTTGGACTCAAAATCCATCCATTTATTTAATTTTTTAAAATTTATTTTATTATTTTCAATTAAAAATTTATTCTTTTTTAAAAATTTTTTTAAAGTTGCCGATGACACTTTTAGTATTTTTGCCATCTCATTTTTTGTTAATAAATCTTTCATTTTAATATCCTTTCGCTGCCTCACCTTTCATTATTATATATAGCAATTTCCATACCATCTTAAATGTTTAAATCATTAGGAAATATTATGGGCTTTTCACATAGTGAAATTTTTGTGTCAAAAAATTAACACTAAAATTTAAAATTTTTACACTTTTTTATGGAGTTACTTCTGTTAATCTTTTCCCAAAAATCGAGTTTTTATCCCTATTTTGTACCTGAAAATTGCAATACCAATTTTCAGGGAAAAATCAAAATTTAAAAATATATTTAAAAACAAACAAAAATTATAAAAATTTTTTTTAATTATTCACCTACTATTGGGTGATTTAAAAATTGTAATCCCTCAGCCAAAGGTAGGTTTTTATAAAATATAAAGTAAATTTTTTTGCTTTACTTTTTTACTTGCATAAAATCTTCTCACACCACTAAATGGAAATTAAAAAAATTTTTTATTTTTATATATCCCTTTTCTAAATATAACCATTACCCATATTTTTAGTTTTAGCCGGTGGCTGGCAGCCAGGCAATTTTTTTAATAAAATCAGGACGTTTTGGAACTATATTCTTGAATCCTGTTATTAAAGTTCAAGCGGTAATTTCAAGTGCATAGGTTTCCGCGTCAGCCGAGTGCTCCGCTTTGTTTTTGTGCCACTAAAAATCCAACCCATGTTATTAGAAAGTTACGGCATTTTCTGATTTTAATGAAAAAATTGCTCTGGCACTTGCCATGTTTTTATCCCCGGTTGCTTGTTAGCAATGTAACATCTCAAAAAACATGGCTGGTGTCAGACAATTTTTGAATAAAATCAGGTCGTTTAGGAACTATATTCTTAAACCCTGTTATTAATGTTCAAGCGGCTAATTCAAGTGCATAGGTTCCCGCGTCAGCCGAGTGCTCCGCTTTGTTTTTGTGCCACCAAAATTCCAACCCATTGTTATTAGCAAATTACGGCATTTTCTGATTTTAATGAAAAAATTGCTCTGGCACCAGCCATGTTTTTATCTACGGTTGTTTACTCGCAATGTTTCATCTCAAAAAACATGGCTGGTGTCAGACAATTTTTGAATAAAATCAGGTCGTTTAGGAACTATATTCTTAAACCCTGTTATTAATGTTCAAGCGGGGATTTCAAGTGCATAGGTT
>Ga0078972_1013226_pt1 | contig 13745 bp, 8 predicted proteins | sample YelNatPaOPGAMG01_FD_67568 | JGI IMG/M metagenome (GOLD analysis project Ga0078972, IMG submission 67568) | Hot spring thermophilic microbial communities from Obsidian Pool, Yellowstone National Park, USA - OP-RAMG-01 (SPADES assembly) (version 2) | ecosystem: Environmental > Aquatic > Thermal...
CCAGGTTGAACATCCTCCCCCTTCCGTAAATGTCCCCCACCCTCCCGAACTGCGTTGAGAAGACTGCCACAGTTATCATGTAGATCAGGATGATCCAGATTATTGTGGATATGTTTGAGTGAAGGGCGGATGTTATCGCAGGAAAGGCAAGGAGGACTATCGTTGAATCTATAGATGCCATCAGCGTACCTATTACTACTACGGCAAGTATCGTGCTCTCCCTGACTTTGTCGTGCGGAACTGAGTTCGTTGGGGAGCGCATTTTCACTGGATATAAAGAATTTTAGCCTTACAAATATGATGGTTAGACTGTCTGTATTTCTAAATATCGCGCTTTTGCTGCCAAAACAACGAGTTCAGAATCTTTATCTGATCTAGCAAAATTACCGATCACGTGCAGCTCATTCGCCCTAGGCCTAATGTAAGACCATCAATACGGGAATCTCACAATCTGGCACATTTTCCGGCGAAGGCAGAAAGGTATATTAAATGCAAAGTAAATCGTAATAATAGGTAGAGATGGTGAATGGTAAAACAACGAAGATAGCTGTAATCGTTGTAGTGTTTTTTGTCGTTTCGTCTGTCTTCTTTTATTGGACATATGGAAATGAAATTGGGAATTCAGGTAGGTCTCTACGTGGAGATATGGGCAATTGCACCCCCTCTCAATTATTTGACTACGTTTATTCCTCAGGAGATAAAAAATCGACTTTAGGGAGACAATTAGGAAGCGTAAATTCCGGGAATGGAATAATCGTATTAGGAAATGTATCAACTTCCTATTTAGAAAAGATCTATGTGCCAGTAATGTTAGAATATGGAAGTTCTTTTAAAAATTTGAACCAGACTTTCTATTTTGATCAACGCATACTCCAACCCAATGGCGTAATAAACGATGTTTCTTCGCAAAATGTTACATTTTCCAATAGATCGTTAGCTGTAGGGATAATCCAGATAAATGGATCTGGGGAGTTCGAAGTGGGAACAAATAATACAACACTATATTATCTGGTCTTCAGTACGACTGTTAGAAGCCAGACAGTTACAACAGTCACCCTAAACGGAAGCGTTCTTGGAAATCAAACTTATTCAGGTATAGTGGTTTCCACAATTACATTAGTCATGGGATGGACGAGTTATGGGCCAAGGGACATTCCCTTCAGGCTTGGCGTACCTCTAGGATATAAAGGTCCACAAATGTCATCGTACGGTACCGGTATAACAAATTCGATAGGTTTTTCTCAGTATTATCCAAACATAATCTATGAAGGATCAGGATCATTTGACAACTGGGGTTTCGGCGGAATGATGAAATCCACAGATGGGGGGCTTTCTTGGGCAACGATTGATCTGGGACTTACTTATACCCAGATTCAAGCGATATGGGTGTCTCCAAGCGATCCCAATGTGACAGTTGTTATTGCGGATACTTGGGGATTCCACGGAGGAATTTTCAAGACAGTGAATGGAGGTCTCAGCTGGCAAGAGACTTATTCTGATGGTGGCGTTTCTTTGCAATATGTGCCTGGAGGATATCTGTACGCTTTTGCTTTTCATGCTCTTCTGGTCTCAAGTAACTTAGGTAGCACCTGGAAAATCATTTCAAGTCCGTACAATTTGATCATATCAGGGTTGGTAATAAACGGAGGCAAAATAATAGATATAGCTGATGATTCAAATTTAGGACCTCTTGACATTTTTCAGTCTGATGATGGTGGAAAGACATTTAATGTCAGGCAAGGTTTCCCATCGTCAAATTTTGTTGATATGGCTGTAGACCCCTTCAATTCGTCGATTCAGTGGTTGATAGATTTTCAAAATTACGTCATCGACTCACTTTACAAATCTACAAACGGTGGAATTTCGTGGAAACTTGTCAACCTCACAGCTATCAATATGAGTTTTGCCATAACATCGGTTCCACAGGTAATAACCTATGATCCTTTAAATTCAAGCATAATCTACCTTGGGGGCGATGCTTGGGTATGTGTCTCAGATGATGGGGGGAATACATTCCATCAGATGTTGAACATAGTGACTGCACCAAATACGATTGTGATCGATCCCTCAGATGACAGCACAATCTATGTTGGCGGAGAACAGGGGCTCTTTGTCAGTCATGATAAAGGCAACACATGGGAGCCGCTGAACAATAGGTCATCATCGATAGTTCAAGGGTTGTCCATAGATGGAAAAAATGCTTTGGTAACTCTTGGCAACTTCATCGTTACTTATTCTACAGATAATGGCTCTACATGGGCTGAAGATTTACCGAGATATATTTCGAATGGTATTGTTTACAGAGCTGAGGGAGGAGTGACGTCAGTTGATCCTTTCAACAGTTCGATAGTACTATTCGCGGCGGGATTCATGCTGGTATCTCATGATGGGGGGAAAAACTATTCTTTTCCCCAGATCGATCAGGCAGGCATAGACAATCCGGCCCTCTCGCAGATGGACGCGTTTGTTTTTGTTCCAAATTCATCCGTTATTTACTATGCTGGTAATGCAGGTATATACATTACCAATGACAACGGATACAACTGGTCCCTAATTCCCTCATCTCCTCGCTACTGTTCTGCCATTGCAGGGATCGAAACTAATGGAGGTTATGTTATCTACGCTTCTAGTTATTCTGGTCTGTTCAGGTCTAATGACGGTGGATCAACATGGTCAAAAATTAATGATGTTTCTGTCGAAACCATGTCAATTGATCCTCAAAATCCAAGCATTATAGCTGCAACTATAGGTACTAAAGGTGAAATAAGTTACAACGGCGGAGAAGAGTTTTCTTACATTAATGAAAGCTCAATTCAGACCATTCTCCTTTACTTTTATCCCGCCGTATTATTTCAGAAAGGCCCGGAAGGTAAAATCCTCCTTTATTTTATATCAAACAGGGGAATATTTGTTTCTGATAATCTGGGAATCTCTTGGGTAAGTATTTCCTATAACCTCCCTACCAAGACTATACTCTCACTGGAGTTCTATAATTCAACTGCATACATCACCACACAAGGGGACGGGGTCTATTATGATCCATTGCCGTATACTTCGTACTTTACTGTGAATTTCTCCCAAACAGGTCTCCCATCGGGAACTTCGTGGTCCGTAACTTTGAATGGAACAATACAATCTTCTTCAACCAACACAATAACATTTACCGAACCCAATGGAACGTATTCATATGTGGTATCATCATCAAACAGTAACTATTCACCAAATCCGTCCTCAGGATCATTCACCGTTAACGGTTCATCCGTCTCACAATCCATAAGCTTCTCAGAAGTCACATATTCAGTCACATTCACAGAAACAGGTCTCCCTTCAGGAACATCCTGGTCTGTTACGTTAAATAATGTAACTGAAACATCTACCAACAGCACAATCACATTCCACGAACCCTATGGCACATATTCCTATTCCATCTCTCTTCCACCAGGCTATAGAACTACAAGTTCCACCGGCTCTGTAATAACATCACAATCCTCATTAAACATACCCGTATCTGTCAGTTCCATAACTCCTCCATCATCTTCTAACAGCTATCTCATCTACGTGATGATAGCTGTAGTGGTAATTGCAGCTGTAATAGGTACGGTAGTTGCAATGGGAAGAAGGAAGAAATAATTTGCCGCAGCGATGAATGCATTTCATCCAAAGTTCCAATTTAACATTTTCGTGAATAAGCTAACAGATCAGTTAACGTGGCCGCTCAGAGAGAAAATTAATGAAAGAATAAAATGAGCTAATCCAAATTTAAAAAATATAGAAAAAAATTGAAAATTAACTTACAATGATATTTCCGCTTTCAGGTCCTGATACGCTCGAAGCGTCTACCCAAGTTTGTGACTGATATACGTAGAAATAATAGAATGACCCTCCGACCTCTGAGCCTCCAGAAACATATACAGCTGGCCAGTTAACTGTATTTGGAGGTGAAACGGCCGTGTTATAAGGGCCAAGATATGCCTTCGAACCTCCGTAATTAAAGGATCCAACGTAGCCTTTCGTACCCACTGTTTTTCCATTAATTGTCGGGGACGGATTCAGAATGCCTCCCGTAATCCAGAACACTACAAATCCATGCATGGTAGCTGTTCCAGTGCCGCCTTCCGTTCCAGATGTTCCGGGTGCCGGAATTCCAGCGTAAGTTGTAGACTTCCCCTCTGCAGTCAGTACCACATAGAATGAACCGTTAGAGTATTCCCATATCTGTGTGTGAAAGCTATAGTCGTCTATCGCCCAGTAGCCCTGATAGCCAGAATCTTCATCATTCGTGATCGTTGCGATCACGTTCACTACCAGAGTGCCGCCAGATGGCGGTTGAGGAGGATTAGGCTGGGCCATTGCAGGAATGGTCAAAGACACAAGTGAAACAGCTACAAGCACCATTGCTACTGTCAAAAATATTTTGTATCGTCTCATAGCTATAAATAGGTGCAGGCAGATATAATCTTTTTGGGACCAAATGGTGAGTATAAGGAAGTAACCCCTTGGTATGCTGCCAATTCAGTTCACGGTCGTGTTATTCCCAGGCAGGGAAATTCATTAATTGACGTGGCAATTCAAATTAATGATGACAAAAGAAGGAATTTGATCATTCTTACTTCTTTCTTCTTTCGGTACGGTGTATAATTATTCCAACCACCGCACCTATCACTGCAATTATTACAACTATTGCAGCTATGAGCTCTGTATTGTTATAGCTGGAGACTGGCTCTGCATTCACCCGTGAAGTCACGGGCTGACCTGACACAGTGACGCTGCCCTTCATGTTTCCCGTAAATCCAGAAGGCAGGCGTGTTGCATAGGAATAAGTTCCGTTCGGCTCATTGAACGTAATTGTGCCTGTTGTTGATGTCAGCGTGACATTGATGTATTGGCCGTTGAACGTTGTCCCTGTAATTGTCGCTGACCATGCTGTGCCGTTAGATATTCCGCTTTCTGCTATAGTTATGGGATAAGTTACGAGGGTCCACGTAACGGCATTGCTGACAGAATTTCCATTTACATATATCGTCCCTGAATATGCATTTGCCCTGTATCCCGGAATCCCCGTAATCACGTAAGAATATGTTCCGTTCGGTTGACTGAATATTATCGTTCCATTCGTTGAAGTTCTTGTCACGTTACTTAATGTCACAGACCACGATGTTCCAGATGGGAGACCCGTTTCCGTGAATGTGACTGAATATTTGACCTGGGTAAATGTGACTGATACTGTGGGGGGAGACGCTCCGTTCACAGTTACTTCCCCGGAGTATGGGGTTGCGGAATACCCGTTGTATATTCCAATTATGTAGGAATAAGTGCCATTTGGCTCATTGAACAATATTGATGATGAGGGCGAGGATAATTTAACTCCGTTAAGAGTGACGTTCCACGTTGCACCTGATAGGAGACCTGTTTCCATGAACGTCACGGCGTAAGTGACTTCAGAGAAGGTGATGTATTCAGATATGGGTGAACCGTTCACTGCGAACGATCCTGAAGACAGATTTGGACTATAATTTTTGTCTGCTGATGATACGACATATGAATACGTTCCATTCGGCTCGCTGAATGTTATTGCTGTCCCGGTTGCCGTATAAGATTGCCCGTTGCTGATGTTAATATACCATGCTGTACCCAGTGGCAATCCCGATTCCTTGAAAGTTACAGAATATTCAACCTTGGCAAATGTTACTGCTTGATTCACATTTGCACCGTTTACATCTATTGTACCAGAGCGCGGCGATGCTGTATATCCACCTATCGATCCTATTGTGTAGGAATATGTTCCATTGAGCTCGGTAAACGTTATGGTATTTGTAGTAGAAGATTCTGTAGATCCGTTCAATGTTACTGACCAAGAAGTTCCTGGTAGCAGACCATTTTCAATGAATGTTACATTATAAGGATGTCCGTAGGGTTCAACAGATATTACCCCCTGAATATTATTACCAGTTAGAGTAGAAAGATACCAAGTGCCTCTTTGATTTACCCAGTTAAGGTTGTTTGCTATTTCACCTGTTTGATCGTTTAAAGTTTTGAATGTGCGAGTGATTGGGCTGATGTAATTTTTCGAACCCATCGGTAAAATATATGGTTCCACGTAACCGGCAGTAGGTGCCTCAAAATCACCTGTACTTGCCGAAGGGCCTCCCACCAAACCAAATTGTGGGGCTAAGCCACCCGGATTGGCATTTGAGGGATGGGGGCCGTTCGTATGCACTTTTCCCTGCCACAAATACGAGTAATTATAGGAACCAATTATGAAAGATGCCCCCGGAACTGATATTTGAAGGATTTGTGAATTTACCTGGAAATTCATAATTTGATCCATAGGTACTGCCTCATTTGAAATCCACGTCTTTATGACAAAAGTGTGGGGGAGCGACACAAATTTACCAGCTGGGAAATTGTATTCGTAAACGGTAGCATTAGGATAAAGACCGTAAAAGGGATAAATTATCCATCCCGTATAATACATGAACCATCCTGTTTTTTGAGAACCGTTAATGTATATAACATTCTGAATCCAGTAAACTGGAGCACCAAAACTGTTAGCCACAAAGAAATTCTGCTGGATTGATGCATTATATTCTGTATTTATTGTTCCATTTGAGAAGTAAGAAGTAACATTTAATCCTGTTAAATTTAAGATGTTTTCAACGCCATCCAGAGCACCATAAATCCCAGAATAATTCACATTTAATATGTACATTGTAAGATTATAAGCATCAATTGAACCCCATCCTGTTACCAGGTTGTATCCGTAGGTAGCTTTGTATATATGATTCCTTCCTTGATGAACATTATAAAATGGAAGAGTTGGTAGAGAAGAATTGTAAGATCCGGTAGGTTTATATCCCGTGGTATTTGTATAAGTTAAGGAACTTAACTGTTTTTTAGCCAGTTCATATAACAGAGGATTCAGGTATCCTAATGAAGTCTGGTTATTGAGGGATAATACTGCATTAATTTCAGCTACTATTCCTGCTTCAACTGGTGACGCAACTGATGTTCCCCCAACTGGCGAGTAATAGCTCGTTCCATTAACAGTTATGTAGACTATCGTGTTATTAGCGATGGCGGCAATGTCTGGTACCCCCCTACCTTGGCCATTTATTATTTTGTTAGCTATTGTATCTGATTGCCAGATTGGTTCAGGAAATACTTCACTTATTCCTCCGGTGCTTCCTGCAGGGCCACCATCGGCCGTATCACTGGATGAGATGTACCAGGCAACTTGACTCTCAATATTCAAGCTAGAGTTCAATGTGAGTGTGGTCCCGCCAACAGCAGTAACACCGAAGTAATTATATGCCATGGATGATGGAAATTCGACCCAGTCGTTTGTGTAATTAGGAGGGGTGTATTTGGAGCTGTTTGGGTTATCACCGGAATCTCCACTGCTGGCTAAAACTGTGATCCCCCTAGCCTGAGCTTCTTGCAAATATTGATACCACGCAGTATCATTATGTTCCGGCGCCCCCCATGAATTTGATATGACGGATACACTGTTCAATTCTGAAAACGATGAATTGGGGTTAAGTATGAATGCCATGGCTTGATCAATATAGGTATTACTCGATGTTGGGCCGTATACATTGAATATTTTAACGCCTGGAGCAGTACTACCGACCATCTCGATATCCAGGGTGTTTTCGCTGACAGCGCCACTAGTATCATATGATGCGAGTGGACCTGGCCCCGGCGCTCCCGCCAATGGGACAGCCGTTACTCTGGAATGTGGTTCATAGGGCGGAAGTGTATCGTTGTAATATGTGTAGATATCAGATGGATTAAAAGGACCCACCAGAGTTCCATTTGTTAGATAACCGTAGGGGGTAGTTGTATTTGGGCCAATATACTGACCGGACCAGAGTATTGTAGCAACGACCTGGTTAGTGGGGTAAGTATAGTTGAATAGAGTTTGCTCGTCGTAAGCAACCTGGAGATCAGAACCGTAAATATATTGAGTACCACTTGAATTTATAGGAATAGGGTATTCTGTCGGTATAGAACTAGATGAATATTGCGATTTCAAATTATCTTTATTTGCAACAGAATGGAATCCAAGATTCAAAAATTGTTTATAATAGTCATCAAGTCCAGAAATCTGGCTTATGTACGGAGCCATCCAGTTAGGGACTAGTGGGTTCTTATTGATCGAATAAAACATAGCCTTTCCATTTGAGTATTCATAGAAACTAACATTGAACATTTTTGAAAATATGTATGTCGTTCCTGTCATTGTCAATGACATTCTATCTGAATAGGTCTGTATTCCTACTCCAAAGCTCTTGAAATATTCTATTGATTGGTTATATAGTTGCCAACTGGGAGAAAAAATCTCTTCAAAAGCCGCTTTGGAGATGTATCTGTGAAATTCCGGATTATTAGGAGTAGATAAATTTTTCAACAATTGGAGAAGGGACGTTTCATTATTCATTTTAAATGTTATCATCACTGTTATGTTGCCAACATAATCCCCCAACAAATTGCTGTTGCTAATTTTGAGTGGGTACGGAATTGCTGTTAACACACTTCCCCTTAAATTGCTGTTCTTCCAATCAATTCCATTGTATGACCCCGAGCTTTGTATTAAATTGTTGTGAATTGTAGACCCATAGGTCATAGCCGAGAATCCAGAGACCAAAAACGAGAGTACTACTGAAAAGGCCACTATTTTGATTATTTTAATTCTGTCAATCATCACTCACCTTTCTCAGTAGTATCTGTATGATAATTGGATGAGGGAGCATGTATTTATATTTTCCTTGATTATTATAGATAATCAGGAAAGCCAGAAAAGGACAAGTTAGCACTGAGATCAAATCCGTTTATTCCAGGCTTGACTGTTCAAATAAAATAGCATAATTCTGTGTTTGCCTTACGACAAGAATATTGATTTTCTTGGAGAAGTTTCATTAATTACAGGTAATAAGTTTGACTGTGATGAAAATTGAAAAAAATGTTACACACGCCATTAGCAAATATTAACATATACCTACAAGAAATCAAATAACGTTGATCAGTCCTTTGCTTTAGGGATATAGGTGGGGAATCCCATACCCTCTATTCCTGCTAGACCTATGTGGGGCCGGAGTTTCTTCCCGTACTGGCGGAAACAACAAATGTGCCGATCAGGGAACCTGAAAGTGCAAGGAGCCCAGTGATAAGGAACATCACAGCTAGCAACAGTGTGGCCTCTATGCCCGAAATAGAGGCAACCTCATTCACGGTTGGCATCAGGTAGCTTGTGGGGAGGGTGAGGAGCAGAATACCAACTGATACAACACCGCCAGTGAATGACGATAGCGCAGATACAGCGTACCCCTTCCTAACGAGCAATGCACCAATGAGGCCAGCAACAATGACAGCATACCATATCCCCGTCAGCAGGAGTATGAACCCTGCGACTGCAATTATGAGAAAAGAAATGAGGAAACCGGCACCCTTTCCAAACCTCATGTCCCACCTCCGGGGTTCAGCGTCATCATTGATATGATCTCACTATCGGGAAATGAAGAGGTAGTTGGGTAGAAAAGAAGCGGAAGGTACGTTCCGTCTATCCAGTCGTTCACGTAGTTAGAATAAAATGAGCTTGCAGGATTCTCGCTCTGTCCGCCAGGATAAACTCCGTACGAATGGGAAACGTTGCTGAGGTTGACAACCATTTCCCAGCTCTGCCCGCCGGTAGGATAGTTGTTTGGTCCCACGCCAGATGCATCGTTAGGCGTGTTGAAATCTCCCCCCTTAGCGACAGGGCCAACGTTGAATTCTGAGAGGCCGAAGAGGTTGGGGAAAAGAAAACCGTAGAAGTTGCCCCATGAGTAGTTTCCTGAAGGATACTTCGACTCCAGATAATGCATTGCCTCTGCCACTGATTCTGTGACAAGGCTCTTCACGCTCTTGTTTGAGAACGGTCGAGCGGACCCGTTGATGATTATGTTCAGGAGAACGTCATCCATGGATGCGAATCCAGTTGTGTTCGGGAGACTGCCGCCCATCGCAGATGGAACTCCTAAGGTATCGTTATACCCCGGGATCCACCCATGCTGCTGAAGGAACGGGAGGAATGTGTTGTTGAATAGATTTATGTAAGTGAAGAACCAGACGGAGGCGGCAAGGGAATCTTCCGTCATGTTGAAATTCCACTGAGAGAGAAGGGAATATGCTGTGCTTATAGATTGATTTGAATTTCCTGATATGTATGAGAGTATGTGGGGGATTGCTGCCTGGGCCTCATAATCCGTGTAGTTCTTTCCCTGGAAGTTGATTATGTTGTTCACTGATACAATGGGATGCTGCTCGAGGTAGTTTACTTCCATCTGCGCCCTGTATCCATCAGAGAAGCTGTTCGTCATCCCGAACCAGTAAGGATATGAAGGACCGACCTGCCTCTGGTTGGAGCTCACAATGAACCCCTGAACAGGGTTGACGACCTGTGGCACCTGAGAATAAGGGATTGAGCCTGAGATGTACTCGCTCCCGTCTCCGGGCATTATGGCAGCAGGGTTGTAGGTTATCCCAGAGAATATTGGATAGTAGGCTGGTGATATATCCGCAATCATTGTTCTGTTTGCGAATGCGAAATTCTGGTACGGTGCCTTCCAGGTTGAAAGAGCGCTCTTGAACTGAGACCAGTTTGAAGCGGAGTTTATCTCCAGGAGCGAACCGATCTCGTTGCTGACCAAATTCCCCATCCAGTCCATCACTATAGCCGTACTTCCATTTTGAACCATTACAGGGCCCAGGTTTGTCCAGTTGACTTCGAAACCGTTTATCTTATATTTCACCAGCGGATGTTCCGTGCCATTCCAAACGTAATCCTGCCCAACGATTTTCTGTACAAAGAAGAATGTTCCGTCCGCTATTGCCTGTGTATCTGTCAGCGTCCATGCAATGTTCTCATTGAACCCTATGATCACTGCGGGAGCACCGGGAAGAACCACTCCATAAACATCAATTCCGGGCGCAACGAGTTGAACCTGGAACCATATTGCGGGAAGGGAGAAGCCGAGGACAGGTCCTCCCATGAGTATCGGAGAACCGGTTGAGGACCTGTTTCCAGCAACCACAATCTCGTTGCTGTGATCCTGCACCTGCACAGGGAAATATGTTGGCGGATCGTAGCGGAACTGGTAGAGGAGGGAATTGGCGAGGGAAACAACTGTTGAATTGATTGGATATGTATTATGGGACATGTTAAGAACAGTCTGGTTGGCGGCTCCGGAATACCCGGCATAATAATAGTTCTGGACGGGGGAGAATGTCGGAAGGAGGTCGTAGGTGTAGTTACCGAGGAGGCTGTGTACTATTGATACCTTCAGCCCCTCACTCCCGAACTCAAGTTGCTGCGCCATTATCTCCTGAACTGCAAATGAATACACAGGATTCCAGTAAAAAGGTGTGATACCCAGCAGCTTGAACAGTATTGGGGTAACATGGTTCTCATTGGAGTAGTTTATGTATGCGTTTATCCCCTCAGAATACGACACCATCGCCTCCTCCGTCAGCATATCTGTGGAGTTTGTGGATGCGTTTGTAAGTACGCTCTTCCAGTCCTTTTCCGCAGTTATGGGTGCACCAGTGAGTGTCTGGAATCTATCGTAGTTCAGGTATGAACTTCCGAAGAAATTGGACATCTGTCCCATGCCTTCGAGACCGAAAACCTCAAGCTGCTCCAGTCTCTCCTTTGCCTGGACGAATCCTAGCGCATAATATAGATTCTGCAAGCTAGACGCATAGAAATGATAAACGCCGTATTTGTCCTGTATAACGACCACTTTTCCATTCAGCCCCGGCAGGGACAGACTTTCATTCCCGATCACAAGTTCCCTTGAATTCTGGATAATACCAGTTTCTGGATTGAGAATTGAGATCAGGGGGGTGAAAGTGCCGATCAGGAAGACAAGAACAATTATGACGACCGCCAGAACAGGCGGTACAACTGCCCTCTTTCTCACAGTTTAATAAATCAATTTTGATGTACTTAATCCTTCCCCTTGGGAAATGGGTGGAATAAGTTTCAAACTCAATGAAAGAATCACAATCCTCGAATCTCTCCCCCACTTTTTTTACCGCTGGCAAGGCTGCCGGTCTCTATGAGATTGGGAATGATACCCTTCAGTGTGCTAGGAAACTTGTTCCTCGGCTGAACTGCATTCAAATGAGGCAATGTGGGAAATTGTAAAGGGTCTATGCACACGGTGGTAGGAATATGTTTCACCCCTGCTTATCCAATTGAAATGCTCCCAGGAAATTCATCCATTCGATTAATATGCACTGGCAAGGCAGAGGTCGGCCCAGTGTGATTCTACAAATCGTCGTAAACGTTCTTCCTTTTTCCAACATCTACCACAAGGATCAACAGATTCTCTCGTTCTATGCTCATGATTATCCTGTACTTCCCAGCCCTCAAACTATAGAGTGGCACTCCCCTGAGACGTTTGATAAAACGGAACGGATTCCTACTGACCGAATCCATCTTTTCGAGAATTCTGGAGGCATCGGCACTTTCCATCTTCTCCAAAGAACGGATGGACGTTTCAGTCCATTTAACCTTATAATCAGGCAATTTTTAGCCTCTTTTTCACTTCGTCAGTTGTGTATATTTTTCCCTCCTTAATGTCATTCAGTGACACCTCTATCCTTTCTATAGCACCTCTTGAAAGAGGTTCATCGTCCTCAGCAAGTTCTGAAAGTCTCCTTATGACTGAATCGTACGATTCTTTTGGATACAGTTTCAGTGAATTGAGCCTTTCCTTAAGATCCCTTTTAATCTGGATTGTTGTCTCCATCTTCCTGTTATATTATATAAATAGTTAAAGTTTATTATGGCTAGTTATGGGAAGCTATTGGTTAATACAGTCACTATCTGTATAACCATTTAATCGAATATCTATTCATCTCTACTCTTACCTTTCGGGACGTAATCGAAGAATTTCTCTGTGACCCCGTCAGACGACCACTCGGAGCGAAGCCTCGTCTTCTTTTCAACCTTGCGCATCTCTGAGGGGAGCTGCCTGTTGAGTTCACTGGCATCTTCCCCCTCGACTGTCGCACTGACTTCCAGCTCTTGGCCAATCCTCTTTACAGTTGCATCATTTCCTATGTATTTTTCCAGAATAGGCAACACTGCATTGACATCGTCGCTGCTCACCCTTGCATTTAGTTTGAATGACCTGCCCATGTTATCACGTCCTTCGTATACAGAAAAGAGATTTAACAGTTCACTCAGCATCAGTAATTTTTCCAATGCTCTGTTATGGAAGAAGGAATGGGTATAGGTCCATATTCAGACCTGATCAACCCCCAATCTAGCCCTTTCAGTCCCAGTGCTTTCATAGTTTCTGATGTTCCGCCCGTTGTGCCAAGCATATAGGGGGATTTCACTCCAGTGAGTACAACTAGCACCTTAAGTCTCCCTTCCATAGAATTGTCCACTGAAGCACCCCATATAATCCTTGCATTCTGGTCAACCTTCTCATGCACCAGCCTGACCGCGGCTTCAGCCTCTGATACTGTCATTGTTTCATCTCCTACGATTCTAACCAATACTCCCTTAGCATCCGATATGTCTGCGTCGATAAGGGGAGAATATATCGCCTTGTGGACTGCCTCCTCAACGCTGTTCTGCCCCGTCATCCCGGATTCGCCTATGCCTATCATTGCAACTCCCCCTCCTGACATTATTGTCCTGATGTCTGAATAGTCTATGTTAACCAGCCCTGGCTTTGTGATTATTTCAG